>JAEEGI010000633.1_pt1 | contig 99806 bp, 80 predicted proteins | sample 8958751 | NCBI WGS metagenome assembly JAEEGI01 (sample SAMN16246545, study PRJNA631951) | gut metagenome | biome: gut microbiome; feature: rumen; material: KS-attached | host: Bos | place: Iran: Karaj | collected 2018-10
GGATTCTGAAGTAACCGATGTTACCCGTTGCGGAAGCGTGGCAGCCGCCGCAGAGTTCGGTGCTGTCGCCGAACTTGATCATGCGGACCTTGTCGCCGTACTTCTCGCCGAACAGCGCCATTGCGCCGCGGCTGCGGGCCTCATCTATGCTGATTTCGCGGAACTCCTCCAGTGGCGCATTCGCGCGGATGAGGGCGTTGACCATGCGCTCCACCTTGTCCAGAGATTCTTTGGAGACCTTCTCGTAGTGGGAGAAGTCAAAGCGGAACGATGCAGCGCCGACATAAGAACCCTTCTGCTCTACGTGTGTGCCCAGAATCTTGCGGAGGGCGAAGTGCAGCAGGTGGGTTGCGGTGTGGTTGTTGGCGATGTTGAAGCGGCGTTCGGCATCGACCTTGGCGGTGAATTCGGCAGAAGGATCGGCCGGCAGGCGGTCCACCAGGTGGATTGCCAGACCGTTCTCCTTTATTGTGTTCAGCACCTCTATCTTTTCACCTTCGCTGGAGATTATTTCTCCGGTGTCGCCGACCTCGCCGCCCATCTCGGCATAGAACGGGGTGCGGTCCAGGACAATCTGGATCTGCTCTTTGTTCTTGGCCTTCACGGTGCGGTACTTGACTATGCGTGCGTCGCACTCCAGAACGTCGTAACCCACAAACTCGGTACCTTCACCGGGAATCAGCTCCACCCAGTCGCCGGCCTCTACGGCGGTGGCGTTGCGGGCGCGCTCTTTCTGCTTTTCCAGCTCGACATTGAATTCGCCCAAATCTATGGTATAGCCGTTTTCGCGGGCAATCAGCTCGCTAAGGTCAATCGGGAATCCGAAAGTATCATAGAGTGTGAAAGCGTCCACGCCGCTGATGACCTTGGTGGCCTTGGATTTCTCCATGATGTTGTCCATCAGGCGGATACCCTTGTCCAGAGTGCGCAGGAACGCCTCTTCCTCTTCCTTTATTACTCGTGTGATAAGCGTCTGCTGGGCCTTGAGCTCGGGGAAGGCGTCGCCCATCTCCGATACCAGCGTGGGCACCAGCAGGCAGAGGAACGGCTCCTTAAGGTCGAGGAAGGTATAGCCGTAACGCACTGCGCGGCGCAGTATGCGGCGTATTACATAGCCCGCCTTGTTGTTGCTGGGAAGCTGGCCGTCGGCAATCGAGAAGCTGATTGCGCGGATGTGGTCGGCGATTACGCGCATGGCTACGGCGGTCTGCTCGCTCTCGTTATACTCTTTGCCGGAAAGTGCGGCGATGGCCGATATCATTCCGGTGAAAACGTCGGTGTCGTAGTTGCTCTTCTTGCCTTGAAGCGCCATGCAGAGGCGTTCGAAGCCCATGCCGGTGTCGATATGGCGGGCGGGAAGATTCTCCAGTGAACCGTTGGCCTTGCGGTTGTACTGCATGAACACCAGGTTCCATATCTCGATTACCAGCGGATGACCTTCGTTGACCAGTTCGCGTCCCGGCTTGGCCGCAATCTCGCCTTCGTCGCGCAGGTCGATGTGGATCTCGCTGCAGGGGCCGCAGGGACCGGTGTCGCCCATCTCCCAGAAATTATCGTGCTTGTTGCCGAGCAGGATATGGTCGTCGGGAAGATACTGCTGCCAGTAGCCCCTGGCCTCGGCGTCCATCTCCAGTCCATCGGGGGCGTAACCCTCGAATACGGTGGCGTACAGACGGCTCTTGTCAAGCTTGAATACCTCGGTCAGAAGTTCCCAGGCCCAGCTTATCGCCTCTTTCTTGAAATAGTCGCCGAAACTCCAGTTGCCCAGCATCTCGAACATGGTATGGTGATAAGTGTCGTGGCCGACCTCCTCCAGGTCATTGTGCTTGCCCGAAACGCGGAGGCACTTCTGGGTGTCGGCCGCACGCGGGTACTTGGGCGCCGCATTGCCCAGGAACCACTCTTTGAACTGGTTCATACCGGCGTTTGTAAACATCAAGGTGGGGTCGTTCTTGACCACCATCGGTGCCGACGGCACTATCGTATGGCCTTTGGAGGCAAAAAAATCCAGGAAAGTCTTTCTAATCTCTTTAGAAGTCATCATATGCTTATATATCGTAGTTTCAATTAACCTGCAAAGATAGTTTATTTAATCAAATTATTTAACTTAGCACACTTATTGCAGTAAATTTGCTTGCATTTTTTTATCGATGGCAAACGACAGCACCACATACGACGGCACCACCAGCGCTACCGGGCGGGCAAAGATCTCCAAAGGTCTGCTGCTGACGCAGGTGTGCGCCGTTCTATCCGGCGGACTGGCCCTATTCCTGCTGGCCACAACGCTGTTCTCGCTGCCCAGCCTCAAGCAGATGATACTACAGGGACAGAACGCCGACCTGATGGACAAGATAGACTATATCAGCCAGAAGGCGGAGATTCAGGCCGAGCGGCTGGGAGAGCTGGAGATGCGCGACAACAAGGTCTACCGTCCCATCTTCGGTATGGACGAAATACCTACTGCGGTGCGCAACGCCGGCTACAGTTCCGCCACCCGCTACGACTTTCTGAAGGAGTTCGAAAATTCCGGATACCTTACACAGACCGTCCGCCGCCAGGACGTGATAGAAAAGAAGGCGGCGCTGCAATCCAAGTCTTTCGACGACGTGGAGAAGGTCGCTACCCACCTGGAGGATATGGCCCACAGCATCCCTACGCTGTTCCCTGTATGCCCGACAGGCGTTTCCATCACATCGCCATTCGGCTATCGCCTCCACCCGATTTTCCAGTCGGTCTTCTTCCATAGCGGCACCGACATCGCCGGGCAGCGCGGCATGCCGGTATATGCCGCCGCCGACGGCGTGGTGACCGACGTCAAATACAGCGACAACGGCTACGGCAACGAGGTGGACATCAACCACGGCTTCGGCTATTCGACCCGCTACGCCCATCTGCAGGCGACCAATGTCATCAAGGGACAGAAGGTTTCCCGCGGCGACCAGATCGCCACCATGGGGAGCAGCGGCCGCGCCACCGGCGTCCATCTCCACTACGAGGTGCTGTACCAGTCGCAGCAGGTCAATCCCAGGAACTTCTTTGACGAAAAAATAGACGCCAGGACCTATATGACGCAGGTCCGTCCGGCAGAAAAACTCAGCGGAAAATGAGCGGCGGCAATAAAATAAAGTCATTTTTCAGGTCGGCAGCCATATATCTTGGCTGGTCGCTGGTCGCTGCCGTAGTCATCTACGGCCTTTTCTCGCTGCTCTACACCAGCGACAAGGAGCGGGCCCTGACCAAGGAGAACGCCTATCTCAAGGAGCATTACGACAACCTTCTGGAACGCAGCAACCTGGTTGATGATGTGCTGGATGGCCTGGAAGCGCGCGACAGCAAGATTTACAATAGCATATTCGACATCGACCCGCCCTCTGCCGAGGCTTTGTACGGCAACGACCCCGAGGCGCAGCTGGAGAGCTTCTATGCCGACAGCGAACAGCAGCTCATAGACGATTCGCAGTCGGTGCTGGACGATTTGTGTCTCACCGCGGCGCAGGTCGACCGCCAGATCCGCGCCATCACCGAGCAGATGGAGGGGGAGAATTTCAGCAAAAATAATTTTCCCTCTGTGATTCCTTTGCGTAACTTTACAATCGCGCAGACCGGCGCTACCGTGGGGCGGAAGATCAACCCCTTCTTCAAGTCGATGTCCATGCACGGCGGCATCGACCTTATGGCGCCCTACGGCACGGAGGTGCTGGCTACCGCAGACGGCAAGGTGGTCGAGGTCCTCAGGCAGGGCCGCGGACTTGGAAATATGGTGATTATCGACCACGGGAACGGCCTCAAGACGGTGTACGCCCACTTGAGCGACATCTTTGTGGCCATAAACCAGAAGGTAGTGCGGGGCAAGGTGATTGGCAAGGTGGGCAACAGCGGCGCTTCGTTTGCCTCCGCGCTGCACTACGAGGTGCGCAAGCAGGGACGTGCGGTGGATCCGGTGAACTATTTTTTCGGGTCGCTGAGTCCCGCGCTGAGCAGCGAGATGCTGCTGATAGCCAACACCACCGGTCAGTCGCTTGATTAGAAGAAACTTAACTATAACCTGATATGGCAAAAATGTGTTATACCATTGGTGAGGTAGCGGAAATATTGGGCGAGAGCACCTCTCTGGTGCGTTTCTGGGCCAATACCTTTCCGGAACTGATAAATCCGATGCGCAACAAGAAGGGCAACCGTCTGTTCTCTCCCGACGACGTGGAGACCTTCAAGAAACTCCACTTTTACATCAAGGAGCGCGGCATGACTCTGGACGGAGCGGCCAAGGTCATGAAGAACAACGCCCAGGGCGACAACCGCGCCGATGTGCTGATGCGCCTGAAGAACATCCGCGACATGCTACAGAGCGTCCACGACGAAATATAGCCTATGAAAGCGTTTGAAGTGGCTCGGATCATCGAGCAGTTCGCCCCGCTGGAGACGGCGGCGGAATGGGACAACACCGGCCTGTGCATCGGCAGCCCCGACACCGAAATCAAGGCGGTGCTGGTGGGCTTCGACTGCACTCCCAGTTTGGTTCGTGAGGCGGTCGAGCGAGGCGCCAACATGATAGTGACCCACCATCCCCTGATTTTCCGCGGCATCAAGAAGATTTCTGCCGACACTTTCCTGGGAGAAATCATCACCCTGGCCATTAAAAACGACATCGTGGTCTACAGCGCCCACACCAATGCCGATAAGGCAAGCGGCGGCGTCAATACCCTTATGGCACAGCGGCTTGGCCTGCTGGACTGCCGCGTCCTTGCAGAAGACGGCTTCGGCCTGGTGGGCACCCTGCCTGCACCGATGGCTTGCGAAGATTTCATCGCCTTTGTAAAAAAACAGTTTTCGCTTAAGGTCGTTCGCGCTTCGCACCTGATAGACAAGCCGATACAAAAAGTTGCCCTTTGCAGCGGCAGCGGCGCTTCGCTCATTGGCGACGCCCTTGAAAGCGGCGCCGACGCCTTCGTCTGCGGAGATGTCAGCTACCATCAGTTTTTCACCGAAAAAGAGTTCTTACTGCTTGATATAGGGCACTTTGAGAGCGAAATTGACATTGTTGACAAACTAATTGCTGTACTTGAAGAAAAAAACAGTACCTTTGCAGTCCTTCGAACAAAAACAGATTATAATCCAATACATTACTTTTGATAACCGGTTATGGCAACAAAAAAGGTTAAACCCGCAATAGTTACCCCCATCGACGAAAGGGAGACGTTCGTCTCCGTGGCCAAGAGCGTGAACGATGCCGACGGCATCACCATGGACGAGAAGCTGCGCACACTCTATCAGATCCAGCTCAAGGATACCGCCATCGACAAGATACATCTCCAGAGAGGAGAACTTCCCCTGGAAGTGCAGGATATGGAAGATGAGGTGGAAGGTCTCAAGACCCGCATTGCAAATACAGAAGAGGATATCGCCGAGATAGAGAAGAAGCAGGCGGAGTACCGTCATGCCATTCAGGAGGCAGGTCTGCTGATAGAGAAATACAGCAAGCAGCAGGACAACGTCAAGAACAACCGCGAGTACGAGTCCCTGGGCAAGGAAATCGAATACCAGAGCCTTGAGCAGCAGGTGTGCGAGAAGCGCATCGGTGAGTGCGAGCGCGCCCTGGCGGAGAAACACGCCCTGATAGACGAAACCAACGCCCGCCTGGCCATCTTCGAGGCCAATCTCGAGGAGAAGAAGAAAGAACTGGAGACCATCATAGAGGAAACCGCTGCCCAGGAAGAGAAACTTCAGGCAGAGAAGGAAGAGCTCCAGAAGAGGATAGACGAGCGTATGCTGGTGGCTTACAACCGCGTGCGCGGCGCCGCAAAGAACCATCTGGCAGTTGTCACCATAGAGCGCGAAGCTTGCGGCGGCTGCTTCAACCAGATTCCTCCCCAGCGCAAGCTGGACATCATCCAGGGCAAGAAGATTATCGTTTGCGAATACTGCGGACGCATCCTTGTCAATCCCGAGTACAAGAACGACTATAAGGCAGAGGAGGCATAGCAGTGCCGGCCCCCAGGAAACAGAAGCGCGCGGACATCGCACAGATATCCGCTGAGAGCGGTCACAAACCACCCCAGGCGATAGAGATCGAAGAGGCGGTTCTGGCCGCTATGATGCTGGAAAACGACGTCGTAGCCGACTGTCTGGACCAGCTCAACGACAAATGCTTCTACAAGGAGGCCAATCGCAAGATTTTTGAAGCCATCAGGGAAATTGCTTCGCGCAACGACAAGGTGGATATCCTCACCGTTGCAGACGAACTTTCCCGTCGCGGCACCTTGGAAGAGGTTGGCGGTGCAGCCTATCTGAGTGAGATAAGCATGCGCATCAGCGCGGCATCAAACACAGACTATCACTGCAAGATCCTGTTGCAGAAATTCATCCAGCGCGAGCTGATCTCCATCTCGCACAACATCCAGAAGAACGCCTACGAGGATGCCCTTCCCGTAGATGACCTGTTACAGACGGCGGCCCAGGATATTTTTGAGCTCACCGACAACAACATGCGCAAGGACACCGCACCCGTGGGGGCGGTGCTTACCCGTGCCATCTCCGAGATAGAAGAGGGACAGAACCGCACCGACGGCCTCTCGGGCGTGCCCAGCGGCTACCGCGGCATCGACGCCGTGACTTACGGCTGGCAAAAGTCCGACCTGATTATCCTGGCGGCCCGTCCTTCTGTCGGTAAGACGGCATTCGTGCTCACCATGGCCCGCAACATGGCCGTGGACCACAACATCCCCGTGGCGATGTTCTCTCTGGAGATGAGCGAAACACAGCTCATCAAGCGTGTGCTTGTGGGTGAAACCGGCCTGGAGAGCAGCAAGATATGGGGCGCCAAGAAGTTCAGGGACCCCGAGGACTGGAACATCCTCAACGAGCGCATCGCCCGTCTGTCGCGTTCCCCGCTGTGGATAGACGACACATCGGCCCTCTCCATCTATGAATTCCGCGCCAAGGCCCGCCGCCTGGTGCATACGCATAATGTCAAGCTCATCATCATCGACTACCTTCAGTTGATGACCGGCCCGCCCGAATTGCGCGGCATGCGCGAGCAGGAGGTATCCTCCATATCCCGTTCGCTCAAGGCCATCGCCAAGGAACTAAACGTCCCCATCATCGCCCTCTCGCAGCTCAGCCGTAAGGTCGAAGACCGAGGCGGAAACAAGCGTCCGCAGCTCAGCGACCTTCGCGAATCGGGTGCGATTGAGCAGGATGCCGATATCGTTATGTTCATCCACCGTCCCGAGTTCCTCGGAGTGGAGGGTCCGGACATGTATCCCGGTTATACAGAGCTGATTATAGCCAAGCACCGTAACGGCGAAACCAAGGACGTGGAGATGCGTTTCATTAAGGAAGAGGCCAAATTTGTAGATGCAAATTCGATGTTTTCTGCAGAATCTGATGTAAAATATGAAACTGTGGAGTCAAATTTGAATATGTCATCTGCAAACATAGGTTTTGACAATGAGACATTCTAGATTGACACTTATCATCGCGCTCTTTTTTGCAGCGCTGACATCAATAGGGGCATCGGCACAGGAGCTTCCGTTCCAGGGAGGCGAGAACCTTTCCTATAAACTCCACTACAAGTGGGGCGTGATCAACGCCGACATCGCCAAACTCGAGTTCAATATCAAGGAAGAGAACTACCAGGGCACTCCCTGCTTCAGGATCGTGACCAAAGGCGCCACCAGCAACCTGGCCGCCAGCATCGTCAAGGTTAAATATTACTACGACAGCCGCTTCAGCCGCGACGGCCTCGTGCCGCTGCATTTCTACCGTGAGCAGACAGAGGGTGATTATTGGGCAAAGAACAACTACACCTGGGATGATTCCGGTAAAAATCTCCGTGCCGTGGTGGACAAGAGCACCCGTCCCCACAGGGACACGACCTTCACGTCCAAGGATATCATATACGACGTGATTTCTGCCCTGTATGCCGTCCGGGCCTCCGATCTTGATGCAGTCAAAGCGGGAAAGACCCTCCATCTGGTCACAGCGCTGGACTGCAACGTCAACGACCTGAGCGTGTCCTACGTAAAGACGGAAAACAAGAAAGTCCCCGACCTGGGAACGGTGGTGGCAGACAAATACGCCCTCTATTTCCGCACCCGCAAGGGAAACGAGCGTCGCGACAAGGAGTCCAGCGTGGCTATCTCCACCAAGGAGGACGGCAACCTGACCCCCATCTACTTATGGATAACTCCCGACGAAAGCCGCACGATAGTTAGCTTCTCCGCCGCCATCGCCGTCGGCAGCGTGGTGGGCCGGCTGGTGAATTCCCGCGGCACCAAACGGGATATAGTAACCATCAAATAATATGAGCAAACAGCCCAAGAAGATAGTTCACGAAGGCAAGATAGTGTCGATAGACAATGCCTCCATCGGAGTAGAGATAGTTAATAAATCGGCGTGTGCCACCTGCCACGCGAAGGGTGTATGCGGAGCTGAGCAAGAGCAGGTCCGCATTATTGCTATTCCGCAGACCATAGCAACCGCCACCGCCGGCTATCAGGTTGGAGACACCGTAAAACTGGTGCTTTCTGCAACCATGGGCATGAAGGCGGTGATATTGGCCTACGGCCTGCCGCTGGCGATTTTGCTGGCCGCGATACTGATTTTCTCCGCACTCAAGATAGAGCAACTGTACGTCGGATTGTTTTCTTTGGCGGCAGTTGCCGTTTATTATATAATTTTTGCTATCTTTAGGGATAAATTGGACAAAGAGTTTGTCTTTTCTATAGAACAATAACCTGAACAGTGTGAACCCGATACTTATTACTGTAATCACTCTGACTGCGATAGGGTTGCTGGTAGCGGCAATCCTTTTTCTCGTAGCCAAGAAGTTTAAAGTAGAAGAGGACGCCCGCATAGACGATGTGGAGGCGTTGCTCCCGGGGGCCAACTGCGGCGGCTGCGGAAGTGCAGGCTGTCGCGATTTTGCCACTAAACTGGTGTCGCTGGAAGATTTGGGCGATGTCCAGTGCCCCGTGGGCGGGAGCGAAACCATGAACAAGATTGCCGCCCTGCTAGGCAAGACGGCGGTGGCACAGGCTCCCAAGGTGGCGGTTGTAAAGTGCAACGGCTCCTGCGAGGTGCGTCCTAAGACCAGCAACTACGAGGGTTATCCCTCCTGCAAGGTCAAGGCGTCGCTTTACAGCGGTGACACCGGCTGCCGTTTCGGTTGCCTGGGATGCGGCGACTGCACCCGCGTCTGCAAGTTCGACGCCATCAAGATGGACCCGGCTACGGGTCTTCCGGTGGTAGACGAGAGCAAGTGCACCGGCTGCGGCGCCTGCAGCAAAGCCTGTCCCAAGGGCATCATCGAAATCCGTCCTAAGGGGCCCCGCGGCCTCAAGGTGGTGATTCGTTGCAGCAACACCGACAAGGGCGCCGTGGCGCGCAAGGCGTGCAAGGCTGCCTGCATCGGCTGTGCCAAGTGCCAGAAGGCCTGTCCTCACGATGCCATAGTGGTAGAGAACAACCTGGCCTATATCGACCCTGCAAAGTGCAAGCTCTGCACCAAGTGCGTGGACGAATGCCCCACCGGAGCCATCCACAAACTCAACTTCCCCGTGAAGAAGGCGGCGGCTGCGCCTGAAACACCTGCCCAGGAAGTGAAGCCGGCACCCAAACCCGCTGCAAAACCGGCCGCCAAGCCGGTTAAACCCGAACCCGTACAGCCCGCAGACGAGCCCAAGCCCGCAATGCGTTCGGCAGCCCGTTTCAAGACGGTGTCCAAACCCGCCGAGGCAGTTAAACCCGCCGAAGTGGCAAAGCCGGAACCTCTGGTTCAGGCCGTTCCGGCGCCCGAAAAGCCCGCTCCGGAGCCCGTGAAGGTTGAGGTGAAGCCGGAACCGGTAAAGGCAGAGCCCGCCAAAGTTGAGGTTAAGGCAGAACCAGTGAAGGTTGCTGAGGAACCCGCCAAGGTTAAGGCAGAACCCGCTCCCGCTGCGGCAGAGGAGGCACCCAAGCCTGCGCCACGCAAGCGCGCTCCCCGCAAGACTGCCCCCAAGGCAGAGGAACCTGCACAAGAGACGGCCGCGATGGAGATAGAGTTCCCCGGCGAAAAACCCGCCGAAGTGGCCCCCAAGCCCAAGCGTACCCGTACTCCCAAGCCCAAGGCACCTAAACCGGCCGACGACAGGGACGATGTTATAGATCTGGATTTGTTTAGTGGAGGAGTATAGCAATGAGATACAAGACATTTAAAATAGGTGGCGTTCACTGGGACGACCACAAGATTGCCAGGGATGCTGCCATAGAGCGGCTCCCCATCCCCTCCAAGGTGGCCATTTCAATGGCACAGCATCTGGGCGCACCCGCCGTTCCCTGCGTTGAGGTTGGCGCAAAGGTCAAGGTCGGGCAGGTGATCGGCACTCCCGCCGGTTTCGTGTCGGGCTTTGTCCACTCTTCTGTCAGCGGCACCGTTACGGCGGTCGAGCCCCGCGCCGACATCGTCGGCAACATGGTGATGCATGTCTGCATAGATGTCGAGGGCGATGAATTCGAAGAGGGCATCTACACCAGCGACCGCATAGAGCGCGAGATAAAAGGCTCGCCCGACGAACTGCTGGAAAAGATTAAGAATGCCGGCATCGTGGGTATGGGCGGCGCTACTTTCCCTACCCATATCAAACTGGCTCCTCCCAAGGACAAGAAGGCGGAATACCTGATTATCAACGGTGCCGAATGCGAGCCGTACGTCACGGCCGACGATCGCCTGATGCGCGAGCATCCGCACGAGATAGTGCTCGGCGCCCGCATAATGGCCCGCGTGCTTGGCGTGGAGATGATAGTAATCGCGGTGGAGGAGAATAAGCCCGAAGCTTATGACGCTCTCTGCGACGCTTCTCTGCGCTACGTTGGTATCGAGGTGGTCAAGATGAAGAAGAAATATCCGCAAGGCGGTGAAAAACAGCTCATAGACGCCATCACCGGCCGTCGTGTTCCCAGCGGCGGTCTGCCTATCGACACCGGCTGCGTGGTACAGAATGTCGCTACATCCTACGCCGTATATCAGGCAGTGCAGAAAAAGCGCCCGCTGTTCGAACGTGTGATGACCGTTACCGGCGAATGCCTGCCGCAGCCGCGCAACTTCCTGGTACGCATCGGCACCCCGCTATCGTACATTCTGGAGAAGGTCGGCGGCCTGCCGGAGGATGCCGTGAAAGTGGTTTCCGGCGGCCCGATGATGGGCAAGTCGGTGGTCAACCTGGAGGCGACCACGCAGAAAGGGTCATCCTGTCTGCTGCTGCTCACATCGGCGCAGACTTCGCGTACCCCTGAGACCGCCTGCATCCGCTGTGCAAAGTGCTCCCAGGCGTGCCCTATGGGTCTGGAACCCTGGCTGCTGAACCGTCTGGGCCGTGCGGGTGACACCGATGGTTTGGAGGAAGCCAGGATTTATGACTGCATAGAGTGCGGCTGCTGCCAAAGCACCTGCCCGGCACATATCCCGCTGCTGGACATCGTGCGCACCAGCAAGGCCGACGTCATGAAGATAATACGTGCGAGAGCTAAAAAATAGGAGGATCTGATATGTCAAAGCTTACAGTTTCACTTTCCCCGCACTTCCAGAACCCGACCACCACAAAGGTTCTGATGAACGACGTGCTCATAGCGCTCGCCCCCGTCACCCTGGTGTCGCTGCTGTTCTACGGATGGAACTTTCTGATGCTGCTCATGGTGTGCGTGGCAACCTGCATCGTATGTGAGTTCGCAATAGAAAAATACCTGATGGGCAAGGAGATTCCGAGCATGTCAGCCACATGCCTTACGGGCGTGTTGCTGGCGCTCAACCTGCCGCCGGCCGCTCCCTGGTGGGTTGCGTTCCTGGGCTCCATCGCCGCAATCGCCATCGCCAAGATGTGCTTCGGCGGTCTGGGCCAGAATATCTTCAACCCCGCCATCTTCGGCCGCGTGTTCCTGCTGGTATCCTTCCCCGCAATAATGACCACCTGGGCAGCGCCTCAGGGCTGGCTGAATGTTGACGCCTTCAGCGGCGCCACTCCGCTGGCCGCCATCAACGAAGGTCTGCACCAGGGCATCCCGGCAAACCAGATAATTGCCGACAACGGCTTGACCGGCTGGAAAGTCTTCTTTGCCCGCGCCGGCGGCTCGGCAGGAGAGATTTCTGCCCTGGCACTGATTATCGGCTTTGTGTACCTGCTGGTGCGCAAGGTCATCAGGCCGCATATTCCGCTGGCAATCCTGGGTACGGTGGTGGTTCTGACCACCATCTTCTCTCTGGCCAATCCGGCACAGTTCACCGGCCCGGTCTTCAACCTGTTCACCGGCGGTCTGCTGCTGGGTGCCATCTTCATGGCCACCGACTACGTCACATCGCCCATGGCGCCGCTGGGTATGATTATCTACGGCGTGCTGATTGGCCTGTTGACGGTGCTGATCCGTTACTTTGGCGCATATCCCGAGGGCGTTTCTTTCGCGATACTGATTGGCAATATGGCCACGCCTCTGATAAATAAATATTGCAAACCCCGCAGGTTTGCGGCATAGGAGGGCAGGAGTATGGCAAAACTGGAATCAACACTCAAGAATATGCTTCTTTCCCTGGGAGCCATCGCGCTGGTGTGCGGATTGCTGCTGGCGGTGGTCAACGCCCTCACGGAGAAGCGGATTGCAAAGGTCAATGCAGAGAAAACCTCCCGCGCCATCGCACAGGTGCTGCCCGCTTTCGCCGGGGAACCGGTGGATACGGTGGTGCTGCTCGACGGCCGTGAGTTCAACGTACACAAGGCTATGATGGGCGACAGCACAGTCGGCTATGCCGTAGAGGCCGTTTCTGCCGGATTCGGCGGCCCCATCAACATGATGGTGGGCTTTACCGCCGATGGCGAGATCTGCTCTACCGCAGTCATATCGCACAGCGAAACTCCCGGCCTCGGCGCCAAGATCACAGAAGAGGAGAGTCATTTCCGCACACAATTCGCACACCGCAACCCCGCCGAATACCGCCTGTCGGTTACCAAGGACGGCGGCGACGTGGATGCCATCACCGCATCCACCATCACCTCGCGGGCATTTACCGCGGCGGTGCAGCAGGCATATAACGTTTATCTCGCTGCTAAGGGAGACGAAACCGATGCAGTGAGCGCAGCAACGCCGCAGGACGGCGAAGGAGGTACCGATGAAGCCAATTGATCTGATTAAGAAAGGTATAATCAAGGACAACCCGACCTTTGTGCTGGTGCTGGGTATGTGCCCCACGCTGGGTACCACCACATCGGCGCTGAACGGTATGGGTATGGGTCTGGCCACGCTGGTGGTGCTTACGCTTTCCAATATAGTGATTTCGGCCACGGCGCGGTTTATTCCAGACAAGGTCCGCATACCGTCGTATATCGTCATCATTTCGGCCTTCGTGACCATCATCCAACTGCTGATGCAGGCCTACCTGCCGTCGCTATATGAGACGCTGGGCCTGTTCATTCCGCTGATCGTGGTCAACTGCATAGTGCTGGGCCGCGCAGAGGCGTTTGCCAACAAGAACACAGTGCTGGATTCGGCATGTGACGGTCTGGGCATCGGCCTGGGATTCACCCTGTCGCTTACTGTAATCGGTCTCATCCGCGAGTTGCTGGGAAGCGGCACACTGTTCGGCATGCACCTATGGAACGGCGACGGCATCCTGGTATTCATCCTGGCTCCGGGCGCATTCCTGGTACTGGGTCTGCTGATGGCATTGTTCAACAAGTTAACAGAGGGGAGGATTTAGGCTATGGTAATACTTCTGATACTTGTCTCCGCGATATTCGTCAATAATATCGTCCTCTCCCAGTTCCTGGGCATCTGCCCCTTCCTGGGCGTCAGCAAGCAGGTCAATACCGCCGTGGGCATGTCTCTGGCAGTGACCTTTGTGATGGCGCTGGCAACCTGCGTTACCTGGCTGCTCCAGACCTACGTGCTGGTGCCGCTGAATATGGTCTATATGCAGACGGTGACCTTCATCCTGGTCATCGCCGGCCTGGTGCAGATGGTAGAAATCATCCTCAAGAAGATCAGCCCCGCGCTGTATCAGTCGCTGGGTATCTTCCTGCCGCTTATCACCACCAACTGCGCCGTGCTTGGCGTAGCCCTGATGGTGGTGCAGAAGCAGTTCAGCTTTGGCGGTGAGGCCAGGATGCTCAACCTGGGCGAATCGGTCGTATTCGCAGTGGCATCCGCCATCGGCTTTGGTCTCGCCATCACGCTGTTTGCCGCCATCCGCGAGCAACTCCAGCTCAGCGAAGTGCCCAAACCCTTCCGCGGCATCCCCATCGCCCTTATCACCGCCGGCATCATGGCCCTCGCCTTCATGGGCTTTTCCGGGATGGTATAATAGAGGTCATGGTAATAAAAAACGCAGTCCATTCGGGCTGCGTTTTTTATTGTCTATGTTGTGTGTTTATTCCTCAGTGGGCTTGTTCTCGCGGGGACGGTTGTCGCGATGTTCACGACGCTCGCCACGGTCGTTGCTGCGGCGTTCGCCACCACGGTTGTCGCGGCGTTCGCCACCACGACGGTCGTCACGACGGCCGTTGTTGCGGTCACCGGTGGGACGCGGCCTGCGGACGGGCTCTACGTAGCCTTCGGGCTTTTCCATGAGAGCGCGGCGGCTAAGGCGGAGCTTGCCGCTCTTGGCGTCGAGCTCGATGAGCTTGACATCCAGCTCGTCACCTACGTTGACTACATCCTCTACCTTCTCGGTCTTGCCCCAGTCGAGCTCGCTGATGTGCAGCAGGCCTTCCTTGCCGGGGAGGATCTCCACGAAAGCGCCGAACTCCAGGATGGAAGTGACTTTGCCGTGGTAAACCTGGCCGACCTCGGGAACTGCACAGATACCCATGATCCAGTCGTATGCCTTCTGCATGGCCTCTGCGTCGTTGGTTGCGATATCCACAACGCCCTTGCCGTCAATCTCGTCGATATTGATGACAGCACCGGTTTCGGCCTGGATCTTCTGGATTGTCTCGCCGCCCTTGCCGATGATGGCGCCGATGAATTCCTTGTCAACCTCGAAGCTCTTGATGCGGGGAACGAACGGTTTGTAATCCTCGCGGGGCTTGTCTATTGTCTTGAGCATCTCGCCCATGATGTGCATGCGGCCCTGGCGTGCCTGCTCGAGTGCCTTCTCCAGCACATCGTAGCTGAGGCCGTCGACCTTGATGTCCATCTGGGTGGCGGTGATACCGTCTGCGGTACCGGTTACCTTGAAGTCCATATCGCCCAGGTGATCTTCGTCGCCCAGGATATCGGTAAGGATAGCGTAGCGGTTGTTAGGATCCTTCTCGTCTGTGATAAGGCCCATTGCAACGCCGGCTACCGGCTTGGTGATCTGTACACCGGCATCCATAAGTGCCAGGCAGCCGCCGCAGACAGATGCCATGGACGAGCTACCGTTGGACTCGAGGATATCGGAAACCACGCGTACTGCGTAGGGATTCTCGGGCATCATGGGGATGACGGGCTTGAGGGCGCGCATCGCCAGGTTGCCGTGACCGATCTCGCGACGGCCTACGCCGCGCTGGCTCTTGGCCTCACCGGTAGCAAACGGAGGGAAGTTGTAGTGAAGTACGAACTGCTGGTCGTCCTGGATCAGCACCTCGTCCATCTCCTTCATATCCTGCTTGGTACCGAGGGTAACGGTAGCCAGGGACTGGGTCTCGCCGCGGGTGAAGATAGCTGAACCGTGGGCGCAGGGGAGATAATCCACGGCGCACCAGATGGGGCGCACCTCGTTGGTCTTGCGGCCGTCCAGACGGAGACCTTCGTCCAGAATCATATTGCGCATAGCCTCTTTCTGCTCGTGACCGAAGTAACGGTTTACCAGGGGCTCCTTCTCTTCCAGCTCTTCCTCGGGGATAGTAGCCAGGAATTCGTCGCGGATGGCGTTGAAGCCGTCCTCACGCTCGTGCTTGGGCTTTGCGCTCTTTGCCAGCTCCAGGCACTTGTTGTAGCAAGCCTCGTGAACTGCTTTGCGCAGGTCTTCGTCCTCAACGTCGTGAGGATAGTCGCGCTTGGCCTCGAAGGTGCCGAGCTCCTTCATGAGTTCTTTCTGTACCTGGCAGTGACGCTTGATCTCTTCGTGGGCAAACTTGATGGCCTCGAGCATATCGTGCTCGCTGACCTCTTTCATTTCGCCCTCTACCATCATGATATTCTCTTCGGTTGCAGCTACCATAAGTTCCAGGTCGCTGCGTTCCATCTCGCTGAAATTGGGGTTGATCTTGAACTCGCCGTCGATGCGTGCCACGCGGACCTCGGAGATAGGGCCGCCGAAGGGCAGGTCGCTGGTTGCCAGCGCGCAGGATGCTGCCAGACCGGCAAGTGCGTCGGGCTGGATGTCAGCCTCAGCGGAGATCAGCCATACATTTACAAACACTTCCAGATGGAAGTCATCGGGCCAGAGCGGGCGGATGGGGCGGTCAATCAGACGGGAGATGAGAATCTCGTAGTCAGAAGACTTGCCTTCACGTTTCATGAATCCGCCGGGAAAACGGCCTGCTGAATAATACTTCTCTTTGTAATCTACTGTGAGGGGCATGAAGTCGGTGCCTTCCTTCACTTCTTTCGCAGCGGTAACGGTGGCGAGCAACATGGTGCCACCCATCTTCACAACAGCGCTGCCGTCGGCCTGTTTCGCCAGTCGGCCGGTTTCGATTTCGATTGTCCTGCCATCGCTCAGCAGGATCTGCTTGTTAATTACGTTCATATTTTATTAATAGTTCTGCCTAAAAAAGGGGCTGCCTTGGTTATGCCCGCAGCAGCCCGTTAAATCCTTTGTATCGCTGATATTATCGACGGAGGCCGAGCTCCTTGATAATATTTCTGTACCTCTCGATGTCGACTTCCTTGAGGTAGTCAAGGGTCTGACGTCTCTTACCTACCAGGCGAAGAAGTGCACGCTGAGTGTTGTGGTCCTTCTTGTTCTGTTTCAGATGCTCGGTAAGGTGTGCGATACGGTAGGAAAACAAAGCAACTTGACTCTCTGCAGAGCCGGTGTCAACATTAGACTTCCCGTATTTTGCGAAAATCTCTTGCTTTTTGTCTGCTGATAAATACTCTGACATTTTGCAAAAAATTTAGTTAAAGTTGTTAAAAGGAGCGCAAAGATAAATATAATTTACTTATATGCAACTAATTTCTACCATTTATTTAGCGGCAGACCGGTCATGGCCTGAGTCACTTTGTGGCGGACGCTGGCGATTACAGATTCGTCTTCCGGCTTGGAAAGAACCTGATCGATGAGGTCCACGATCCAGAGCATATCCTTCTCTGCAAGGCCGCGGGAGGTGATGGCCGGAGTTCCGACGCGGATGCCGGAGGTCTGGAACGGACTGCGGCTGTCAAACGGCACCATGTTCTTGTTGACGGTAATGGCGGCTGCCACCAGCGCCTTCTCTGCCTGCTTGCCGGTAAGCTCGGGGAACTTGCTGCGAAGGTCGATGAGCATCAGGTGGTTGTCGGTGCCGCCGGAAACGATCTTATAGCCGCGGGCGGCGAATTCGCCGGCCATGGTCTTGGCGTTGGACGCCACCTGCTTCTGATAATCAATGAATTCGGGCTGCAGCGCCTCGTAGAACGAAACGGCCTTTGCGGCGATGCAATGCTCCAGCGGGCCGCCCTGTACGCCCGGGAAGACGCTGGAATTGATCATCTGGCCCATGGTCTTGACCACGCCCTTCGGCGTCTTCACGCCCCACGGATTTTCGAAATCCTTGCCGATGAGGATGGCGCCGCCGCGCGGACCGCGGAGGGTCTTGTGGGTGGTGGTGGTCACGATGTGGGCATATTTCACAGGATTTTTCAGCAGACGGGCGGCAATCAGGCCGGCGGGGTGGGCCATGTCGACCCAGAGGATGGCGCCGATCTCATCGGCCAGGGCACGCATGCGCTCCCAGTCCCATTCGCGGGAGTAGGCGCTGGCACCTCCGATTATCAGCTTGGGCCTGGCTTCGCGGGCCACGCGCTCCATCTCGTCATAATCTACAAGGCCGGTCTCCTCGTTCAGGTGATAGCTCACTGCATTGTAGAGCATGCCCGACACGTTCACGGGAGAACCGTGGGTGAGGTGACCGCCGTGTGCCAGATCCAGTCCCATGAAGGTGTCGCCCGGTTTGATGCAGGTCATCATGACTGCCATGTTGGCCTGTGCACCGGAGTGAGGCTGCACGTTGGCGAATTCGGCGTCAAAAAGCTTGCAGAGGCGGTCGATTGCCAGCTGCTCCACCTGGTCCACAACCTCGCAGCCGCCGTAGTAGCGCGCTGCCGGGTAGCCCTCGGCGTATTTGTTGGTGAGCACGCTGCCCAGCGCCTCCAGCACCTGGTTGGAGACGAAGTTTTCGCTGGCGATGAGCTCGATACCCTCGCTTTGGCGCTCGAATTCTTTCTTGATGAGACTTGATATCTGAAGGTCCTGTTTCATTTGATATTTGTATATTTGTTGCAGTATTAAAAGGAGCCTCAAAATTAACAATGTTTCGCAAATTATACAACGAGGAATTGGGCAGAATCGGCGTAGAAGAATATAAAAATTCTGCAAAGACGCCGGTGGCGGTGGTTCTGGACAATGTCCGCAGCGGCCACAATGTCGGCAGCGCCTTCCGCACCTGCGATGCCTTCCGCATCTCCAAGATTTTTTTGTGCGGAATCTGCGCCGTTCCGCCGTCGCCCGAGATTCACAAAACCGCGCTTGGAGCCGAGTTCAGCGTAGACTGGGAGCATTGCGACTCCACCGTAGAGGTGGCGAGGCGGCTCCGGGCAGAGGGTTGGACGCTGGTCGGCGTGGAGCAGACGGAGAATTCCACCATGCTGCAGGACTTCGTACCGGAGGAAGGCCGCCGGTATGCCTTCGTCTTCGGCAATGAAGTGAACGGCGTGGCGCAGGAGGTCATGGACCTGTGCGACATAGCCCTGGAGATACCCCAGCAGGGGACCAAACACTCGCTCAACGTGTCGGTGTCGGTCGGCATCGTGCTGTGGGACTGCGTCCGCAGGCTTTTCTAGAACAGTTCCCTTGTTACAGGCATTATGTCGGCGGGGCGGCCGTTGGGGAAGAAGTGGAGCACGGGGACCCCGGCGGCGATTAGTTCGCGGCACTGCGCGGTGCACCATTCAAGGCCGGCGGCGCGGACCTTTTCAGCATCATTTTTATTGGCCAGAACCTCTTCTGACAGCTCTTTTGGGATGCTGCAGCCGAAAGTGGCGGGCAGCAGGGTCAACTGGCGCACTGTGGTGAGCGGTTTGATTCCGGGGATGACCGGCACGGTGATACCGGCTTTGCGGCATTTTTCTACGAAGCTGAAGAATCGGCCGTTGTCGTAAAACAGCTGGGTGATGATGTATTCGGCGCCGGCATCGACCTTGGCCTTGAGGCGAAGGATATCATCTTCCGGGCTGATGGCTTCGGCGTGGGTTTCCGGATAACCGGCGACGCCCACGGCGAAGGATGTTTTGTGGACGGCGGGCTTTTCGGGATCACCGCCAGCCAAATGGCCGTGATTCATCGCAATCACCTGGCGGACAAGGTCAACGGCGTGGCTGTACCCGTCGGGACTGGGGCGGAAAGCGACCTCTCCGGGGAGCTTGTCGCCGCGCAGCACCAGCAAGTTTTCCAGGCCCAGAAAGTCCATATCAATCAGCTGGTCTTCAATGGTATACTTGGATTCGCCGGCGCAAATCAGATGCGGCACGGCGGGGATTCCATACTTGCGCTCTATAGCGGCTGCGATGCCCACGGTGCCGGGACGGCGGCGTTCCAGATGGATCTCGGCGCTGCCGTCGCTGCGAACGCTCTGCTTGAGCGTCTCACGGTGGCAGGTGATGTTGATATAGGCCGGATCAAACTCCAGAAGCTCGTCTATGCTGCTGAAGATGGGCTCGATGCCGTCACCCTTGAGCGGCGGCAGAATCTCGAACGCGAACCGGGTCTTTCCGGCGGCCATGGCCTCTGCTATGATTTGCGGGACTTTCATTGTATGTTCCTTGGAATTAGTGTCTTAATGACTTCCGGCGAGGTGCCGCGACGGCGGGCGTAATCCTCTGTCTGGTCGGCTCCGATATGGCCCACGGCAAAGTACTTCGCGCCGGGAATCACCATTCCACAGATGGATTCGGCGGGGTCTATCATATAACTGTCGGTGAGGTGCATATCGCAATTATCCTCTACGTGCAGCAGCTTGAATGCCTCCTTTTTGAGCGAATGGTCGGGGCAGGAGGGGTAGCCGAAAGCGTGGCGTTCGCCCTCTTTTGCCGGGACGACCTCTTCTGCCAGCGCCTCTGCCAGCCGGTCTGCGATGACCTTGGCCATGAATGCGCCGTACTCGTCGCCGGTTTCGCGCAGGAGTTCTATGAAACGCTTCAGACCTGCGCCGGCGGTGATTGCGAACAGAGTCACCTCGCCGGCCTCTGCGGCGAAATCGGCCACGGAGAGGTTCTCCTCGCCCGCGGTCTGGTTGCGGAGCATCGCCAGGCGCACTTCTGTGTCAGATTGCCGGTCAGGCCGGCAATGACGGGAGGCATCGTCGTCGTTCCCGGCTCCGGCTCCGTCGTTCCCGGCTCCGGCTCCGTCGTTCCCGGCTCCGGCTCCGTCGTTCCCGGCTCCGGCTCCGTCGTTCCCGGCTCCGTCGTTCCCAGCTTGACCGGGAATCTCCGGGCGGTTCACGATAATATCATCACCGTCTACATGCACCGGGAAGTGTCCGACAACGCCCTGCAAATCAAGGATGTTCTCGCCTTTGATCCGCTCGAGCATCGCCTCGGCATCGCGGCGCAGCTGCTGCTTGTCGGCATCGTTCTTCACGCCCCATTCCACATAGAACATCTCCCAGTCGAAATGCTTCTCCACCGTCGCGATGTCGTAATGATGGAATACGCTCATCTTGCCCGTGGCAGCAACCTCCTTGTCTATCAGTATGTTAACACATTTCCCTTGCGTATTTTTACGCAAGGGAGAGTGAGTTATTGGCTGTGTATCAATGGTTTGAGTGCCACGGCTTATAACCTCGGCGCATGCTCCCCTGTCGGCGACGGCTGCGGCGAGGCGAGTGGAGTAGTCCTCCAGCGGGCGGCGGTCCTGGGCCGAAAGGTAGAGTTCGCGCAGCCGCTTCTGCTCAGCAAGCACTTCGGCCTGGAACACGCGGGCTCTGGGGCTCGTCAGGCTATTGATTATCTGCATGTTGCGGCTGGCGTCGGTAGAGTGGATCACCAGGCCGTCGTATTCGGGGGCCATCTTCACGGCGGTGTGCATCGGGCTGGTGGTGGCGCCGCCCACAATCACGGGAATGCTGATGCCGGCGCGGCGCAGTTCGCGGCACACCACAATCATCTGCTCCAGAGACGGGGTGATGAGGCCGCTCAGGCAGACGAAGTCGGCGCCACGCTCGCGCACGGCTGCCACTATCTCGGCCGGCTCTACCATCACGCCCAGGTCGATAATCTCGCAGCCGCCTACCGCCATCACCACCGAGACGATGTTTTTGCCGATGTCGTGGATGTCGCCCTTTACGGTGGCGATAACCACGCGCGGCGCACCGTGGAGGGTAATGCTTTGGGAATTAGTGGGTTGCTGAATGTGCTGGTACCCTCCGGGGGGGCTAGCAGTTTGCGTATCCACCTGTGAATCATTTGATTGTGCTCCACGAGAAATGTAGGGCTGCAGGGCCGCGACACCGCGTTTCATGACGCCGGCGGCCTTGACCACCTGCGGCAGGAACATCTTGCCGTCTCCGAACAGAACGCCGACGCGCTCCATGGCCGGCATCATCATCTTGCCGATGACATCCATCGGGGAGCCGGACAAGCGCAGTGCCTCCAGGCAGTCTTCTTCTATGAAATCGCCGATGCCGTGCAGCATGGCGTAGGATATGCGTTCGCCCACTGAAGTGGAGCGCCAGGCGTCTGGGGATTGCCGATCAGGTCGGCAATGACGATCGGGGGAACCGTCATGTCCGGCTTGGATTCCGTCATGCCCGGCTTGACCGGGCATCTCGGCAGCCTTCAAATATGCGGCATACTCCGCCAGCCGTTCGGAGGCGTCGGGACGACGGCACAGCAGCACGTCCTCCACCCGCTCCAGCAACTCGGACGGGATATCGTCGTAACCCCTCAGCATCTGCGGATTGACGATGCCCATATCCATCCCCGCCTGCCGGGCATGGTACAGGAACGCTGAGTGCATCGCCTCGCGCACCGCATTATTGCCTCGGAAAGCGAACGACAGATTGGAAACTCCGCCCGAAACCTTGGCGTAAGGCAGATTCGCCTTGATCCACCGCACCGCTTCTATGAAATCCAGCGCGTAGCGGTCGTGCTCCGGAATTCCCGTCGCCACCGCCAGGATATTGGGGTCGAAAATGATATCTTCTGCCGGAAAACCGGACGAAACCAGCAACTCGTACGCACGAGCAGCCACCGCAGTCTTGCGTGAGAAACTCGTCGCCTGACCCTCTTCGTCAAAGAGCATCACCACCGCCGCCGCGCCGTAAGAATGGATCAGCGCCGCCCGCCTCAGGAACTCCTCCGGCCCCTCTTTCAAAGAAATTGAATTGACGATGGCCTTGCCCTGACAGCATTCCAGGCCGGCAATCAGAGTCTCCAGCGACGACGAATCTATCATCAGCGGCACCCGGGCGATGTCGACCTCGCCGGAAATCATATTGACAAAAGTGCGCATCGCAGAAGGACCGTCTATCAGGCCGTCGTCCATGCAGATGTCGACCACCTGTGCGCCCGCCGCCACCTGCGCCCGCGCCACGGCAATCGCCCCGGCAAAGCCGCCTTCGCGGATCATTCGCGCGAATTTGGCGCTGCCGGCCACGTTGCACCGCTCGCCTATATTGATAAAATTGGCCTCCGGCACTATCCGCAGCTGCTCAAGTCCGCACACGACTGTCTCGCGAATGCAGGAGGGCAGCCCCCGTGGCGCATAAGCCTCCCGCAGTGGTGCCAGGGCGCTGATAAACGACGGGGTAGTGCCGCAGCAGCCGCCTATTATGTTCACCAGTCCGCGCTCGGCATAAGGCCTCATGGCGGCGGCAAAACTCTCCGGCGTCTCGTCGTAGCCGCCCGAAACGTTGGGCAGACCGGCATTGGGATGGACGCTGATATAGCAGTCGGCAACCGTTGCGAGCCTCTCCAGATGGGGCAGCATCTCGCGGGCGCCGAAAGAGCAGTTGATGCCCACGCTCAGCGGCCGCGCGTGCCGTATGGATGTCCAGAAGGCCTCTATTGTCTGTCCGGAAAGTGTCCGGCCCGCCTTCTGCGACACCGTTACCGATATCATCAGGGGAATATCACACCCCGTCTCGCGCCTCAGCCGTTCTATGGCAAAAATGGCCGCCTTGGCATTCAGGGTGTCGAAAACTGTCTCCAGCAGGAACAAATCCGCGCCGCCTTCTGCCAACCCGGAAGCCTGATCGTAATAGGCCTCAGCGAGCTCTGCAAACGTTACATCCCGCGCCGCGCTGTCCTCTACGCTGGCGGCGATGGAGGCCGTCTTGGAGGTCGGTCCCATGCTGCCGGCAACGAACCGCGGGCGTCCGTCCACGGACATTTCGTCGGCTACCTCGCGCGCAATTGTAGCGGCGGCGCGGGCAATCCGGCGGGCATATCCCTCCAGCCCGTACTCCTTTAAGGAGATGGCATTTGCGTTGAAGGAATTGGTAGAAACGATATCGGCGCCCGCCTCGAAATAGGCGCGGTGGATGCCGGCAATCTTGCGCGGGGTTGTGAGGCAAAGCAGGTCCATGCACCCCGCCAGCGGGCACTTCCACGACAGGAACTCGCGCCCGCGGAAATCTGCCTCCCGCAGCCCCAGCGCCTGTATCTGGGTGCCCAGGCCGCCGTCCAGCAGCAGAATGCGCTCAGTAAGAAGGGTATGGATGTCGCCTCTCATCGGGGCAAATGTAGCAAGAAAAGTCTTAATATTGCCACAGGACTTGACGAGAGAGCAAATAGTGTTATATTTGCACCGCTTTGCTCGTATGAAAAAGAGCCTGATATACCTTTTGTGCTGCGTTGTGGTGGCTGTTTTATCTGCTGTATCGTGTAAGGAAAACGGAACGGAAATAGATGATTCACAGCGTCTGGACAGCCTTCGTGAAAAGGGCAAGGCTCTTGCAAATGACGCCGGAATGCTTGCAAACCTGGTATGGGTTGCGCAGCGGAACGACGAACTTTTAGACTTTGAACAAATTTCAGAGGACGGCGTCCTCACCGGCTTCAAGGCGGTCTTGAAAGATGCGGGAGAAATCATCTTCAACAACGGTAAATCCGACATCCAGGTCGGAGAAGAAAACGGAAAATACTACTGGATGTCCGGTGGCGAATGGCTCACCGACAGCGAAGGGAAAAAGGTGGAAATCGCCCCCGAAAATCCGCTTCCACAGTTCTCTGTCGTCGACGGGGTTTTGAAGGTTTCGGTGGACGTTGGTAATAGTTTACAACCCGTTGTAAATGTTGATAAATTTCTGATAACAAGCATATTAGAAGATGATACCCGGGTGGTTATTACTCTCTCTGGCGGCGCTGATATTACAATTAAGAAGTATAAGGCCTTAAGTCTTATTCTTGAGGGCGATGAAAGGAGTATCGGAGCAGGGGAGGGCATAACCGTTACTTACAAAATAGAAGGTACAGAAAATGCCACCATAGAGGTGCTTTGCGGCACCGGTTGGGAAGCCACCGTTACAGCGGCGACGCCCACCACCGGAACCATAGAGATAACGGCTCCTACACCCATTGCACAGGACAAGGTAACAGTCGTTCTTTCAGATGAAAAAGGCAACCAGGTCGAGGTGGAAATGCGGCTCACGATAGACGAGTCCACCAACCAGGGACCGGTTGTCGAGGGCTACATCAACGTGTCAGAAGAGAGGTTGGAATTCCTGGCGGCAGGGTCCTCAAAAAACCTGGTAGTTACGGCAAATGTTCCTTTTACATATAACAAATCGGTAGATTGGATTACAATAACAGAAGAAGCCAACGAATCCGAAATCATACTTTCGATATCGGTTTTTGAGAACGATTCTGTTGAAGAACGCACGGCAGTCATTACATTTTCAGGCGAAAATGCAGACACCAAAACGGTCGATATTTTTCAGTCAGGCCAGCTCCGCTCGCTGAGCGTTTCTGACCACTACCTCCTCTTTTCCCAGGATGGCGGCAGCGGCTCGGTTGAAGTCACATCAAACGTACCTTATTCCGTGACTGTGGAGGACGGCGAATGGCTCACGGTTTCCGGAACACCGATGACCGGTACCCGGACGTTCCAGTTCGCAGCTTCGGAAAACAGCACTTACGACGAGCGCACCGCAACCGTCGTTTTTGACGGAGAAGGAATCCCTGCCAAGACACTTGCAATTACGCAGAGCGGCAAGGAAATAGTCATACCCCGCACCGACGGCGGCGCAAACCTCTATACCTATCCCGGCTCCGATTCCCATTACCGCTACGGTCCGTCGATAATCGTCAACGACGACGGCTCGCTGGATGTCTGGACTTCGAAAGAGGGCGGCAATTTCCTGTATTACGGCCTGTATGCATATCAGGAGACCGGATCCCGCAGTAAAAAAGCGGCTTCCGGGCACACTTTCGCCCAGTATTTCAATATCCAGAACAAATTCAGGGCGATTCAGGTCCGGATGTACGGCACCGGCTCAGAAGCGGACAATATCGTCATCAGCCTTTATAAATGGGCGGGCAGTTATGCCGCCACCCTCGCCACGACCCCGATAGCGAGCAGGACATTCGCTAACATCGCCACCGGCGGCAACTACTACCGGACATTCCGCAGCGACGAGGCCTGGGTGGATGCCGGCGAATATCTCTGGACCGCAACCGAAGCCACCTCCGGAGTCAGCGTCTCTTCATTTCCGGGTGCGGGAACCAGCAGCATAATCGACGCTGTATCCTATGTAGACGGCGTTCCGACCGACAGTTTCAACTTTGAGATGAGGCCCCGCGGCCGCACCACCACCAACTTTTTCAGCGTTGACCGCTTTGCTTATTTCCACAGCTCCGACGGAGGCGGTTCATGGGCCAAGGAGCGCGACGTCCTGTTCGGGACCGAGGGCAGTGAGGATGAATGGAGCGTATGCGACCCCGGCGCGGCCCACTTCGGCGGCTGGTATTATCTTGGCTACACCAGCGCACCGGGCAAGTACGGCGGCACTTTCAACAGTTGTTATCTGGCGCGCAGCCGCACGCCGGCGGGTCCCTGGTACAAGTGGAACGGCAGCGGCTGGGGCGGCGATCCAGCCAAAGTCATAGAATTCACCGGTGCTACAGGCGACTGGGGCATAGGCGAACCCAGCATAGTGGTCAAAGACAATACGGTTTATCTTTACTATACCCTGACGGAAAATTCTGTCACAGTGACCAAGGTCATGACGGCGCCGCTTTCCGAAAACTGGCCCGCAAACCTGACCGACAGGGGAGTGGCTATGGACAAGCGTGCCCTCTACAGCAGCGACAGTGCTGATGTCAAGTATGTGGAAGATTACGGCCTGTTCTATGCTTTCCACACATACAACCGTATGACTTCTTCTTCAAAAATCGCCGTCTGGGTTTCTGAAGACGGCCTTCGCTTCAGCTACATAGGCGACATGACAGGCTCATTCCAGCCCGGAATGCACAATATGGGCGTCAGCGGAGACGGGGAGGGCCACATCAAGCTCAGCCAGCCGCAATACGTGTCCTACGCATATGTGGCCACTGGCCAGTGGGGGCAGTGGAGCACCTGGTTCGCGCCCCTCTATTTCGAGTAAAACCCGCATCTGGGAGCTGTTAATTATTTGTTAGTTTCTGAAAAATTGTTACCTTTGAACGATATATGCGTGCGCGTATATATGTCAATGATTTGTAAATATCATATAATCAATAACTTACTTAATTACTAACAATCTAAACGAGTATTAGAAAAATGAAAAAGCTCAAACTTACCGTTTTTCTCTCCGCTCTCTTGATGCTGGCTCCGCTGACGTCCAACGCACAATGGTTGGGTGTCGGCACCAACGTCCTCGGATGGGCTGCGGCAACTCCGAATCTCGGTCTGGACATCGGGCTGAGCAGGCATCTTGCTCTGACAGTTGATGCGGGCGTCAACCCCTTCACCTTCGGAGAAAAGAAGGCCAACTTCTGGGCTGTCCAGCCAGAGCTGAGAATTTATCCCCGGTACAGGTTTGCAGGCCATTACATCGGTATCGAAGGCCATTATGCCGAATACCACGATTTTGGTCTAAAGGACTATGCATACAGGGGTAATCTCTACGGTGCGGGCCTCACTTACGGATACTCCTGGATGCTCAGCAAGAGCTGGAATCTGGAAGGTTTCGTAGGTCTCGGCTACACTTATCTCAATGACTCCAAGGTCATTTGCTACGACCCCAAGGACGAGCCTTACGGCGCCTCCCAGATCAACGACGAGTACCGTGTCTTTATGAATGAAGGCGCCAAGCTGGTTCGCAACGGCATCATGATTGGTGACGGCCTCAACCGCCAGAACATCGGTCTGACCCGCATTGGTCTCAAATTCACTTACTTCCTCTTCTAAACAAGCGCGAGATTATGAAAAAGTTCCAAATTGTATTGACATTGATCTTCGCAATAATCTTTTGCGATGCTTGTATTAATCTTCAGAAACTCACTACTTATCGTCCCGCAGAGGTTACTCTCAACCAGGTAGGCGTATCCAACGACCACGGCACCGTGGATATGGACATAACCTACACTCTTCCTGCGGAATATCTCAGCCGCCACACAGGCGTTCAGTTCCGTCCCTACATCCGTAGCGCACAGGGTGACACAAGCATCGCCCTTACCCCTGCAGTGATTGAGAGCCGCAACCACGACGTCTTCAACCAGCGTATGACCAAGTATGAGCCGCTCAAAGCCGACGGCATCTGCAAGCGCATCCGCTACAACAAGAACGGCGACACTGAATTCACTTATACTCTCCACAGCAACTTTGAAGACTGGATGGACGGCGGCTGTCTGATGGTAGACGTTATCGGCAACGCATACACCAACGACCTCCTTCTGGAGACCGTTCCGGTTTACTGTGGCATCTACAGCCTCTCCGATATGGCGGAACTCGCCCCCATCATGCACTTGTTCTACATGACCAAGCGCTGCCCCGACGAGAACCTCTGCCTTACCACCCACATCCCTTTCAAGGTCAACAGTGCAGTTATCGAGCCCGAGTTCTACGAGAACGATTTCGTTCAGAACTACAAGAACATCGTGTTCAACAGCAATGTACCTTCCTATACCATGGATGTTGTCATCAGCGACTCTCCGGAGGCTCCGTACGACTATAACGTCAAGCTGGGTGAGAAACGTAAAACTGCAGTCCAAGCATACTTCGACAGCATCGGTATTCCTTACGACAACTGCAATTTCATCAACAACGTAGAGAACTGGGATGTGGTTTGCGAGTGCCTCGCTGCATCTTCCCTGCCTCACGCTGCAGAAATCATCAACATGATAGAGAACGGACGTGACGATTCCGACGCTCTCGAGCGCCAGATCCGCTCCAAGTATCCTTCTGAGTACAAGACCATTTTCAACAACTACTTCCCCAAGTGCCGCAGCGCACACATCGACCTCTGCCCCGTACTTACCGACGGCCGCGGCCTGGTGTACAACTATGTATGCGACCTTGACGACTGCACCACCGTTCACACCCTGGTGGAGAAGCCCAACGAAGAGGTATTCGACCTCAACGCCGAGATGCTCGCTGCAGCAGATGCAGAGGATTGGGCAAAGGCAGCCGAAGTAGCCGACAAGATCCCGTTCAAGGATGCAAACCAGTACGTTAACGCTAACCGCGCTCTCGTATACTTCATGAACGGTAACTACGAAATGGCCAAGGCTATTTACGAGAATATCGAAGGCAAGATCCCCGAGGCCGATTACAACCTTGGCCTGCTCTGCCTGATGAACGAAGAATATGACAAGGCAGACCGCCTGCTCAACGGCTATGCAGACTACAACACCGCCCTCTCCAAGATAGGTGCCGGTAAATACGCAGAAGCCGAGTCCATCCTCATTCTCCTTCCGGAGAGCGAGTATCGCAACAGGGCACTTGCCATTGCCAGAAAAAGCCAAAACAACAACTAATCAATAATATCTATGAAAAAACTTTTGAGAAACCTTTCGGTTCTTTGCTTTGTACTCGCAGCATTCCTCACCACAGGTTGCTACGAGGCGGAAGTTCCGTTCCTGACCGTCGACCACGAAGTCGTGCTTGTCGGCCCTCAGGCGGATAAAGGCACCGTTGTGGTTGAATCCAACCTTTATTGGGAAGCAACCAGTAAGGATGCTTGGATTACCCTCGACAACGGTTTTGGCAATCACAAGGGTACTTTCGAGTTCTTTGTGGCAGCTAATACTACACCCAACGAACGTACGGGTAAGATTGTTCTCACCGCCAAGGACAACGAGGATATCAAGGTTACTATCCTGGTTCGTCAGCAGTCAGAGGGAACTATTCTTAATCTCGCAACAGACGATGTATCCTTCACCAAGTATGCAGGCGACTATCTTATGAGCATCGCTTGCAACGGCGAATGGGAAGTTGCTTCATCTGCTGACTGGTGCAAGGTTGATCCTGCCAGCGGCACCGGCAACGGTTCGTTCAAGATTACTGTAGAAGAGAACAACACCGGCGCAGACCGCGTTGCCATCATCAGCGTCCTCACCGAGGCTGACGGCAAGACCGAGGTTCACCAGATCAAGGTGACCCAGTCCGCAAGCAATGCAGCCCTTGTTGTATCTCCCGAGAGCAAGACTCTTACTGCAGCTGCAGACGAGTTTGAACTCAATGTCATCACCGTCGGCAACTGGGCTGCAAGTGTAGACAGCGACTGGCTCACCCTGAGTGAGACAGAGGGCGAGGGTGACGCTATCATCACCGCATCCGCTACTGCCAATGACACTGGCAAGGAGCGTATCGCCATCGTTACTTTCGCAACCGGCGCAGAGAACGAGAATCGTATTGTACGCCAGATTGTCGTACGTCAGGCTGCAGTTGACTTCTATCTGGAAGTTCCCGTTACCGACTATCCTCTGAGCCTCGAAGAGCAGACCATCGATATCCCTTACGTACTCGAGGGCAGCAACGTAACCGTTACCGCTTCTTCCAGCTCCAAGTGGATGACCGTTGGCACCGTGGCTGACGGCGTAGCTACCGTCAATGTAGATGAGAACAAGACCGCTATCGCACGCGAAGGCGTCATCTCCTTCATCACCCACGGCCAGGCAGGCGATCCCATCATCCGTCAGGTACGCGTAGCACAGGCTCCCACCATCAACCTGCTGGATGTACTCGCAGACGAGTACGCAGTTGAATGGGTTGGCGAGACCTTCCGCATCCCCATCTACAGCAACACTCCCGTATCAGTACGCAGCAGCGAGACCTGGTGCGAAGCCAGGAATGAGGGACAGGAGATTGTTATCACTGTTGCCGAGAATGCAACTGCAGCTCCCCGCGTAGCAGTCGTTACCGTTTCCACCGATTCCGAATCCGGTGAGATCCTCTCCAGGACCACCATCATCCGTCAGGCAGCTGCTTACTCCGAATTGGTTGTTTCTCCTGCAGAGAAAGACATCTATGCTCTTGAGCAGAGCTTCGTAGCAAGCATCGTTACAAACAACAGCTGGACTGCCAGCAGCGACAGCGACTGGCTCACCATCGACAAGGCAGAGGGTACAGGTGACTTCATGCTCACCGTAACCGCAGCCAAGAACGAAACCGGCCAGGTTCGCGTTGCTACCATCACCGTTCAGACCGGTATCGAGAACAGCCAGCGCGAAAGTGCTACCGTAGTCGTTACCCAGCGTCCCGAGCAGTTCTACTTTGATGTTCCTACACGTGCTTATGCCCTTAGCAAAGAGGCACAGCCACATGTAATAGCTTACACTACTTCCGGCAACGAGAAGGAGATGGCCGCTTCTGTAAGTGCAGACTGGATGACCGTCAAGAGCGTTAAGGACGGCGAGGCTACATTGTTCGTCAAGGAGAACGACACCGCAGAAGTCCGCACAGGTACCGTTACCATCACCTGCACTCCTGTATTTGGCGATCCTATCAGCATTACTGCAACCGTTACCCAGTCTCCTACCATCAACATCCTTGACGTATTCGTAGACGTTATCGATGTAATGGCACGTGGCGACGAAGTTGCTCTTCCTTACTATGCAAACACCCCTGTATCCATCTCTTCAAGCGAGGAGTGGTGCCATGCAGAAGTTACTGTAGACGAAGACAGCTTCGAGGGTGATCCCGAGCTTTGCTGCAGCTACACGGATCCTCAGAAGATCATCATGATCGAAGTTGATCCCAACCGCACGGGCGAAGCACGCGTTGCATTTGTAACCATCGCTACCGTAAATGACGCAGGCGAGAAGATCACCAAGGTGATCACCGTTCGCCAGGCAGCTCTCTATGCAGCCCTCAGTGTTACTCCCAAGGAGGTTGTCCTCCCTGCACACGAAGGTCACTTCAATATGACCATCAACTCCACCGGTACTTGGTACACCACCACTTCCTGCACTTGGCTGGATACAAATGACGATCTGGGTGGCTTCGGCGACTATGAGATCTTCTGGGAGGCAGGTGTCAACGACACCGGTATGGAGCGTGTAGCAGAAATCGTTGTTGCTACCGGTCCCGAGAACGGCGAGCGCGAAGAGCAGGTAGTTAAGGTTACCCAGCTTACCCGCAGCACCTATATTTATGTACCTGAAGAAGCTTACGCAATCACTAAAGAGCGGCAGGATCTTACTGTCGGCTACTTTGCAGCAGGCGACTTCAAGGATATGCAGGTTAACTGCAGCGAACCTTGGATCAGGTACAGCAACAGACTCAGCAACGACGAGCATCTTGGATTCGCAATTGAAGAAAACACCACTGCAGAGCCTCGTACCGCAGTTGTTACCGTAACCCTCGACCTGGTTACCGGCGAGCCTATCAGCGACACCTTCATTGTAACCCAGGCTCCTACCATCAACATCCTGGATGTTTATGTAGATGAATATGAGGCATCTCCTAACGGAGAAGTCATTATATTCCCGTTCTACGGCAATACCAGAGTCAGCACTTCCGTAAGCGCACAGATAGAGGGTTGGTGCCACGCTTCACGTAGAATCGACCAGAATTCTCATCCTCATGAGCTGACAGTAACTGTTGACCGAAACGAGAGCGCAGAGGCTCGCGTAGCATACGTAACTCTCACCACTATTACAGACAAGGGTGAGAAACTTGCTCACGTGATTACTATCCATCAGAATCCTCTGAATGCGACACTTATAGTTTCTCCCGAGACTATCGTTCTCCCTGCAAATAATGCAACGTTCGATATGACCATCGTCAGCACCGGTTCATGGGAAGTCGCTACCGATTGCACATGGCTCGAAACCATGACGGGCATGGGTGGCGGCGGTCTGGAACCCAGGCCTTGGGCTCCCAGAGATCCGGACATCTTTATTATCGGTGACGACGTGAATGCACTCAGTGGCTCAGGTGATGATGTAATTAGCTGGAGGGCAGGTGATAATGACACAGGCGCACAGCGTGAGGCCACCATTATCGTCTACACCGGCGCCGAGAACGAGAACCGCGTTATCAGGACGGTCAAGGTTGTACAGCTCACATTCGATACCTACGTGGACGTTCCTCAGGACGCATACCTCGTTGCCAAAGAAGGCTTCCTTGGCGACGACGATGACGATTTGTTCGACGTTCCTTGCCTGCTCGCAGGAAACATCAAGGGTGTAGTTGTTGAATGCAGCGAGCCTTGGATCCAGTACTACGATTCTGAGTTCAACCACCTCTACTTCATAATTGACGAGAACGTAACCGGCCAGCCTCGTACCGCTACCGTTACCGTCACTGTCGACAAGGTTCAGGGCGAACCTATCACCGACAGCTTCACTGTAACCCAGGCCGGCACATACAATATTCTGGAAGTCCTTGCAGACTACATCACAGTTTCACCTGCCGGTGACTCCGTTGTACTCCCTGCAATCACCAACGTAGAACAGCTGGGTGTGAACATCTCCGAGACCTGGCTCAAAGAAGAGTCTACAGTTGCAGAAGTTCTCATCCCTGCTGAGGCAGACGACGTCAACCCCAACAGCAATATGGCCAAAGTCACCATCGTTGCCAACCCCAACGACACCGGCCGCGACCGTATTGCAAGCGTAACAGTCTACACAGTTACCAATAAGGGTGAGACCATCGCCAAGATGATCAAAGTCTTCCAGGCAGCAGAGCAGACCCACTTCGCAATCCTCTCCGGTGATAACGTCTATCTCCCTAAGAATGTCGATGCAAATTCACCTCTCGAGGTTGTTGCTTATGCTTCCATCAATGCAGACAAGGTACAGATGATTTCCAACAGCAGCTGGCTCACCGTAAATTCAGTCGGCCCTGCTTCAGGTGAGGTCATTGATGATCCCAATGCTGGTTCTATCGCAGAAGACACCGATTCTGAAGACGGTAATATCGTTATCGGCAGCGTTACTGCAGAAGTCAACAACACCGGCGAAGTTCGTACAGGCGTTATCACCGTCAGCTTCTTCGACTACAACGGTACAGTAGTACAAAAGACCGTGACCGTTACCCAGGCAGCTAACGACGGCGGCGCTCTCGAGGCGCTGTTGGACTACATCGTAGTTCAGCCGGAGGGCGAAGAACTTGATCTGACTTTCGAGACAGACGAACTGCTCACCGCTACTTCTACCGCAGACTGGCTCAATGGTACCCAGTTTGTTGATCCTGCAACCAATCCACAGACTCTGCACATCGTTGCCGCACCCAACGAGACCGGTCGTGACCGCACAGCGTACATCACCGTCTCCAACGGCAGCCAGAGCAAGATGCTCACTGTCTTCCAGCCCGCAGCCAAGACTGTATTCAGCCTTATCAGCCCCAATGTCATCAACCTGACAAATGAAAGGCAGGAGTACACACTTACTGCTTACCTGAGCACAGGTGCAGGTGAACCGGATGCTCCCAAGATCACCTTCCAGCCTGCAGAGGATTGGATGGAGATGGCAGAACACCGTCTGCCTGAAATCACAGATGGGACTATTCTCAGCCACATCTTGAAGATTTCTGCCAACAACACAGGCAAAGCCCGCAGCGCGATTGTCAAGGTTACTGCTGTTGGCCAGGACGGTACTGTTTACACAGAGAACATTCAGGTTAACCAGGCTTCCACCGAGTTCGTGCTCGATGCTATGACCGACTATGTCACCGTTGCTTCCGAAGGCGAGGATTTCGTGATGACATTTGTTGCTGAAGACCGCATCAGGTCTGCTGTTGCCTCTGCATCTTGGATTACAATCCGTTCTGACTTCAGAAACGACCAGTTCACCATCAGGGCAGCCAAGAACACCACCGGCAAGGACCGCACAGCCTATGTGACTGTGAAGAACTCCCAGCTGACCAAGGTCATCACAGTGTTCCAGCCCGCAGCATCTACCGTATTCTCTATTCTGAGTCCCAAGAATATGGCTGTTAGCAGCGTAAGAGATGAATACACTCTGGCTGCATACCTGAGCACCGGCATATACCCGGATGACGAGCGGAAGGTCTTCTTCGAACCTGCAGCAGACTGGATATCTTTAAACGGTTGGGACGTAGAAGGTACAATCATAGAGCAGTATATCGTAGTTGCTGCTAACCCTACCGGTCAATCCCGCAGTGGTGCAGTTAAGGTTACTGCTATCAAAGAGGACGGTACCACTCTCACAGACGAGATTGTAATTACCCAGTCTCCTACCGAGAACGTTCTTGATGTATACGTAAGCACCGTAGTAGTTCCTCACATGGCATCTGTCGAATTGATTCCGATGTACGACAATGCAGAGTACTCATTCCCGAGGTCATCCAACAGCAACAGGGTTGCTGTATCGATGGTTGAAGGTGATGGTATCAAGGATATCAGGATGGCGATTAACGAGAATACTTCAGGCGAAGTTCTTGTTACTTATGTCACAGTAACTGCCGAATTCGATGATAATTCTACTCAGGAGAAGGTTATCAAGGTTGTCCAGCTGCCTAATGAGAGCGGCACAGTGGCGAACTATGTCTTACTGGCTTTGGACGATGTTTATCTCTCTGCAAGAGGTAACTCTTGTGAGGTCGACGTATTCACCAATGCAGTTAGCTACACGGTTTCTTCTTCTGCAGAATGGCTGCACGCTTCCATCGGTAGTGTCATTGTTTCTGCAGATGCTAACGAAGGAGACGAAGATCGCACGGCTACCGTTACTGTAACGGCAAGGTTTGCTGACATGAGTACTAAGACCGCAACTTTGACGGTTACCCAGGGTCATGCCGAAGTAGTAGAGGAAGATCCTAATGGACCTCGTTAACAGATAAGTTCATATCATCAAGGGGTTGTCCGAAAAGGACAACCCCTTTTTGTTTTATAGCCCCGCGGTTTTTCTCAAACTTTTCGTATCTTCACACAGATAAACGTGAGGATTGCTTATGGACAGAATTTCCAGTTTTATTGCGACGGACGATGCGGCTACGGCGCTTCACCTGCACGATAATCCCCTTGTAGATGCGGTGTATTACCGAGCCGACGTGCGCAGCAGCGAGGCGGTACGCTATATGGCCGCCACCGCCACCGGCGCTTATACGATGGTCTATACCAAGCCCACGCGGCTGCGCTGGGTGCATTACGCCCTGCACCGGCTGCTCCAGATTGCTGGCGATACCGGCGCCGCCCTTATCTACAGCGACCATTTCAAGCTGGTGGACGGCGTTGAGACACCCTCGCCCGTGATTGACTATCAGGCCGGTTCGTTGCGCGACGACTTTGACTTCGGCAGCGTGATGGTGTTCCGGACCTCAGTGCTGAAGCAGGCGGTGGCCGAGATGGACGTAGACTACCGCTTTGCGGGCTTGTATGACTTGCGGCTGCGGGTTTCGCGGCAGGGGCCGGTGGTCCACGTAAATGAATTCCTGTATTACGATATAGAGCTTGATTCGCGCAAATTCGGCGAGAAGCTCTTTGACTATGTCAACCCGCACAACCGAGAGGTCCAGATAGAGATGGAGCAGGCCTGCACCGCCCACCTGAAGGCTATCGGCGGCTATCTGAAGCCTGTCTTCAAGGAGGTCGATCTGAACTGCGAACAGTTCGAATACGAGGCATCGGTGGTGATTCCGTGCCGCAACCGTGCACGCACAATTGCCGACGCCGTCCGCAGCGCGCTGGATCAGCAGACGAGCTTCAAATACAACGTGATTGTGGTGGACGACAATTCCACCGACGGCGCCGCGGAAATTATTCAGCAGCTGGCGGCGGAGAACCCCGACAAGCTGGTCTACATAGCCCAGGACAAGACCTACCACGCCATTGGCGGAAACTGGAACGCCGCGCTGCATCATCCTAAATGCGGCAAGTTTGCGCTGCAGCTGGACTCCGACGACGTGTACAGCGGCCCCGATACCGTCCAGAAGTTTGTAGATGCCTTCTATGCGCAGAAATGCGCCATGGTGATAGGGTCGTACCAAATCACCGATATCGCTCTTAAACCGGCCGATATGGCGCCTATTGAGCATCGCGAGTGGACGCCCGAAAACGGCCGCAACAACGCGCTGCGTATCAACGGCCTCGGAGCGCCGCGTGGCTTCTTTACGCCGCTGGTGCGCGAGATGACCTTCCCGACCACCAAATACGGCGAGGACTACGCCGTGGCGCTGCGCATCAGCCGCGAATACCGGATAGGCCGCATATACGACGTTATGTACTTCTGCCGCCGCTGGGAGGGCAATTCCGACGCGTCGCTGGACGTGGACACCGCCAATCGATACAACACCTATAAAGACCGCATACGCACGTGGGAGCTCGAGGCACGCATAGCCGCCAACAAACGATAAATGTTGGCATTGCAGAGGGCGGGCGCATTGAGTTTGCGCTTGGCGACGGGGTGGTCCGCGTGGCGACGGTCGCCGGTAGCGGCGTTGCCATAGACGGCGAAGTCCGCGAGGAGTGGGTGTTTACGCCAGGCGAGATTGCCGGTCAAGCCGGCAATGACGAAGCCGCACGCGTCATGCCCGGCTCGACTGCACCCGTCATGCCCGGCTCGACCGGGCATCCCTATTTCACCCTCAAGGGCGTCGAAATCGGCAAGGGATTCCACTGGCAGCGTCGTCAGGACCAGAGTTTCCGCGGCAGCCTCCGTCTGATAGCCCGCGAGGGTCGTGTAATCGCCATAAACGTCATCGGCATAGAAGATTACCTGCAATGCGTCATCGCCTCCGAGATGTCGCCGACGGCCGGTTTTGAGTTCCTCAAGGCGCACGCCGTGATTTCCCGTTCGTGGCTGTTGGCGCAGCTGGACAAGCGCGATGAGGTCCGCGAGGGTTATTCTTCCGTGGTGTGTGACACGCCTGACGAGCTGATCCGCTGGCAGGACCGCGAAGATCATGCTTATTACGATTTTTGCGCCGACGACCACTGCCAGCGCTATCAGGGAATTCCGATGACCGGGCATCTCCCCACCGTCGACCCGGCGATGATTCGCAAGACCGCGCGCGTGATAGAGGCGACCTGGGGGCAGGTGCTTTGGTATGACGGTCATGTGTGCGACGCCCGCTTTTCCAAGTGCTGCGGCGGGGCGCTGGAAGAGTTCAAATACTGCTGGGAAGACAAAGAGGTTCCATACCTGAAATATGCGCGGGACTACGCCTCGGAGTTCCCCGATGGCGAGCGCAAACCCGATGGTTTGTTTGTGGCGAGTGGTGCAGAGAGCGCTTTAGAGCATCCCGACCTGCGCGACGAGCAGGCGGCCCGCCGCTGGATACTCTCCAGTCCGCGCGCTTTTTGCAACACCCGCAGTCAGAGGCTCCTGGGACAGGTTCTTAAAGACTACGACAGCGAAACCAAAGACTTCTACCGATGGAAGGTGGAATACACGCAGCAGGAGCTGCACGACATAATTCTGGAGCGCACAGGAGAGGATTACGGCGTAATCCTGGACCTGATTCCGCTGGAGAGGGGCGTCTCCGGCCGCATCTGCCGTCTGAAGATTGTCGGCAGCAAGAAGACCAAAATCATCGGCAAGGAGCTCGAAATCCGCAAGACCCTCTCCCGCAGCCACCTGTATAGCTCCGCCTTCGTCGTGGAGATTGCCGGTCAAGCCGGCAATGACGAAGCCGCCCCCGCCGTCATGCCCGGCTCGACCGGGCATTTCCCCGCATCCTTCATCCTCCGCGGTGCCGGCTGGGGTCACGGCGTTGGCCTGTGCCAGATTGGCGCCGCCGCTATGGGTGCCCGCGGCTACGACTACCGCACCATCCTCCAGCACTATTATCCGAATTCACAACTGAAAAACATATATTAGATGAACGCCATACAAAAGAAACGCAATCCGTGGGCGTGGATCCCGACCCTTTATTTTGCGGAAGGACTGCCGTACGTGGCGGTGATGACCGTCGCCGTGATTATGTACAAGAAGATGGGGCTGACCAACACCCAGATAGCCCTCTACACCAGCTGGCTCTACCTGCCGTGGGTCATCAAGCCGCTCTGGAGCCCTTTCATTGACCTCATCAAGACCAAGCGCTGGTGGATAAACGCCATGCAGACGCTTATCGCGGCGGCTTTTGCCGGGGTGGCGTTCTTTATCCCGACCAGCCACTTCGTGCAGGTTTCGCTGGCCTTTTTCTGGCTGCTGGCCTTTGCCTCCGCCACCCATGACATCGCCGCCGACGGCTTCTACATGCACGGTCTGGAAGAGCAGCAGCAAAGTTTCTTCGTGGGCATCCGCAACATCTTCTACCGCGTGGCAATGATATTCGGACAGGGCCTGCTGGTGATGTTTGCCGGTTGGATAGAGGAGGGGAAGATTTTTGCCTCCGCCGCCTCTGACAACCGCATCGCCCTCTCGTGGTCGCTGGCGTTCTATCTGTTGGCGGGCATCTTCCTGGCTATCACCATCTGGCATCGGTTCATCCTCCCCAAGCCTGTCAGCGATTCGCCCCGCAAAGACATCAACGCCCGTACCATCTGGAAGCAATTCGGCTTGACGTTCGCCACCTTCTTTAAAAAGCCGCATCTGGGTCTGATGCTCCTCTTCCTTCTGACTTACCGGTTGGGAGAGAGCCAGCTGGTGAAGATAGCGCAGCCGTTTATGCTGGACACGCCTGAAGCCGGCGGCCTGTCGCTCTCGACAGCGGCGGTGGGCGGCATCTACGGCACCCTGGGCGTGATTGCGCTGCTGCTGGGCGGCATCCTGAGCGGAATTGTAATTTCGCGCGGCGGTTTCAAACGGTGGATTATCCCCATGGCGCTGGCTATCAACGTCCCCGACCTGCTGTATGTGCTCATGGCGGCCCTCAAGGTGAGCAGCGTGCCGCTGGTATCTGCATGCGTGGCGCTGGAGCAGTTCGGCTACGGATTCGGCTTTACCGCATACACGATGTACCTGATTTACATTGCGCAGGGCGAGCACAAGACGGCGCACTACGCCATCGGCACCGCTTTCATGGCGGCCGGAATGATGTTCCCCGGAATGATAGCGGGCTGGATTTCCGACCACATCGGCTACACTATGTTCTTCGTGTGGGCTTGCCTGTGCACCATCCCTGGCATAATCGCTGCACTTCTGGTGAGGAAATATATCCCCGCCGACTTCGGTACAAAGAAGGGGGAGGAGTAACCTTTTTTAAACGCTTATAAACGTGATGAAGCGAATAATAATCATATGCGCGCTGATGCTTCTGGCCAGTTGCGGCGCCCGAGGAAATGCCCCGCAGAACTATTTCGATGAGGAGGCTCCTGTTGAGAATAGCAATCGCCATCAGGCGATAGCGAAGGGCGTGCGGGGTGGTAATCAGAATAGCCAGCCCGGAGCGACAGGGTTTGGGGCAGAGCCCCAGTATATAGTCAAAACTGGACTGGAAGTGCTGGTGGAAAGTGGGTTTGCTCCGCTGCAGGGCAAGCGCGTGGGCTTGGTGACGAACCCCAGCGGCGTGGACCGCAATCTGGTCAGCACCATTGATATACTGGCTAATGCCCCCGGCGTTGAACTGGTGGCCCTCTACGGTCCGGAACACGGCGTACGCGGTAGCGAGCATGCTGGCGACAAGGTTACCAGCGAGCCGCGCGACCCCGCCACCGGCTTGCCTGTGTATTCGCTATACGGAGCCACCCGCAAGCCCACTCCGGAGATGCTGGGGGGTATCGACGTGATGGTCTACGACATCCAGGACAACGGCTGCCGCTCCTATACCTTTATCAGCACTCTCGGCCTGGTGATGAGCGCTTGCGGAGAGGCGGGCATCGAGGTTATGGTGCTGGACCGCCCCAACCCGCTGGGCGGCATCCAAATGGACGGCCCGCTGGTGAATGACGGCTACTTCTCCTTTGTGGGAATGTACCGCATCCCGTATGTCTACGGCCTTACCGTGGGCGAGCTGGCTACAATGATAAACGAGGAGGGGATGAACCGCGGCCAGAAGGGGACCGACAAGTTTGTCAAGTGCAACCTCACCGTTATCGAAATGGATGGCTGGAAGCGCGATATGCTGTTTCAGGATACCGGCCTGCCGTGGGTGATGCCGTCACCGCACATTCCTCAGGCATCGTCGGCCATGGCCTATCCCTGTTCCGGCATCGCCGGCGATATGGGTAATTATGTCAATATCGGCGTGGGTTATACGCTGCCGTTCGAGACTTTCGGCGCCGAGTGGATTGATAATCCGGAAGAGCTGGCATCACGCCTCAACGGCATCGGTCTGGAGGGCGTCCGCTTCCGTCCTATATATTACAAGCCTTTCTACGGCGGCGCAGCCGGCAAACTGGTAAAGGGGGTGCAGTTCTACTTTACCGACTATCACCGCGCACCCACCGCGCTGTTGCAATTCTATGTGTTGCAGGAAATTACAGCGATGTACCCTGGTCACAAACTCTCGCTCTTAGACGATTCCAAGTTCGCTATGCTGGACAAAATCACGGGCGGCCCGCAAGTCCGCCGCCTCTTTGCGAAGCGCTATCGCGTAGAGGACCTTCTGGATTACTGGAACAAGGACCGGGAGTCCTACAGGGCTTTAGCAGAGAAGTACTTTAGATACTAAAAAAAACCGAGGGAAAGACCCTCGGTTTTTTCGCTACTATTTCTTAGTGATGTACTGCTGCCACTTCCAGGCGCTCCGGAGCGTCTCGTCCAGCGGACGGACGGCCTTCCAGCCGAGCTCCTCATTGGCGTAAGTGGTGTCTGCCCACACCGCCTCAATATCGCCTTCGCGGCGGTCAGCATACTTCCAGTTGAGTTTCAGGTTATTGACCTTCTCGAAAGTCTGGACTACTTCCAGCGTAGAAACGCCGCGGCCGGTGCCCACGTTGAACACCTCGTAGTTGGCCTTGCTCTTGCCCTCTATCATGCGGTTCACGGCGCATACGTGCGCCTTTGCCAGGTCGGTTACATCAATGTAATCGCGGATGCAGGTGCCGTCGGGGGTGTTGTAGTCGTTGCCGAAAATGCTCAGACATTCGCGGATGCCCGCTGCGGTCTGTGTCACGAACGGAATCAGGTTGTTGGGCACGCCGCGAGGCAGTTCTCCGATCAGTGCAGAAGGGTGGGCGCCTATGGGGTTGAAGTAGCGCAGCGCTATCACGTTGATCCCGGGATAGGCTATCGAGCAGCTGTGCAGGATATCCTCGCACATTTGTTTTGTGCTGCCATAGGGAGATGTGGCCTCCTTGCGGGGTGTGCGCTCGGTAACCGGTAATACGTCGGCCTGGCCATATACCGTTGCAGAAGAGCTGAATACGATGTTGGGTACGTTGTGCTTACGCATCAGCGAAAGCATATTGATAAGTGAACCCAGATTGTTGCGATAGTACTCCAGCGGCATGCTGACGCTTTCTCCCACGGCTTTGAAGGCGGCAAAATGTATTATCGAACTGAAATCGTATTTTTTGAAGATTTCTTCCATCGCCGTTTTGTCGCAGCAGTCGGCCTGTATGAATTCGATTTTGCGGCCAAGGATTTTCTCTACGCCCTCGAGCGCAATCTTCTCGGAGTTTGACAAATTGTCTACGATAATCGGTTCATAGCCGGCTTCGGCCAGTTCTACGCAGGTGTGCGATCCGATGTAGCCGCATCCGCCTGTCACGAGTACTCTTTTATTCATTATCTGGTGAGTTTTATTTTGTACAAATTTAGAAAGCAGTTTCGAAATGGTCAACTGTAGACCGCACGAAATGTTTCGTCTGGTTTTGAAAAGTTACAACTGGAGGGTGTGTGTAACGATGCCGGGGATTTCTTCAATATGGTGGGTGACGAAAATCAGCGTCTTGTTCGGCCGGCGGCAGAACGATTCTATAACAGAGCCGGCGCGATGGCGCTTTTCCGGATCGAGTCCCTGGAAAGGTTCGTCCAGGATCAGCAGGTCGGGGTCTTTTACGAATGACCGTATCAGCAGCACATAGCGCTGTTCGCCGCTGGAGAGGGTGTTGTAGCTGCGCTGTGCAAGGTGCTCCGCCCCGAACAGTTCCAGCCACCGCATCAGCAGGGCGTCTTCTTGCCGGTCAAGCCGGCAATGACGGTTGGGGACGCCGGCCATCACGCGAGGGGGATGCTGTGGCAGCACGCCGCGATAGCCGTCTTCCAGGCCGCTGCGGACAATCTCCAGCACGGTGTCGGAGGTGATGAAGCCGCTGTGCATCTCGCTGGAGAGGTAGCCGATGTGCCGTTTGATGTCCCAGATGCTCTCGCCGGTGCCGCGCTTGCGGTCGAACAGGGTGATGTCCAACGAGTAGGCGCGGGGGTTGTCGGCATTCACCAGGCTCAGCAGGGTGCTCTTGCCGCTGCCGTTGGGACCGGTGACGTTCCACTTTTCGCCGCTGCGCACCGTCCAGTTGAGGTCGCGGAATATCTGCCGTGGGCCGTAGCTGATGTCCACATGCCGCATCTCCACCACCTTGTCGAAAAGCGGCGTGTCGTGCAATTTCGGAAGTGACGGAAGATACGCTTTTGGGCGAATGCTCTGCATGGCGTCGAAGACACTAGCGGCGGACATCTTCTCGGAAACCACACCGTTTTCCATGAAGTAGACGTGCGTAACCACCGCGGGAATCTGGTCGGGGGCGGGGAGGGTCATTATGACGCTCACGCCCAGCCGCGTGCGTACTTGTAGCAGCAAGTCGCTGAGCAGCTGCCGTGTAGGAGGATCCAGACCGATGTACGGGCTCTCTAGAATCAGCACCTGCGGCCGCTGCAACAGACCCCTCGCAATGGAGAACCGCCGCAACTCGCCGCTGGAGAGAGTGATGATCTCCTTGGAGAGTAGCGGCCGGATGTTCAGCAGGTCGAACAGTTGCTCCCGCCACTCGCTTTCTTCGGCCCCCAGCAGTTCCCCCGCCAGCGGCGAGGCTTCGCGCTCGAAGGCCTGCCAGCGCTGCTGGTAGTAGTACTGCGTCTCGGTGGTGGAGTAGGCATTGTCGAATTCCACGGTGCGGATGGCCCGGTAACTCTCGTCGCGCAAATCCAGCCGCAAAGTCCCTTCTCGCAGGTAAAATCCGCCCCGGATCATCTCCAGCAGGGTGCTCTTGCCGCATCCGTTTGGGCCGACAATGGCGATGCATTCTCCCTCGCGAAGTTCGAACGACGCCGGCGCGGGAAGCCGCCGCAGCGGATTGGAAATCACGCCGCCGGTAAGCGAAATGAGAGTTTTGGGATTCATCGGCGTAAAATTACTATTTTTGTCGCGCTCAAACAACCGCGTCCCTATGAAGAAACTCATCATATTCGACCTCGACGGCACCGTGCTCAACACCATCGGCGGCATCGGCAGCGCATGCAACGAAATGCTGGACTACTACGGCCTCCCCACCTGGGAACTAAAGGATTACGAAAAGTTTGTCGGCGACGGCAGCCGGATGCTGATAAAGCGCGCCCTTCCCGCGGAGAAAGCGGCCGATGAGGCGTTTGTAGATGCAGCCAGGGACGTCTATCTGAAGTTCTACCGCGCCAATCTGGCCCGCGAGACGCACCCTTACGAGGGGATGCCGGAACTGTTGGCGGAGCTGCAGGCCAAAGGTTTTACTCTTGCGGTCGCTTCCAACAAGTTCGACGATGGCGCCAAGTTTCTGGTCCCTCACTTCTATCCCCAAATAAAATGGGCGGCAGTAGAAGGCCAGAAGCCCGGCGGTCCGCTCAAACCCGCCCCCGGAATTATCGATGATGCCATAGCTAACAGCCTGCCCAACATAGATCGTTCCGAAATCCTCTATGTCGGTGATTGTGAGGTGGATATACAATCCGCCGAGCGCGCCAACCTGGACTACGTCCTCTGCACCTGGGGCTTCCGCCGCCGCGCCGACCTCGAAGCTGCCGGTGCCAAAGCCCTCATCGACACCCCGCAGGAGCTGCTCCAATACCTGAAATAAGGCCCCAAAACATTTGATAACTTGTTGATATCCTAATTCTAAAACACAATTAGGGGTTGTTGTTATTGCATAAATTTGCATAACATCACACACACGTTTAATTTTTAATGAAACAATCCTTAATTGCGTTCGCCGTAACGGTGGCGCTTGCTCTTGGTGCATTGGCCTTGGCGCATACTGCCACGGGCTGTTCTCACAACACATCAACAAAAGAATATTACGACCCCTCCGCCTTTGGTCCCAATGAATCTTTCAAGGTCATTGAGAAGGGGTTCCACAGCCCCGACAAGCAGAAGCTGGCGGTGTACTGGTACTGGGTCAACGACAATATCAGCTGCGAAGGTGTGGTAAAGGACCTCAAGGCGATGAAGTCGGTGGGCATCAACCGTGCTTTCATAGGCAATGTCACTGCCGACCTGCCCTGGGGCGACATCAAGATTTTCACCCCCGAATGGTGGGAGGTGATGCACACCGCGCTCAAGACCGCATCCGACCTCGGCATCGAGATAGGTATCTTCAACTGCCCCGGCTGGAGCCAGTCGGGCGGCCCGTGGGTAAGGCCGGAGCAGAGCATGCGCTACCTGGCCAGTGTCGACAAGACCATAGAGGCCGACGGCAGCGAAATGAAGATAACCCTTGACAAGGTCGCTCCGGACGCCATGGCCGATGTCAAGGTGATAGCATATCCGGCCGACGAGGTCAAGACCAGCGGCACCACAATCGTTAAGCATATCGGCGAAAGGTCAGAAACCCTGCTGGAAGGCGAATCGGGCGAGACATACCGCTCCCTTATCCTGACCCCCTCCGCCGGCACAAGCATCATCACCCGCGGCACGCTGCTGGCCAAAATCGGCGATTCGTGGCAGAAGGTCCAGGAGTTTGACATAGACCGCAGCAACGCCAACGTGAATGTGGGCTATATGCCTTATGCGCCGGTAGTTATTGCCATTCCAGAATCCACGGCAAAAGATTTCAGACTTGTGTTGGACGAAAGGGGCGCTGGCACCCTGAAGGCCGAAATTACCACCAAGGCGATGGTAGAGCGCTATGCAGAGAAGACGCTGGGCAAGATGTTCCAGACACCGCTGCCGATGTGGGACGCCTATATGTGGCCCGCGCAGCCGGCAACCGACCCCGCGGCCTGCATCGATCCCGCCAAGGTCATCGACCTGACCGACAAGATGGATGGCGATGTCCTGACCTGGGAGGCTCCGGCCGGCCGCTGGACTATCAAGCGGCTGGCGATGCGTACTACCGGCCAGACCAACGCCCCCGCATCGCCCGAAGGGACCGGCCTGGAAATTGACAAACTCAGCGAGGAGCACATCCGCTATCATTTCGACAATTTCATCGGCGAGATCCTGCGCCGCATCCCCGCCGACGACCGCCGCACATTCAAGGTCGTGGTAGAGGACAGCTACGAGACGGGCGGCCTGGACTGGACCGACGATATGGCCGACAATTTCCAGGAAAAATACGGCTACGACCCGACTCCGTATCTTCCCGCACTCAGTGGTGATGTGGTTGGCAGCCGCGATGTCAGCGACCGCTTCCTGTGGGATCTGCGCCGCCTGATTGCCGACCGCGTGGCCTATGACTATGTCGGCGGACTGCGCGAGATAAGCCATCGCAACGGCCTGAGTACCTGGCTGGAATGCTACGGACACTGGGGATTTCCCAGCGAGTTCCTGATGTACGGCGGCCAGAGCGACGAGGTGGCGGGCGAATTCTGGAGCGAAGGTACCCTGGGCGACATCGAGAACCGCGCCGCATCGTCCTGCGCGCACATCTATGGCAAGCGCAAGGTGTGGGCGGAGAGCTGTACCAGCGGCGGCCCGGTGTTCAGCCGTTATCCCCGCATAATGAAGCAGCGTCTGGACCGCTTCTTCACCGAGGGCATCAACAGCACCCTGCTGCACCTCTATATCCAGCAGCCCTATGAGGACAAGAACCCCGGCGTGGATGCCTGGTTTGGCAACGAATTCAACCGCAAGAACATCTGGTTCAGCCACATGGACGTGTTTGGCCGCTACCTGAAGCGCTGCAACCTGATGCTTCAGCAGGGCCTCTACGTGGCCGATGCGGCATATTTCATTGGCGAGGATACTCCCAAGATGACGGGTGTCACCGACCCGGCGCTGCTGCAGGGCTATTCGTTTGACTATATCAACGCAGAAGTGCTGATGCGCGACGCCACTATGAAGGACGGTCGCCTGACGCTGCCCGACGGTATGAGCTATGCCGTTCTGGTGCTGCCCCGTCAGACCACGATGCGCCCCGAACTGCTGGCCAGGATCAAGCAGCTGGTATCCGACGGCCTCTACGTGCTGGGCCCCGCGCCGCTCACTTCTCCCAGTCTGGCCGGCTATCCCGATGCCGATGCCACCGTCAAACAGCTCTCCAATGACCTCTGGGGTACCACCGACCGCCTCGCTGCTGCATACGGCTACGGCAAGGTGTTCGCCGACGGCGTCCCTGTAGAGAAAGTCCTCGAAGAGAAGGGGATTACCCCCGATTTCCTGGTAGACGATTCCGGCGCACAGATTAAATTCATCCACCGTTCGCTGGAGAAGGGCGACATTTATTTCGTGTCCAACCAGGCGGACGCTTCCGTGGAATTCAATGCGATATTCCGTATAACCGGCCGCGCCCCTCAGCTTTGGAATCCCCTTACCGGCGAGATCCGCGCCCTGCCGGAATATCACGACAACGGCCGCAATATCACGGTTCCCATGCGCCTAAATGCTCTGGAGAGCTCTTTCATAGTCTTTAACGACCAGAAGCCGGAGGGCCGCCATTACAAGAAGAATTATCCTTCAGAAACTACTCTGGCGGAACTCTCAGAGGGCTGGACAATTTCCTTTGATGCATCCCGCCGCGGTCCCGAGGGTAAGATCAATGCCGACAACCTGTTTGACTGGGCCACATCCGCCAACAATGATATCAAGTACTATTCCGGCGCAGCCAACTACCGCAACCAGTTCACCCTGGACCGCCTGCCCGACGGTGACATCTACATAGACCTGGGTCTGGTGATGGTGATGGCCAAGGTAAAGGTCAACGGCAGGGAGATGGGCGGTGCCTGGACCGCGCCCTACCGCGTGAATATCACCAACGGCCTCAAGCGCGGCATCAATACCGTGGAGGTTGAGGTGGTCAACAACTGGCAGAACCGCATCATTGGCGATATGCGCCTGCCGGAGAAGGAGCGCAAGGTTTGGATGACGGTGAATCCGTGGACGGCCGACAGCCCGCTGCAGCCTTCAGGTCTGCTGGGTCCGGTAAAAATTGTCGCTTACGATTTGTAATTGTGAAAAACGTTTATACCTTTGTGGGCACAAAGCGTTTTAAAATGAGTTTTTCGTTTGTACATACCCATCACCATCATCTCTTAATGCAAGAGGTCTAGGTGAGTGTGTGCAAATTTGTAAGCAAAATAGGACTTGCCCGGACATTTACCGTGCAAGTCTTTTTTTTAAAAGGTAAAATTGAACGATATGATACGAATTGCAATTCAATCTAAAGGAAGACTAAGCGAAGATTCGCTGGCGCTGATGCGCGAGGCAGGCATCAAGATAGACGAGGTTAAACGCAAATTCCTGGCGCGGGCGGTCGATTTTCCGTTGGAGGTGCTCTACCTTCGCGACGACGATATCCCCGGCGTAGTGGAGCAGGGCAGTGCCGACCTGGGCATTGTCGGCTATAACGAGGTCGCCGAGACAGGCGCCGATGTGAAAGTAGTGCGCAAGATGGGCTTTGGCGCATGCCGCCTGTCGCTGGCCATACCCAAGGACCAGGAGTACACCGGCCCCAAGTTCTTCGAGGGGAAACGCATCGCAACATCCTATCCCAACGTTCTTCAGGGCTGGCTCAAAGCAAACGGAGTCAACGCCAAGATCCAGAAGATAATGGGTTCCGTGGAGATTTCTCCCGCCGCCGGCCTTGCCGATGCCATTTTCGATATCGTCTCTTCCGGAGGTACGCTGGTTTCCAACGGCTTGAAAGAGGTTGAGACGGTGCTCACAAGCGAGGCTGTGCTGGTTGCCCGCAAGGGGTTGGAGCCCGAGAAACAGGCCATTCTGGACAAGATCCTGTTCCGTCTGGACGCTGTGATGGAGAGCGGTGGCAAGAAGTATATTCTGATGAACATCCCCAATGACAAGCTTCCTGAAGCTGTGAAGATACTGCCTGCGATGCGTTCTCCTACAGTAATGCCGTTGGCTGCAGAAGGTTGGTGTTCTCTGCACAGCGTAGTGGAAGAGCGTGAGCTTTGGGACAAGATTGAGAAGCTCAAAGCGCTTGGCGCCGAGGGCATTCTGGTACTGCACCTGGATAAAGTCATAGACTGATGGAGATTATTGTAAATCCCGGCAGAGAGCTTTGGAAGAGGCTTTGCAAGCGCGCCGAAAGTGACGACAGCGTGATTGAGGGCCGCGTGCGCGCCATCGTGGAGCGGGTGCGCGCAGGTGGCGACGCCGCGCTGGCCGATATTACCCGCGAGGTGGAAGGGCGGGATGTTAAGTCTTTCGCCGTGTCTGCGTCAGAGATAGCTTCTGCGGAGGCTGAGGTAAGCGATGCCGTAAAGGAGGCCATCGCCCGGGCTGCGGCCAATATCCGCGCCTTTCACTCTGCACAGAAGCCCGCTACGGTTGAGGTAGAGACCATTCCCGGCGTTCGTTGTGTGCGCCGCAGCCTGCCGATAGAGCGAGTGGGGCTGTACATCCCCGGCGGCAGCGCCCCGCTGTTCTCCACACTGCTGATGCTGGCCATCCCGGCGCAAATTGCAGGCTGCCGCGAGATTGTGCTCTGTACCCCCGCCGGCCGTGACGGCAAAATAGCCCCGGCAGTGCTCTACGCGGCATCTTTCTGCGGAATCGACACCATCTATTCACTGGGCGGGGCCCAGGCTATCGCCGCAATGGCGTTCGGCACCGAGACCATCGCTCCTGTGAGCAAGATATTCGGCCCCGGCAACCGTTACGTGACCAAGGCCAAGCAGATGGTGACCGCGATGGGCGTCGCCATAGATATGCCCGCCGGACCCTCCGAGGTGATGGTTCTGGCAGATGACAGCGCAGAGGTGCGGTTCGTGGCTTCCGATCTGCTTTCGCAGGCAGAGCACGGCCCCGACAGCCAGGCGATTCTGGTGTGCCAGAGCGAGAAGTTCGCTACTGACGTGGCCGCTGAGGTGGCACGCCAGCTGGCGCTGCTTCCCCGCAGCGAAATCGCCGCCAAGGCTTTGGAAAACAGCCGCATCGTGGTGTTTACGGGCTGTGGAGGCAAACGTACTGAAACACAGCACGCCCAAATAGCGTTCGCCAACGCCTATGCCTCCGAGCACCTGATAATCTCGATGCGGGAGCCGTGGAAGGTGGCGGAGCAGATTACCGCCGCCGGCAGCGTTTTCATAGGCAACTATTCCCCCGAAAGCGCCGGTGACTACGCCTCCGGCACCAATCACACGCTGCCCACCATGGGGCTGGCGCGCGCATGGAGCGGCATCGGTCTGGACAGCTTCATGCACTCGATAACCTATCAGGAACTCACCCGCAAAGGACTTGAGTCACTTGGAGATACAATAACCACGATGGCACAGGCGGAGGGGCTGGACGCTCACGCCGCCGCCGTCAAGTACAGGCTTGAGAAATGAAAGATATAAAACGACTGGTCCGCCCGAACATCGCCGCCCTGACGCCATATTCCACCGCCCGCGACGAGTACAAGGGTTCGCTTGGCATTCTGATGGACGCCAACGAGAATCCTTATGACAACAGCGTGAACCGCTATCCGTCCACATCTCAGAAAGAGGCGGTACGGGCACGGGTTGCTGCACTCAAGGGGGTTGTACCGGAGAAATTGTTCCTGGGCAACGGCAGCGACGAGGCCATCGACCTCTGCTACCGAGTGTTCTGTGAGCCTGGCCGCGACAATGCCGTGATAATTGCCCCCAGCTACGGAATGTACGGCGTCTGCGCCGACATCAACAATGTGGAGCGAAGGATGGTGTTGCTGGAGCCCGAAACCTTCGCACTGCCGGTGGAGAAACTGCTGGCGGCGGTGGATTCCAAAACCCGCCTGATGTTCGTCTGCTCGCCCAACAACCCGACCGGTAACGCCTTCGCAGCCACCGATATAGAGCGTTTGGCGGCTGAATTCGACGGCATTCTGGTGGTGGACGAGGCCTACATCGACTTTTCCGGCAAGAGAGGCGCGCTGCCGCTTATAGACAAATACGAGAACGTCATCGTGCTGCAGACCCTCTCCAAGGCGTGGGGTCTGGCGGGGCTTAGAATCGGCCTGGCGATGTCAAATCCTTACATCATTTCGCTGTTCAGGCAGGTGAAATATCCCTACAATATCGGCACCGACACCCTGGCGCTGGCTCTGGATAAACTACAGGGTGACATAGCTCCGCAGGTGGCGGAGATTATTGCCGAGCGCGACCGGCTGGCCAGCCTGCTGCCCGCCTACAAGTGCGTGCAGAAGGTCTATCCTTCCGACGCCAACTTCCTGCTGGTCAAGGTCTCCGAGCCGCGCGGACTGTACAACGCATTGCTGACAGCCGGGTTGATTGTCCGCGACCGCAGCACCGTAGCGTTGTGCGAAGGCTGCCTGCGAATAACCGTCGGCACCCCGGATGAAAACGAAAAACTGCTAAAAGCCATAGAAGAATATGAGTCTTAAGAAAGCATTGTTCATAGACCGCGACGGCACCATAATAGTGGAGCCGATGCCCAGCGAGCAGGTAGACAGCTTCGAGAAGTTTGAATTCATTCCCGGAGCGATTTCGGCGCTGAAAAGCATCGCCGGCCTGGACTACGAGCTGGTTCTGGCCAGCAATCAGGACGGACTCGGCACCCCGTCGTTCCCCTACGAGGACTATATTGGGCCGCAGGAGCTGATGCTGCGCACGCTGCGTGGCGAAGGGGTTGAGTTCAGCGACATACTTATCGACCGAAGCTTTCCCGCCGACAACCTGCCGACCCGCAAGCCCGGAATAGGGATGTTCGGCAAGTACCTTTCTGGCGAGTATGATATGGCCGCCAGCTATGTGATCGGCGACCGCGAAACGGACGCGCAACTGGCCGCCAACCTCGGCTGCAAGGGCATCCTGCTGGGCGAAAACAATACCTGGGCCGACATCGCTGAGTTCCTGCGCAAGGGCGAGCGCCGTGCAACCATCAGCCGCAACACCAAGGAAACTCAGATTACCGTTACGGTAGATCTGGACGGCGGCCTTCAGAGCAGCATCTCCACCGGCCTGAACTTCTTCGATCACATGCTGGACCAGATTGCCCACCACTCAGGCATTGGCCTTCAGATAGAGGCTAAAGGAGATTTGAAGGTGGACGAGCACCACACCATGGAAGATGTCGCCATCGCCCTGGGAGAGGCTTTGAAGCAGGCACTGGGTAACAAGCGCGGCATTGGCCGTTACGGCTTTGCCCTGCCGATGGACGAATGCGAGGCTATGGTTTTGATGGATCTCGGCGGCCGAATCGATTTCGGCTGGGAGGTACCCTTCACCCGCGAATACGTTGGCGACACACCCACCGAGATGTTCCGCCACTTCTATAAGTCGCTGTGCGAGGCGCTGCAGTGCAACCTGCACGTCCGCGCCCGCGGCGAGAACAATCACCACCTGGCGGAGGCGGTTTTCAAGGCATTTGCCCGCGCATTGCGTCAGGCTGTAGCCTGCAACCCCTTCGACTACGAAATCCCCACCAGCAAAGGCCTGCTATGATCGCACTTGAGCACGAAGTGCGATGGTAAGTCCCTTCCCGGGGGAAGGGGTTTGGGGATGGGGTAGCGTTATAAAAAGAATGTGCGGTAGGAAGACGTTTCGCAAGTTTCCTAACGTACAAAAGAGCAAAAACAGTAAATTGCGAAACTTGTGTATGATAGCGATTGTCGATTATGATGCCGGGAACATCCGGTCGGTACTCAATGCGCTGCGTCGCGTCGGGGCGTCAGATTATGTTCTGACGGCGGACCGCGGGCAGCTCCGGGCAGCGTCGCACGTAATCCTGCCGGGCGTGGGAGAGGCATCCACCGCCATGCAGAATCTGCGCGATGCCGGCCTGGCCGACTTTATCCCGACGCTGACACAGCCGGTGCTGGGCATCTGCGTAGGGGCACAGCTGATGTGCGCCGGCAGCGAAGAGGGCGATACCCGCTGCATGGGAATCTTCCCTGCAGAAGTGCGTCGTTTCAAAGAGACTCCATCCGAGAAGGTCCCTCACATGGGCTGGAACAGTCTATTGGAGCCTTCCGCTGACGCTACGGGCTTCTCCTCGCCGCTATTCGCAGGCCTGAAACAGGGCGAGTACGTTTACTTTGTCCACTCGTACTACCCCGAAGTTTGCGCCAACACCATCGCCGTCAGCAATCACGGCATCGACTTCAGCGCCGCCCTCAACAAAAACAACTTCTTCGCATGCCAGTTCCATCCGGAAAAGAGCGGCACCGCCGGCGAACAAATCCTTAAGAATTTCCTCGCGCTATGATTCAGATAATTCCAGCTATAGATATCATTGAAGGCCGCTGCGTGCGCCTTTCGGAGGGCGATTACGACCGCAGGAAAGTGTATGACGCCCAGCCGCTGGATATGGCAAAGGCCTACGAAGATGCCGGAGTGAAGCGTTTGCACCTGGTGGATCTTGACGGAGCAAAGGCGGCCGGTCCGCAGAATCTCGCAACCCTGGAGCAGATTGCCACCCGCACCGGCCTGGAAATAGAGTTCGGCGGCGGCATCAAGAGCACCGACGCCCTTCAGGCGGTCTTTGACTACGGCGCGACCTACGCCATTGCCGGCAGCGTCGCAGCCCGCGAGCCGGAACTCTTCGACCTTTGGTTGGCAAGCTACGGCCCGGAGAAGATGATTCTTGGAGCCGATCTCAAGGACGGCAAAGTGGCCGTAAACGGCTGGAAAGAGGCGGTGGATATGACCATAGACGATATCATAGAGCGCTTTGTCGGGATCACCCAGATAATCTGCACCGACATCTCCAAGGACGGGATGCTGCAGGGGCCGTCATTCGAGCTGTACAAGGACCTGCAAAGCCGCTATCCGACGATAGACTTCACAGTCTCCGGCGGCATCAGTTCCATGGCCGATATCGAACGCCTGAATAGCGAAGGCCTGCGCAAGGTAATTGTCGGCAAGGCGATTTACGAAAAACGAATCACACTCAAAGAGATAGCACGATGGTTGCAAAACGCATAATACCCTGCCTGGACGTCAAGGACGGCCGCACCGTAAAGGGAATCCACTTTGTGGGGCTCCGCGATATGGGTGATGCCGTGGAACTGGGCGCCCGCTATGCCGCTGAGGGGGCTGACGAGCTGGTCTATCTGGACATCAGCGCCTCCGCGGAGGGCCGCAAGACCTTCTGCGACCTGGTCAGCAGGGTGGCGGAGAAGATAAACATACCATTCACCGTGGGCGGCGGAATATCCACTCTGGACGATGCGGCGCGCCTGCTGGACACCGGAGCCGATAAGATCAGCGTCAACACTTCCGCCATCAAGAATCCGGGCCTGATAGACGCCATTGCCGGCAAGTACGGCAGCCAGTTCGTTGTGATTGCCATAGATGCCCGGGTGGTTGACGGCCGCTGGATGTGTACCACCCATGGCGGGCGAAACGCCACCGACATGGAGCTCTTCGGCTGGGCCCGCGAGGCGGCCGACCGCGGGGCGGGGGAGTTGCTCTTTACTTCGATGGACCACGACGGCACCCGCGACGGCTATCCGTGCGATACCTACGCCGCTTTGGCCGAGGAACTTTCCATCCCGATTATCGCCTCTGGCGGGGCGGGATGCATACAGCATATAGCCGATGTGCTGACCGTAGGCCGTGCCGACGCCGCCCTGGCCGCATCTATCTTCCATAGCGGCGAGATACCCATCCCCACTCTTAAACAAGAATTAAGAAAACAAAATATACCTGTAAGATTATGAAATTCAGTGATTTCAAGTTAGAGAATTGCGCAGACGGCTTGCTGCCGGCAATAATCCAGGACGCCGACACCCTCAAGGTGCTGATGCTGGGATATATGAATGAAGAGTCATTCAACAAAACCATTGAAACTGGCCTTGTGACCTTTTTCAGCCGCACCAGGCAGTGCCTGTGGACCAAGGGAGAAACCAGCGGCAACTATCTTCACGTAGTGGATATGTTTGCCGACTGCGACGCAGATACCGTCCTCATCAAGGCTCATCCCGACGGCCCGACTTGCCACCGCGGCACCACGGCGTGCTTTGACACCCGCGAGAACGAGGGGTTCCTGGGCACTCTGCAGGCCTGCATCCAGCAGCGTCACCGCGATATGCCGGAGGGTAGCTACACTACCCACCTGTTCACCAAGGGCGTCAACAAGATTGCCCAGAAAGTGGGCGAGGAGGCTGTGGAGACGGTAATCGAGGCCATTGACGGCAACAAGGAGCGCTTCCTCTACGAGACGGGCGACCTGGTGTATCACCTTCTTGTGCTCTGCGAGCAGATGGGCTTTTCCATCAAGGATCTGGAAGAGGAGTTGGCTATAAGGCACAAATAGATGAAATTCAACCTTAAGGATTCTGTTAAGGCCGCCCTGCCCGGCGCCGCCAAGATATGCGTGTGGATGATCGAGGTCACCGCAGGGGTGTCGTTCGCCATCTTCCTGCTCAAGTATTTTGGGGTGCTGCAGTGGCTGTCGGTATATCTGGAGCCGCTTTTCAAACACTTCGGACTGCCGGGCGCCGCGTCGCTGGCGTGGGTGTCGGGCTACTTTGTGAACTGTTACAGCGCCATCGCGGCGGGCGTCACAATGGGTCTGGATGTGCGTCAGATGACAATTCTGGCGGTGATGGTCCTGTGCGCCCACAATATGCCTATAGAAGTGACGGTACAGAAAAAGACCGGCACCAGCGCCATACTGATGATAGTGGTGCGCACCGTTTCTTCGATAATTATGGGCCTGCTGCTGAACCTGGTGCTGCCCGCCTGGGGCACCGCCGCCGCAGTGGAAGAGGCAACCGTCTGCACCGATCCGTTCTGGACGCAGTTCCTCGCATGGCTGGTGAGCATGCTTAAGTTGGCGCTCAAGATGACCTGCATCATCTTCACTCTGAATATCCTGCAGCAGATAATTGCCGATTCGGGCGCTGTGGAGCCGATGTCCCGCTTCCTGGCGCCGTTGATGAAGGTATTCGGTCTGCCGACTTCCACCGCCTTCTTCTGGGTGGTGGCAAATATAATTGGCCTGGCCTATGGCGGTGCGGCAATGATGAAGGAAGCCGAGAGCGGCAAACTATCTCAGCGCGATATAGATTTGATAAACCTGCACGTGGGCGTTTCCCACAGCAATCTGGAAGATTTGATACTGTTCACGCTCGCCGGCGGCGTCTGGTGGGTAATCCTGTTTTCCCGGTGGATATTATCCGCGGTTATAGTCTGGACCGCCCGGGGCGTGCTGGCGCTCAGAAGGGCCTAAAGGTTCTTTTTGATAATTTCCAGATGGGTGTTGAAATTGCTCTTGAGACGTTCCACGGCCTCGTGGAAAGGGAGTTCTTCGTCGCCGTTGATAATCTGGCCGCCGTTCTGGCTACGGTCTTCGGCGGGGTTCCACATCTCAAAGTTCAGTGCCGCTGACTTTTCCAGTAGAATCTCGCAATCCTCCATATAGCCGGGAATCATCTGCAGCCGGGGAAGCAGTTCGTAAAAGCGCGTCTTGACCTTCTCTTTGAAGGCAGGGTCCTGAAACAGTCGGTCGTACCAGATAGCGTGGCCGTTGATGAGCCGCCTGTCGCCCGGAGTGGTCTTGAAAGAGAGTACCCCCCAGTCAAAGTCCCAGCACGGGCCGGCAGTCAGTCTCCCGCCGCGGTCTTTGTGCAGGAAGACGCTGCCGGGGTTGCCCAGTTCGTGGTTGCACATTACCTCGAACACAATCCAGTAATCTACAAAAGAGTCCACGTCCAGATATTTGGCATAGCCGTTGGCCGGGTCGGCATAGTTGCTGCCGTAGATTGTGTTGGACACCTCTTTGATATAGTTCTTGATGTAGTTCTTCTGGGCGTCGGTGAGTTGGTCGGGGTCTGGATCCTTTACAGCGAAGGGGATATTCCGCTCCTTCCACTGGAAAGTGTTGTCGTAGTGGAAGTCCAGCTCCAGCAGCCAGCCGCCGGTGAGGGCATCGCCGCTGTTGTCTTCCGGCGTCATCTCGATTATATTGACGCGGTCGTTGTCCACACGCACCTGCTCTATCAGCAGGTAGGTTCCCTGATGCACACCGTTGAGCACCAGTTCCACCGGTACGCAGTGCGGCGTCCAGTCCAGCCGGGTCATCTGGGCGACGTGCATCGACACCATATTGCGCATCAGCGTCCGGTCCATGAAGTTGGCCAGCAGCACCCATCGCTTGTGCTTTGGCATGCCGAAGATCGCCCGCTGCTCGTCCAGTTTCAACAGATATGGCTTCTTGGGCCAGGTCCAGGTGGTGTTGCCGCGGCCGCGGATGTTGCAGGACACCGGAGTCAATCCTTCATGGCCGCCGGCGCCGCGGATGCTCATATTGGCAGTAATGAAAGTGGTTTTGGAGGTGATGGCTTTCCCTCCGTCGGTATTGACATAAACCACCGGCAGTCCGGTCTTCATGTAGTCCGGTGCCGTGGGGTCGATGTTTTTTGTGACGGTAAACGGCGACGAAAGCACCGTGGAACCGCCCTCCAGCGAGACGGCCAGCTGCAGTTTCTCTTTGTACGTGATGTCGGCGCTCTGGTCGGCCAGTTTTACCAGATAGCGTCCGGAGATGGCGTTGTCACGGCTGATGCCCGCCAGCGATACGTTGGAAGAAGATTTGCCGTCGGTGCGCAGCAGTGCCACCGGCCGGGCGAGCAAATCGAAGCCGTTGTCCTTGACGGTGATGTACAGATCGGCCTTTTCGCCGCCCTCGATCTCCAGGGAGACGGAGGCGGGAATGATGCTCCTCAGCTGCGCCGGCTCGCCTACCGGGATGATTTCATCCTTGTGGCAGGCGGCCGCCGCAAATAGAAGGACCGTCACGGCCAGTATCCGTGTCAGAAGTTTCACGAAAGGCTACTTCTGGAATACCCTCACGTAATCGATTTCAAATATGGCAGGAAGCATCTCTTCGTTTGTCGTTCCGCCCATACTGCCACCCCATGCGAGGTTCAGCTTCAGGTAGAACGGATTGGAGAACGGCCAGGTCTTGTAGTCGTTCTTGCCGTCGTTTGCAAAGGAGTGATGCTGCTTGCCGTCTATATAGAACTTGAACCCGTCCTTGGTCCATTCGCAGGCATACACGTGGAACTCTCCGGCAGCGTTGGCAACGGGCTGCACGTGTGTCTTGCCCGTACCTGCCGTGTGGTTGTAGGCCTTGCAGTGGATGCTGGAAGAGGATCTGTCCTTGCCCTGTGTGGATATGGCGTATTCCATGATGTCCACCTCGCCGTCGTCGGGCCAGGCTTTGAAGTTCTGTGGCATCATCCAGAAAGCGGGCCATGATCCGGGCACGTCGGTCAGCTTGATGCGGGCTTCGAACCAGCCGTAGGTCCACGCCTTCTTGGTATTCATACGGATGGAGTAGACCTTGCCGCCAATCTTCTGCGCCTTGATCTTGAGGGTGCCGTCGGAAAGGTAGGCGAGGTCGGTTCCGCCCTGGTTCTGGCTTACATAGGTCTGCAGTTCGCCATTGCCCCAGCCGCCGTCGCCGGTTTCGTACCACCATTCGCTGGAAGGTTTGTCGCCCTTGTCAAACTCGTCGTTCCACACCAGGGTGTATCCTTCCGGAATGTCGATGTCGGTGCTGCCGGTCTGCGTCAGGGGTATTTTGTGGCGGGTGCTTCCGCATTTGACCACCACCTCGCAGGTGCGGTTCTTGTTGGAGATAATCTTGTCTACTTTTACGGTGAGATTGCCGGTCTTCTCTGCACAGTATGCGGGATCCACGCGGACCCAGTCGATTTCTTCGCCGCCCACATAGGCCTGCCATGCGTCGGAGGCGGTGACGGCAACGGTAAGTTCGCCCCCCTCGGGACCGATTGTAAGCGAGGTGGGGTTGGTGCTCACGCTTCCTGCGTCAATAGGGTCCGGAGTCACCTTGCCGCCGCAGCCGCAGGCCGCGACGACAAGGATTGCCGGTATTAAAAGTTTCAGTTTCATACTATTTGTGTTCGCGCAGGATAATGTCCTTGACGGTGATTGTGGTGTTGTCGGGGCATCCTCCAAAATCGAATACCATCTTAACCTTGGGGGCGGTGATGCCCGCAAGGTTCGTCAATGTGAATGTAAACTCCTCGTAGGCGGTTATGTTGCGCCGCTCGGTGAACAGGAAGTTGCCGTCATCGGTGGTGTCGGTGAGTTTGAAGGTGACGCCATTGATATCCTTGCTGGTTTCAACCTTGCACTGGAAGTCGTAGAACTTTTCTGCACTGAGGGCGATGGCTGCGTCGGGAATCAGGTGCAACTGGTTCTGCCACTGTAGGTTGGTCGCCTTGGGTGCGGTAAAGCTGTATTTGTTGCCATCCTGAGTCAGTTCGGGAGAGTCAATCTGTGACCAGTCCGGAGCGTAGTACTGGCTGACAGTATGTGCTTCGTCGGCCGGTTTCCAGAGGTTGAGGTCGGAATCGTAGGGGATGCTCAGGGGACCGCTGGGGCCCGAAGGAGTCCCGCCTCCCTGTCCGTCGGCAGGTACGAATATGAACTGCCAGGAGATGCTTGAGGTTACGCTCACAAGCACCAGTTTGTCTTCGGAGACTTCCTTGACCTTGAAGGTGGGGTTGGCGTAGCAGTCGTCGTTGGGAATGTAACCTATGGTGAAGTTGGCGGGCAGGGTGAGGCTGATGCCGTCGTAGCTGTATGTGCCCGTCTGCTTTTCCCATGCATAGGTGAAGTCGGGTTCGCTGTGGCTCTGTCCGTCTACGGTAGAGCAGCCCCAGTTGACATAGATGAGGCCGTCCTCGCCCGGGTCGAATACGTATGTGCCGTCCTTGGAGAAGGTGAGCACGTTGTCGTACACACCCATGCCGTCCTTTTCGTTGGGTGATGCGCTCCACCAACCGGTGGGATTGCTTTCGCTTTCACCGCAACCCATATGCTGGGCCAAATCCTTTGCCATCACCCACGACTTGCTGCCTTCGCCGTAGAGCGGATCGCTGCTGCTGCCGCCACCGCCGCCGGTGGTGTTGGTAAGGATAAACTGCCATGCGATGGGACCGCCGCCGTTGCCGGTAGCGGTGTAGGCCACCAGTACGATCTGCTTGCCTGAGAGTTCCTTTACAAGCAGGCGGGTGTCCTTTACAAAGTCATCGTTGGGAATGTAGGGGAAGTATGTGCCCGGTTCCAGAACCAGATAAACGTCCTCTCCCTCTACCTTGAAGGAGAATTCCGATGTCTTCAGGGTTGCCGGTGCGCAATAGTCGGCGGTGGCGTCGCCTTTGGCATCCACATAGGGAGAAAGGGTCACGCCGATGTTGACATATACGGTGCCGGCGGTGCCGGGATCAAAGGTGTACTGGCCGTCGGAAGAGAAGGTCAGGCGGTTGTCGTATACGCCAAATGAGGCTTTCTCGCCGGCAGCGGCACTCCACCAGCCGATGGGGTTGTCCACGGATTCACCGCAGCCCATGTGAGCGGCGGTGTCGCCATCGATGTGCCAGGGACCGCGGGCGAACAGGGTGTAATAACGGCTAAAGTCTACCAGCGTATTTACAATGGTGAACCTGCCGGTGACGTAGTCGGGCGAGATGCCGTTGGCGTTGAGCACGTACATGCGGACCTCATATTCTCCGGCTGTCGGATATATCTTGTTGAAGCCCTGCTGCGCCTGCCAGAGAGTCCATTCGCCGCTCTTGTCCTGGAAGTTCCATACCGGAATCATCCCTTCTGCGGCGTCGCCGGGAAGTGCAAAGTTCACCTGGTTGGTCTCGTTGTCTACCGAGATGATGGGCATCAGGCCTGCCGCGCTGGGGATGCCGGACTCGTAGGGATGATTGTAATCTTCCTTGGGAGCGCAGGCGGTAAATGCCAGGACTGCGGCCAGTAATATATAAACTAATCTTTTCATAATCAGTGCATTAATATTCGTTCTGGGTCAAAGGGTTGGCGGTGCCTTCGGCTGCAGCCATCTCTTTTCTCGGAATGGGAAGATACTTCTTGCTGGGAGTCCAGGCATTGGTCCTTTCGCCGCGAGGCTTGAGCACGTTGGCGGCGTCGCCCCAGCGGATAAGGTCCCAGTAGCGGCGGCCTTCGCCCACGAACTCGAGTTCGCGCTCGTGCTTGATGTTGTCCAGAGTGAGACTCACCGTCTCGCCCGGAATAGCACGGCTGTGGACGCGGTTCAGGTAGTCGGCAGCGTTGGCGTCGCCATATTTAAGTCCCAGTTCGGCTGCGTTAAGCAATGTCTCTGCAAAGCGGTATACGCGCAGGTTGTTGTTGAAGTTGAGCTGGTTGTCGCCGCCTATTTTGCTGGAGAAATTGCTCTCGCGGGGAGAATATTTTTCCAGGAAGAGGCCGGTGTCCTGGTAGCGGGCTTCGTAGGTGCCGTGTGCGGCGGCGTTCCATACGGTGGCGTCGCGGCGGGTATCGTTGTCCTCAAAGAGTTCCAGAGTCTCCGTGTAGACGGGGCCGAATCCGTAACCTTCGAAGCTGCCGCGTCCGTCGTCGCCGCTATAGCTGTGGGGGCCGATGAAGCAGGGGTAGATTGTGCCGCCTTCGTTCCAGATGCCGCCGTTCCAAGCCCTGTGGATGGATGCATAGTTGATTTCAAAAATGCTCTCCTTGCTCCATTCGCCGTTCTCGTTCCAGATGTCGGCAAAATTGGACATCAGGTCAAAGCTGCTGTCGCCTATGATGGCCTTCATATAGCCCAGCGCGGTCTGCATGCGGGCGTCGTCGTTCTGATACATCGCCATCTCTGCATAGAGCATGTAGGCGGTGGACAGGGTTACGTGACCCAGACGGTCTTCACTCTCCCTCATGGGGAGTGCGTTCAGGTCAATCGCCCCCTGGAGGTCGGTGATGACCTTGTTGTAGACCTCGTCGGCCTTCAGCTGAGGGCAGGAGAAGTCGCCGGCAAGGTTCTCTTCATAGTAGGGGATGTTGCCCCAGAACTTCCAGATCCAGTTGTAGTACATGGCGCGGAGGACGCGGGCCTCGGCTTCGTAATACTTGGCCTCGTCGGCAGAAATGTCGGTGGTCCAGCCAATGTATTTTAGGACGTCGTTGCACCGTTTGATACCCATATAGCAGACGGACCAGAGGCCCATCATCACCTGGTCGGCGGTGGCCTCGTAGTTCATCATATAGAAGTAGACGCCCGCGTCGGCCTTGTCGGCACCGCCGGCACCTATCTGGTCGGCCATGCAGTCGCTGCAATAGAATACGGGGGAGTATGCACCGCCGGCAACGCCATATTCACTGCCGTTCCAGTCGTTCATCGCCAGCATCTTGTAGGCTGCGCCAACGGCTTCGTCAAGATGGGCCTTGGTGGTGAAATATTCCTCGATTGGCTGTGCGGTTGGATTCTCCACGGTAAGGAAGTCGCTTGTACAAGCCTGTGCAAACATTGCTGCAAAGGCAATCGCGATTATATAAAGCTTATTGTGTTTCATGATACCGTCCTCCTTTAGAATGAAAGATTAACACCGAAAGAGAATGTACGTGCCTGCGGATACTGGCCGTAGTCGATGCCGATGGAGGTACTTCCGTCGCCGGCGGCGATTTCGGGGTCATATCCGTGGTAGCTCGTGAATGTCAGGAGGTTCTCTGCCGATACAAACAGACGCAGGGTCGATATGAAGGCCTTGCGGGTGAGTTTCTCCGGCAGCGTGTAGCCCAACTGGATGTTTTTCAGGCGGGCATAGGTGCCGTCGTAGATATAGAGGTCGCTGGAGAGCCAGTTGCGGCCGTCACCCACCACGAAGCGGGGAATGCGGTCGGATGTGCCTTCGCCGGTCCAGCGGTCCAGCATGTAGCTGGGCAGGTTGGTGCGGCTAACGTCGATACGGCGGGTGGCATCGAAGATATCGTTGCCGATGGTGCCCTGCCAGAGCATCGAAAGGTCGAATCCCTTGTAGGCCATGTTGAGGTTCACACCCCATACCCAGTCAGGAGTGCCCTTGCCTATGCAGGTCATATCCTCGTCGTTGAGGATGTCGTCGCCGTTGGTGTTTACGAACCTTACGTCACCGGGAACGGCGTCGGGCTGAAGCATTTCACCCTTGCTGTTTACATAGGCGTTGATTTCTTCCCAGTTCTGGAATATGCCGTCGGTCTTGTAGCCGTAGAAGTAGGGGAAAGGCATTCCGTTCTGGGCGCGGGTGATGGTGCCGGTGCCCTGGTAGCTGTCCAGGTTGGCGAATCCGCTTTCGTTGCCGTATTCAATGAGTTTGTTCTTCAAATAGGTCAGGTTGCCGTTTGCGCGGAAATCGAAGTCGCCCCAGCTGTGCTTGTAGCCGAGTTCCATCTCCACGCCGGAGTTGCTCATGATACCGACGTTGCCCCAGGGCTTGGTCTCGCCCACATAAGAGGGAACCACCATCTCCATCAGCATGCCGGTGGTAATCTTCCGGTACCAGTCAACGGTGAATGTGAGCTGATTGTTGAAGAAGCCCAGGTCGAGGCCGGCGTCGGTCTGTGTGGAAGTCTCCCACTTGAGACCCGGGTTGGCCAGGCCGCTGGACTTGGAGCCGATTTGTACGGTGTTCTCCCTGCCGAACAGGTAGTTCTGATTGCCGGCGGTGAGCACGGTGTACTTGAAGTCGCCGATGTTCTCGTTACCGTTCATACCCCAGGACACGCGGGCCTTGGCCATCGAGAGCCATTCGGGAAGGTTTGCCCAGGGTTCCTTATGAATGTTCCAGCCGAGTGAGAACGAAGGGAAGGTCGCCCACTTGTTGTTCTCTCCGAAGCGGGAAGAACCGTCGCGGCGGATAGTGAACTGAGCCATGTAGCGCTCGTCGTAATTGTAACTTGCGCGGAAGAAGTAGGATGCCAGTCGGGCGCTGGTGTAAGGGCCGCCGTAAACGGTCTGCTTGCCGTCGGCTGCCAGGCCGTCCGCATAGTTGATATAAGGCTTGCCATAGTCCTTCAGGTCCCATTTGCTGCCGCCCATCTCGCTGCCGCTCGAGGCCTTGGCACTCTGTCCCAACAGGACATTGAAGCTGTGCAGGCCGATGGTCTTGTCGTATGTCAGCACATTCTCTACTTGCCATACCAGGCTGCTGCCGCGGTACATGCTGGCGTCGGAATGGTCCAGATTGACGGAGGAACTCAGATAGTAGGGACGTGCCCAGCCGTCGCTGCCGTAGACGCTAAGGTCAAGGCCCAGGCTGCTGCGGAAGCGGAGATTGTCCCAGATCTGCAGTTCGCCGGCAAAGTTGCCCATGAATTTGTGGCCGAAGCCTTGGCCTCCGGGGAGGGAGAGCGATGCGACGGGGTTCACCATATCGTTGTACTGTCCGCCGGGAATCATATACATCTTACCTTCGGGGCTGTAGAGCATGGTGCCAGAGGAGTAGGTGGCTGCCTGTGCCTCCGGGTCGGTTGCGTATACGCCCAGGATGGGGCTCAGCGCCAGAGCGGAGCCCAGGAAGGAATTCCACTGGGTGTTCTCTGCGATGCCCTTGGACTTGATGTGGGAGTATCCCAGGTTGCTGGTCAGTGTAAAGTTGTTCAAGAAGTCACGCTCCTTGCTGCGGTCCATCAGTATGTAGCTGGTGTTGGATCGCAGAGAGAGGCGGCTGAAGTTGGAACGGTCCCAGTTGCCTCCCACGATACCCTCCTGATTGTTGTAACCCAGGGAGAGGTAGTAATTGACTTTCTCCGTAGCGCCGCTCACGCTCAGCTCGTGGCTCTGCTGGGGTGCGTTGCGGTTGAAGACCTCTTTCTGCCAGTTTGTACCCTCGCCGTACTGGTAAGGATCGGCGTAGATGGGTGCCATTCCGGCATTCACGAAGCCTTCGTTAATCATTACAGCATATTCGCTGGCACTGAGCACACTGCGCATCCGCCAGGGATTGGAAATACCGTAGGTAAAGTTGTAGTTGACCTTGGCGTCGCCGCTGCGACCTTTCTTGGTGGTCACCAGAATGACACCGTTGGCTGCACGGGCACCGTAAACTGCTCCGGATGCGGCATCCTTGAGCACCTCAATGCTCTCGATGTCGTTGGGGTTGATGTAGTCGATGCCTCCTTCCAGGGGCATGCCGTCAACGATGTAGAGCGGGTCGGAGTTGTTGATGGTACCGGTACCGCGTACGCGGATGCGGCTGCCGGTGCCTGGCTGGCCGGAGTTCGTAGTGACGTTGACACCTGCTGCCAGGCCCTTGAGGGCATTATCCATACGAAGCGGGGCGGTGGTGCCAAGTTCATCGGCGGTGACTTTTGCAATGGCTGCCGTCACAACCGATTTCTTCTGCACGCCGTAGCCTATGACCACGGTCTCTTCAAGCATCTGGGTGTCGTCGGCCAGGCTGACCGAGACATCCTGCGCTCCGTTGTTGACGATTGTCCGGGTTTCGTAGCCGATGCAGGAAATCTCCACGGTGGCACCTTCTATCGTCGTAATGGCGAATGCGCCGTCGGCGTCGGTCATAGTGCCGTTCTGTGTTCCCTGTTCAACCACAAACGCACCCACAATCGGCTCGCCGGCCGAGTCGCGTACCACACCCCTGAGGGTAGGATTTTGCGCCATCGCCGTCAAGGCTAATCCTAACGAAAGGATTAGTAGTGCGATTCTTTTCATAAAAAAGTTGGAAAATAAAAGGTTGGTTATAAAAATGAATTAGTAATATGTGCGAACATAATGTTTTTAACAAATATAAGAATTTTTACGAAAAACTACAGTGAGGCTGCAAGTTCTTCCGGGGTGGCGAAGACGTTGAGGTGGTTCATGTCGCAACTGTCCATGAAACCCTCATTTATCATTTTGTCGAATTGGGCAAGGAGGCCGTCGTAGTAGCCGTCGGTGTTCAGGATGAATGCCGGTTTGTCGTGGTAGCCCAATTGCCACTCCTCCATCCAGCTGAAGGCCTCGGTCATGGTGCCGAAGCTGCCGGGCAGGAATATCATGGCGCTGGCGAGGCGCTCCATGGTGACGATACGTTCCGCAATGTCCTTTACGATGATGGTTTGGGTGAGATTTACGCCGCCGGGACCCACGTCGATGCCGGCCTCGGCATTGTCCTTCTTGCCCTTGAATCCTTCAGGAAAGACGCCCGTGATGTATCCGCCGGCAGCCGCGGCGCCGTCTGCCAGCGCCTTCATCGTACCCACCGACGCCCCACCGTAGATTATCCCGATGCCGTTTTCCGCCAGCAGCTGCCCGAGCCGGTATGCATTCTCCACATACTTCTTCCCGGCCCCTGTCCTGGACCCCAGATACACCGCCACGGTTTTGATCTTACTCATAAATCAAAGATAATCATTAAATTTGTAATTAACTATGAAACACATCGGAATAGATATCGGGACGAGCAGCATCTGCGGGGTGGTGTATGACGAGTCGGCGGGGCAGGTGCGCTCTGTGACAAAGGCGAATGACGCCGCTATCGGCGGCTGGCAAGGGAAAGATATCCCCGCCTGGGCTTTCCGGCAGGACGCGAGCCGCATATTGCAGGTAGTCAGGCAGTTGCTGGACGAATTGATGTGGCCGGACGTGGCTTCGATAGGCTTTTCCGGGCAGATGCACGGAATGCTTTATATAGACGCCGCCGGTAAACCCGTGAGCCCGCTGTTCACCTGGCAGGACGGCAGTGCGGCACCGGCCCCGGGCCTTGGATAGCCGAAGGCGTAATCGCGGTCCACAAGCCGGGAGTCGATATACATTTCCCAGGCAACTCCGGTAAACTGCAGCACCATCCTGTGCTTGCCCCACGGTTCGGGTAGGAGCCCCAGCGGCACACCAACCGTCATGTCGCGCGCCCCCTCCGGCGGATACAGCGTCAAAGCGGCCTCCAGCACCGGAACGCGGCCGTCAGGCATAGGCCCGGCGGGATAGTTCTGCTTTGCAATGTCATGCGGATTGTGCTGACGCAGGCATACCGACAGCACGCCGGGGATTCCCATAATCTCGGCATCGGTGTCAAAATCGGCCAGGGTTATGTCACAGACAATTGTGAATCCGCTTTCGGCATCAATGGAATCGGCAGTTGCCGTTTCATTCAAGGAAAAATGTACGATTGTTGCGTAAAGGTAATCATTTATTAAATTTGTAATCTATGAACTACATCAAAACAGATATAGAGGGCCCCGTGATTATCGAACCCAGGGTGTTCGGAGATGAGAGGGGCTACTTCTTTGAGAGTTTCCGGGAAGATGACTTCAAGGCCAATGTGGCCGAAATCCATTTCATACAGGACAACGAGTCGTGGTCACAACGGCGGGGCGTGCTTCGCGGGCTTCATTTCCAGAAGGGCGACGCAGCCCAGGCCAAACTGGTCCGGGTGGTTCGCGGCGCAGTACAAGACGTGGCGGTTGATATACGGGAAGGGTCTCCGACCTACGGGCAGTACATTTCAGTGCTTCTGGATTCGAATTCACACCGCATGCTCTACATTCCGCGCGGATTCGCTCACGGCTATGCCGTTCTGGAAGATGACACAGTGTTCCAATACAAGTGCGACAATTATTACGCTCCACAAACTGAGGGCTCGTACCGATGGAACGATCCCTCCTTCGGCATCGACTGGATGCTGGAGCCGGATGAGATAATCCTTTCCAAAAAGGACGCCGCCGCTCCGTTTCTTAAAGACTGATATGTACAGGGCGCTCGCCTGGCTGATAGCCGCTCCGCTGTATCTGTGCTCGCTGCTGCCGCTGCGGGTGCACTACCTTTTCGGGCGGATCATCACCTGGCTGCTGCGCGACGTTTTCAAGTACCGCCGCGAGGTGATAGAGACCAACCTCAAAGGCGCTTTTCCCAACCTCGATAATGCCGCCCGCCGCCAGATTGCCAGCAGCTATTACCGCCATCTTGGCGAAATCATTGTAGAGACAATCTGGGCGATGACCCGCAGTGGACGCCATATTCGCAACAAGGGTTTCTACAGCGTCGATCCGGAGGGTGAAAAGATACTCAACGATGCCTGGCGCAGTCATGCGCCGCTGGTGGTGCTGCTTTCGCATACCGGCAACTGGGAGATAGCCAGCGACCTTACCGCCTACATGCAGAATCCAGCCTTCGGTCCGGAGGATATGACGGTGGCCTACCAGACGCTGCACAGTTCGCTTTCGGAACAGCTTTTCAAGGTGCTCCGTCACCATCGTCTCAAAACCAGGGACAGCCTGGTGCCTTCGCACAAGATTCTGAGGATGATGCTGGAGCGTCGCAGCGAGCCGCGGGCCTATTTCTTCATCGCCGACCAATATCCCTACGGCGGTGTATCTCAGACAAATACCTTCTTCGGCCTGGAGACGGAATGGTTCACTGGCGGCGAGTCTATCGCTCGCAAACTGCACATGCCGGTGCTATATATTTACCTGGACCGGGAAAGAAGAGGTAAATATGTCGTTAAAATTTCGCAAATTTGTCCTGATGCTTCGCGGACTTTGGCGGGGTATGTGACTGACACCTACGCCGCTCTGCTGGAAAAGGACCTTTCCGCCCGCAAGGAAAACTGGCTGTGGAGCCATCGCCGCTGGAAAAACCTGTGGCCCTACAATTGCAAGGAAGAAAAGAAATAAATATTCACTATATGAAGACTACTATCAAGATTATGCTTGCGGCCGTGCTGATCCTGGCCGCCCAGAGTGCCCCGGCACAGATTCTCAAGGCGGGTGGCAGCGCCCCCTCCGGCAGCGTGGTATATTCCCTGCCGGTGACCTCCATAACCTTCTGTGTGGATGCCGTCCGGGAAGATTTCATCGCCGGCCCTTACGCATCCTACGCCAAAAAATATATGGGCAGCGAGGCCAAGACGGCAAACGAAGTCAACTATTATCTGAAATCGATAAAGCTGGTGCCCTATCTCGAAGCCGATCCGGCTGTCCGTTATGCCGTGAACCTCAAGGGCAAGGCGGCCGACTTCCTTACCCTCTGCTCGCAGGGCCTGGTAGTGGCCTCCGACAGCTACACCGGCAAGGAAGAGATGTGGCGCTTCCCCTCTCTGGCTGGCAATGACCGCTTTGCCGGAAAGGATGCGCAGGACAATCTTTCCACCGCCACCACAACCCTCTACAAGAGCGTGAAAACCGCCAACGGATATGAGCAGGTGGCCGTATCGCAAAGCCAGGTGGTAGAGAAATCGGCAGAGAAGAAGGCGGCCGAAACCGCCGCCACCATCTTCAAGCTGCGCAGCATGCGTATGGCCATCGTGACGGGTGACACCGACGCCACCTACAGCGGCGAGGCCATGGAATCGGCCATCAAGGAGCTTCTCCGCATGGAAAATGAGTACATGAGCCTGTTCTACGGTACCACCGTCGAATCGATTCAGACCATGAATTTTGACGTCGTTCCGCAAGCCGACCGCAAGGAGCAGAAATATGTGGCATTCCGCCTTTCCGACACGGAAGGACTGTTGCCGCCCAGCGACCTCTCCGGCCGTCCGATAGTACTGGACCTGGAACTTGACGAACTGGTGGCGACTTCCGACAGCCGCGGAGACGGCATCTTCTACCGCATCCCCCGCACCGCCACCGCCCGCGTCCTGGATGGCGGCAACATGCTGCTCCAGACCCGCATCCCCATCTATCAACTGGGCCAGACACTGACTTTCCCGATTAAATAACCATACGATATGAGCATAGCTAATTTGAAACCGGAGCGCGTCTGGAAAAACTTCTATGCGCTCACTCAGATTCCCCGCCCCAGCAAGAAAGAACTCAAAGCGGTGGAATTCGCAGAGAAGTTTGGTCGCAATCTGGGTCTTGAGACCTATCGCGACAAACTGGGTAACATAATAATCCGCAAACCCGCAACCCCGGGGATGGAAGACCGCAAGGGCATCATCCTGCAGGGCCACCTGGATATGGTGCCGCAGAACAATGCCGACACTCCCCACGATTGGGAGAAGGATCCCGTGGAGGCTTATGAATATGAGATTGACGGTCAGAAGTGGGTCAAGGCCCGCGGCACCACCCTGGGCGCCGACGACGGCATGGGCGTGGCCACCGCAATGGCAATTCTGGAGGCCAAGGATCTCAAGCACGGCCCCATAGAGGCTCTGTTCACAATAGACGAAGAGACCGGCATGACCGGCGCCTTCGGCCTTGAAAAGGGCAAACTGAAAGGCCAGATACTGCTGAATCTCGACTCAGAGACTGAAGGTGAGATATATGTCGGCTGCGCCGGCGGACTGGACGCCAAGTTCAGCTTCCCCTACCGCACCGAGGCGGCGCCGGAAGGCTACAAGTTCTTCCGCATCACCGTCAAAGGTATGCGCGGTGGCCACTCCGGCATGGAGATCAATGAGGGTCGCGGCAACGCCAACAAGACCATGGCCCGCACCCTGCTGCCCATCCTGCGCGATATGGAGGGCCGTCTGGCCAGCATCGCCGGCGGCAACCTGCGCAACGCCATTCCGCGTGAGGCTGAAGCGGTTTTGGCAGTACCCGCTGCAAAGGCATCGGCTCTCAAGAAGCTGGTGGCAGAAACTTTCGAGGCTGTCAAGGCAGAGATTGGCAGCATAGATCCCGCCGTGGATATGTTTGTAAAAACCTGCCCGGCAGAGCGCGTGATGAAGGGCTCAGTGGCCTTGAGAATGGTCAAGGCCGTTCTGGCTTGCCCCAACAATGTAGTTCGCATGAGCGCCGACGTTCCCGGTCTGGTAGAGACCTCCACCAACCTGGCGATTGTCCGTTCCAACGGCCATGAAATCAATATAGAATGCCTGCTGCGCAGCAGTGTGGATTCGGCAAAGAACGACCTGGCCGAGTCGATGCGCGCAGTGATGGAGCTTGCAGGTGCCAAGGTAGAGTTCTCCGGCGGCTATTCCGGCTGGGCTCCCGACATGCGCTCGCCCATCCTGGCCACAATGAAGAAGGTTTACAAGGATATGTACGGCAAGGAGCCGCTGGTTATGGCAATCCACGCCGGACTGGAGTGCGGCATCATCGGTGCTACATACAAAGGCCTCGACATGGTTTCCATCGGCCCGACCCTGTGCTCGCCCCATTCTCCCGACGAGCGCGTCAACGTGGCTTCCGTAGGCAAGTTCTGGGACTTTGTGGTCAAGGTTCTGGAGAACGCACCCAAGAAATAACAGATAATCTTAAAATACTATGTTTAAAAATCAACCGAAAGGTTTGTTTGCCCTTGCGCTGGCCAATACAGGCGAGCGCTTTGGCTACTACACGATGATTGCCGTGTTCGCCCTGTTCCTGAGGGCCAACTTCGGCCTGTCGGCAAGTACTGCCGGCCTCATATACAGTTCGTTTTTAATGTTCGTGTACTTCTTCCCCCTCGTTGGAGGCATCCTTGCCGACAAGTTCGGTTTCGGGAAGATGGTTACTACCGGTATAATCGTGATGTTCCTCGGCTATCTGCTGCTCTCCGTACCTCTTGGAAGCGGCACCGTGGCCCTTGTCGGAATGCTGGCAGCCCTGCTGCTGATAGGCTTCGGTACGGGATTGTTCAAAGGCAACCTCCAGGTTATGGTGGGTGACCTGTACAACGACCCGCAGTACGCTTCCAAGCGCGATTCCGGCTTCTCGCTGTTTTATATGGCCATCAACGTAGGCGCCCTGTTTGCTCCTACCGCCGCCATCAAGATCCGCGAGTGGGCAATGACACTTGGTTTTGACGGCAACGCCGCATATCACTTCTCGTTTGCCGTGGCCTGCATATCGCTGATAGTTTCCATCATCATTTATTACGCATTCCGCAGCTGGTTCCGTCACGTAGAGGGCGGCCACGCAAAAGGGGAGAAGGCACAGGTAGTGGACACCCTCACCCCGGAGCAGACCAAAAAGCGCATGGTCGCACTGTTCCTGGTGTTCGCAGTCGTTATCTTCTTCTGGATGAGTTTCCACCAGAACGGCCTTACCCTCACATACTTTGCCGATGAATTCACCCAGCGCAGTGCAGAGGGCATCGCCTCCATGCCGTTCAACGTATGGAACCTGGTGGCAGTAATCGCTATCGTGTACGCCCTGTTCTCTATCTTTGACAAAGAGGCTACCGGCCGTGGCAAACTGATTGGTGTAGGTGTAGTGGTAGTGGCCTGCGCATATCTCGTTTGGCAGTACAGCCGCCTGAGCGGTTCCATCGAGATCAGCGCCCCCATCTTCCAGCACTTCAATCCCTTCTACGTGGTTGCCCTGACGCCAGTGTCTCTGGCAATTTTCGGCGCCCTTGCAAAGAAGGGCAAAGAACCTTCTGCACCGCGCAAGATTGCCTACGGTATGCTTGTGGCCGCCATCGCATTCGGCCTGATGGTCTTCGCATCTATCGGCCTGAATACTCCCGAAACACAGGCCGCAGCCCGCGCCGCCGGTATGCCGGAGACACTGGTATCGCCCTATTGGCTCATCACCGTTTATCTGGTGCTCACCTTCGGCGAGCTTCTCCTGAGCCCGATGGGTATCTCCTTCGTCTCCAAGGTCGCTCCTCCCAAGTACAAAGGTATGATGATGGGTATGTGGTTCGTGGCCACCGCGCTGGGTAACTTCCTGGTGCAAGTGGGCGGCCACCTCTGGGGCAACCTTCCCCTGTGGGTAGTGTGGGCCGTATTCCTTGGCGTCTGCGTGGTATCTGCCATCTTTATGTTCATTATGATGAAGAAACTGGAGGCGGCTACTGCCGACAGTTAATCTATGGACATTGCCATAGTCATACTCAACTGGAACGGCCGCGCCCTTTTGGAGCGGTTCGTTCCGGTTTTGCTTGACAACATTCCCAAAGAAAACTGTTTCGTGGTGGTGGCCGACAACGCCTCCACCGACGACTCCTTGCAATGGCTTCAGGCCAACTGTCCGCAGGTTGAGGTGATAGCCCTGGAAGAGAATTACGGCTTTGCCGGCGGCTACAACAGGGCCCTCAAGATGATAGAAGCCGACTATTACGTGCTTCTAAACTCCGACGTGGAGGTCTCGCCTCACTGGCTGGAGACCCTCACTGCCTTTATGGAAGACAATCCCGACGTCGGAATATGCCAGCCAAAGATCCGCTCCCTGACCCGGCGGGATTATTTTGAATATGCCGGTGCGGCGGGCGGTTATATCGACCGTTTCGGCTATCCGTTCTGCCGAGGCCGCATCCTCTCAAATATAGAGAAGGACCATGGCCAGTATGACGAACCCGAGCAGTGCTTCTGGGCCAGCGGCGCCTGCCTTATGGTGCGCAGCGATCTGTATCATTATCTGGGCGGCCTGGATGAATCTTTCTTCTGCCACATGGAGGAGATAGATTTCTGCTGGCGCGCCAAGCTTGCCGGACATCAGGTGTGGTCCGTGCCGGAGGCTGTGGTATATCACGTGGGTGGCGGCAGCCTGGATGCGGCCAGCCCCCGCAAACTATACCTGAATTACCGCAACAGTATGCTGATGTTGCAGAAGAACCTGCCGACTCACGAGCGCCGCAAGGTCATGCGCAGGCGCCGTTTCATGGACTTCTGCGCTTCTCTGGCCTATCTGTTTACCGGCCGGTGGAGCTATTTCAAGGCGGTATGGAAGGCCAAGCGCGACTTCCGCAAGATGGCGCCCGATGTAGAGGTGTCATCGTTCAGCGACGACGGCAACGATATCGGCATCTACTACGGCAGCATAGTCTGGCGATACCTGCGGTCGTTCGGCCGGCTGACATTCGACAAGCTGAGGCTATAACAAAAAAGAGCGTCCGTTTTTTCGGGCGCTCTTTTTACTGTGTGTATGGCGGGTTATTTTTTCCAGCGGAAGATAACGCAGTCACCGGCTTCGAGGGTGCTGTCGTTGGTGTTGCCCATATCTATTATGGATCCGTCGCGCTCTATCAGCTGTACGTCCTTCTTGAATTCGATATAATAGTCAAAGGGGGCAATGCAACTGCGGTTTACAATCATAAGGTATTTCCAGTTGCCATTTTCAAAGAATGACGTTACAGCTCCAGCTCCTTCTGTCTTGATGTTGAGCCTTGCCAGAGGGTCATGGTCGCCAGTCAGGGGATATGTACCGACAGGCTGGCTTTCAGTAGAGCCGGTCTGATATACACCGGTGACCTTCATTCCCACGAATACGCCCGCACGGGCCTGGAGCTCCGTGTTCATCTGCTTGACCAGGGTCCACGTACTGGTTTTGGTGCCATCAAGGGCTATGGGTGCATTGTGGAAGTCCCATGTGCCGGGTGTAGGACACCAGTATGTGAAGTATTGCAGGCACGTTGCACCGTATGCCAGGTTGGTGTACATCTGCAGACGCAGATGAGCAAGTTCGGGTTCGGGATAGGGGCTGTGGGGAGTGGAGAGTGCGAAAGCCCAGAAAGGCAGCCCTGCTTCATCGCTGTATTTCTTGATAATCTCCAGGTTTTGCCACCAGGTAGGAACAATGTAGACACCGTCGGCATTCTCGCGGATAGGGTAGAAGTCAAATGATACCTGGTTGGGCTTGACAGTCTTGATGGCCTCTTTGACGTGCTCTTCATAGTCACCGCCCAGGGTAGCCTCATCTACATAATTGGGGAAGAGGTTGAAGTAGATGGGGTGATTGCTGTCGGCTGCACGGACGCGGTCGGCCCACTGAGCCAAAGCCGGGAGATCTGCATTGGTGGGTTCGTCACGCAGGAAATAGCCGTACAGTGCAGGGGAATCCTTTACCTGATTGACGGTCTCTGCAGTATTGGTGTTTAGCTCCGAGCAGGTTAACATAATCTTTATCCCTGTCTTGTTGCCAAGTTCCAGAGCCTGCTGAGCCTCTGCCAGAGTGCTTGTATGGGTGAAACTGATGTTGAATCCGCACTCCTTCAGTTCCTGATATTTCTCTTCTGTGGCCTTGTCGGCGGGGATACTGTACCAGGCGAGTATCGGAAGTTCTGCCTTGGGGAGGGTGTAATCGTCTTCCTTGGGGACGACCGGCGTGTCCAATCCAAGATCCTCATCTTCCGGAATAATGAAGTTGCGGACGTGGAATCCATTGTCTGCAATGGTTATCAAATGCGGATGCTCCGCCTTCTCATAATTCTCTATGTCAAAGGCCACATCCTTGTCGTTGTATTTGAGGGATGCGGTATAGTCGCCCGCCGGGATATTCCTGAAGTAATAATATCCGTCGGTCAGCGTAGAGAACGAATAAGAATTACTCTCTGAAGTGATTGTGACTACAACATCGGCAATGGGACGGTCACGGTAAGTTGCGGTTCCGTGAACTTCTCCGGGACGGGGATCCCGTTTGCAAGAGATAACCGCAAATGCGGATACAAGAATAACGAATAATAGCAGAATCTTTTTCATACTGCAAACTTAACAAATTTTAGAATTCAATACCCATAGCCTCGCATATTTTGCGGGGAATATCGGTATTGTCTATCTCTCCGGCAAACTTTTCGCTGCCGCAGCCTATTGCATATACCGGTACACGGTCGCCAGTGTGGCTGCCGGTAGTCCAGCCTATGTGGGCTGCCTTGGACAGTTCTTCACGACTTATGTGGCCGTCCATATAGTTGTCCACCGTGCTCTCTCCCGCAGGGCTGCACATCTCCTTGACCTTGGCAAGGTCGCAATGCTTGTTGCATGAGGGGCCGCCGGTCTCGTGGTCGGCTGTCACCACAATGAGGGTGTTTTTTGGGTGCTTGCCATAGAACTCTTTTGCAACCTCAATGGCGTCGCTCATGTCTATGGTTTCGAAAATGAGGCCGGGCACGTCGTTGCTGTGGGCCGCGAAATCTATCATGGAGCCCTCCGCCATCATAAAGAAGCCCTTGCCGCCGTCCAGATGTTCGATGCCCCGTGCCACCATCTCCTTGAGGGAGATGTCATCGGGGTTGTTCCGTGCAATGCGCTCCAGCCGGGTAGGAAGCTGTGTCATGGCATGGGTGGTGTCCCTCTTCTGGAAGAAGACAATCTTGTCGGAATCTTTCTTTGCCTCGAAATCGTCACGACCGTATGCAATCGCATAGCCGGCTGCCTCTGCCTTGGCATAGCAGCTGGGTTCATTCTCGTCCGGACGGTTGAAATCGCCGCCGGCAAAGTACTCGAAACCGGAATCGGCCAGGCGGCTGCCAATCTCATAATAGTAGCCGCGATGCAGGCTGCGCCCGTAGAAGGCGGCGGGAGTGGCGTGGTCTATGCACACGGTGGCGGTGATGCCCACCTTGTATCCGGCGTCGTGAATCTTATAGGCGATACCGACAAGCGTGTCTCCGTCGGGGCCGATGCAGATGCTGTCGTTGTCCACCTTCTCGCCGGTGGAGAGGGCGCTACCGCTTGCAGCGGAGTCGGTTACCTGGGCATTGGCGGAGTAAGTGGAAGCGGCGCCCATCACGGGGAAATCAGAAAAGGCCAGCTGACCCATCCCCTGGGCCGAACCGGCTTCGCCCTGCGCCAGATACGCCTCGGTTACGGACACGGCGCCAAAGCCCATCCCGTCACCTATAAAGAGGAATACATATTTAGCCTTCTGTTTGCACCCTGTGGCACATATCAGCGTCAGGGTCAGGAGAATATATGTTACGATGCGTTTCATTTTGAATTTTTTAAAAAGAAATGGGCAACAATAATCTGCCACCCATTTCTTCTAAGTTATCGAATAGAAGCCTATTCAACTGCATTTGCGCCGTAGAGAATCTTGAGCGCGTTGCAGCGGCGAAGCTCCTGTTTGATGTCGGTTATTATACCCATGCGGGTATCCTTGTCAGCCTTGATGTTGACGGTCATGAACGGACGGTCCTGCTCGCTGAGGTTCTCGCGTTCCGCAGCCACGAAATCACGGATTTCGTCTACTGTGCGGAAAGAATCGTTGAGCTGGATGCGGCTGTCGGTACCGTACTTGCCCTGGTACTTCTTCAGAGGAGTGCCGACATAGATGTAAGACGACAGGTCCTTGCGCTCCAGTTTGGAGATTTCGCTGGCGGCAGGCAGATTTACCATAACCATGTGTTCTGTCTGGCGCATGGTGGTGGTCACCATGAAGAACAGCAGAATCATGAACACGATGTCAGGCAGTGAGCCGGTCGAGATGGCGGGCATTGTCTTTTTACCGCTTTTCTTGAATGTAGCCATACTGTAAACCTCCTATTGCTGTAGTTTGGTATCCTTGGGTTCTGCCTCGGAAATCTGCTGCGGGATACATTTGCGCACGATTTTCTGCTTGGTGTCGTCCAGCTCGGCGTATGCCTTGCCGTAGTGGGCTCTTGAGAAGTCGTCGCGGATGATGTTGATGGCCTTTACAAGTTCGTTCTGAACTGCGATGTATTGGCTGTATGTAGTACCGCGGTCGTTCTGCAGGGAGATCACACCCTTGGATACGGGGTAGGGACCGAATCCCTCGATATCCTTGACAACCTTCTCCGGAAGGTTGGGATTGTCAGTGGGGTTGGTGAGGAATTCAACGATCTTATCTTTAAGTTGACTGACATCTATGGGTTCATCCCCGGCAAACACGCGGTCGTTGACGTTGATCTTAACCACGACGATATTACGACGGTTGACCTTCTCGTTCTCCAGCTTCATGTTCTCATCGGGCATGGGGGGGAGACGACGGGGGAGACCCTTCTCCTGGTCCATAGTCGTAACCATCAGGAAGAATATCAACGCAATGAAAGCGATGTCGGCCATTGAGCTTCCATTAATTTCGGGAGTCTTTTTTGATGCCATATCCTTTCTTATTAACGATTCTTAATAGCGTTGCTTATGGCGGACCACAAGATCGCCAGGATGGAAGCAGCCACCATTGCGTAGGTTACGTAGAGGGCTGCATCCGAGAATTTAGATACCTTGGGGGTATAAGCTGCGTTGGTAGCAACTTCTCCGCCGGGAGCCAGCAGCCAGCAAACGGCTACCAGTGCGATAGCTCCTACAATCAGCGCCAGGAACGTGAACAAGCTCTTCTTGGACTTGCTCACGCCAATCAGCAGGAATGCCAGTACCAGTATCAGCGCAATGGCTACGAGGATGTAAGCCCAGATGATGTAGGTATCCACCATCGGGTCGCTCACGGTACTGTGCGGCAGGAGGAAGAAGACAACCAGCAATATCGCAGAGACACCCAGGAGTATCCATTTTAAATATTTAGCCAGTTTCATTGTTTTCTGTTTTATTTCTGATTAGCAACAAGCAGGTCTACGAAGCTGATGGAAGCGTCTTCCATCTGAGCCACGATGGTGTCGATCTTGGAAATGAGGTAGTTATAGAACAACTGAAGGATGATGGCGACAACCAGACCGCCGACGGTGGTGATCAGGGCGACTTTCATACCGCCTGCAACCAGGTTCGGGGAGATATCGCCGGCAACCTCGATGGCGTCGAATGCCTGAATCAGACCAATCACAGTACCAAGGAATCCGAGCATAGGAGCGATACCGATGAAGAGGGAAATCCAGCTCAGACCTTTCTCCAGCTGGGCCATCTGTACTGAACCGTAGCTAGTAACGGCTTTCTCTACGTTCTCAACGCCCTGATCCATACGGATGAGGCCCTGGTAGAAAATGCTTGCCACGGGACCGCGGGTGTTACGGCATACTTCCTTTGCCTTCTCGACATTACCAGCCTTGAGGGCCTCTTCTACTTTGCCCAGAAGCTTGTTGGTATTGGTCTGTGCGAGGTTGAGGGTGATGATACGCTCGATAGCGATAGCCAGACCCAGGATAAGGCAGATGAGTACCAGTGCCATGAAGCCTGCACCACCTTCGATGAATTTAGCTTTGAGCTGCTGGTGAAGAGGTTTGTCGCTGCCGGTAGCCTCGAACGGGTTGACGGGAGCTGCCTCAGGTGCGGGAGCTGCGACTTCGTCCTCGGTTGCTGCGCTTGCAGTCTCCTCGGTTGCAGCCGGTTCATCTTGAGCCCTAACTGATTGGAAAGCAGAGAAAGTCAGAAGACCTGCTACTGCCAAAAACATGAAAACTTTTTTCATAGGTTTTTAATTAATGATAATATAGATTTTGCGTTGTTTGCAATATTGTGGTGCAAGTTAAGAATTATTTTTTGAAAACTGAAATAAAATCTCGGCGTTGTTTGTGGTGGCGGCATCTACAGCCCCGAATTCCACACCCTTGATTTGCGCAATTTTTTCCGCTACGAACCGGACGTAGGCGCTCTCGTTCCGCCGGCCGCGGTAGGGCGCGGGTGTCAGGTATGGAGCGTCGGTTTCGAGCAGGATATCTTCCAGCGGGATGCGTTCCACCGCCGTGGCAATGTGTGCATTCTTGAAGGTCACAACGCCGCCGATGCCCACGCGGAAGTCGCCGGCGGCCTTGATGCGGCAATAGGTCTCATAGCTGCCGGTAAAGGCGTGGAACACCCCCCGGAGCGGTTTGGCCACCTTCTTTATGCATCCGAAAATCTCTTCCGTGGCGTCGCGGGCGTGGATGATTACCGGCAGGTCCCTTTCATACGCCAGGCCCAGCTGGGCGCAGAAGACCTCCTTCTGCTCTTCCAAGTACTCCTTGCTCCAGTACAGGTCCATGCCGATTTCGCCAATGGCAATCCACGGCCGGTCACCGGCATGGTCAAATACGAACTGCAGCTCTTCGCGCCAGTTTTCCCTGATTTCGGTGGGGTGCAGGCCGATGGCGGGGTAGGCGAAGCCAGGCAGCGCATCGGCCGCCGACACCATCGCTTCGTGGCAGGAAGAATCGATGCCGGGCATCACGATTTTCATGACACCCGCCTCGCGGGCGCGTGCAACCACGGCCTCAAAATCATCGGCATAAGCCTCGTCGTAAATATGCGAATGGGTATCGATCATAACCAGTCGCGAATGTAGTCATTTTATGCGATACTTATTCCCGGAGACGATGGCGATGCGGCCGGAGAGCTCGAGCTCGAGCAGCGGCAGGGCGAGTTTCTGCGGATTGGAGTTGAGGGCGAAAGCAATGCTTAGCAGGTCCGATTCGGGGTTTTCCATAAGGAACCGGAGGATTCCCCCCTTTACCGGATCTTCCCCGGCGTCGTTGAAAACGAGCGGCAGGGCGGCGTCGGAAATGTCCCATCCCATCGCCTTGATTATGCTGCCGGCGCCGGAGACGATGGCGGCCACATTGTCTTCGATAAGTTGGTTGCAGCCGCGAAAGGTGACGTCGTCAATGCGGCCCGGGACGGCAAAGACACTGCGGTTGTAATCCTGGGCCATCTGAGCCGTGATAAGGCCGCCGCCACGCGCCTTGGACTCCACCACCAGCGTGCAGTCGCTCAGGCCGGCTATGATGCGGTTGCGCCGAACGAAATTGATGGGGAATGACGGTACGAACGGCGAAAATTCGGTCACCAGCGCCCCGTGTTCCAGAATTTCGGCGGCAAGATGATCGTTGCTGGGGGGATAGAGCGTGTCGAATCCGGTTGCCATTACAGCTACTGTGTCCAGTCCGTATTTCAGGGCGAAGGTGTGGGCGTGGGTGTCGATGCCCAGTGCCAGGCCGCTGACTATCACCGGTTTGACGGCCATGGACGAGAGCCCCTCGACGATGCGTTCCGTGTATCGCCGGCCGTACTGGGTGCTGGCCCGGGTGCCGACGATTGCGGTAAACCGCGGCCGGGAAAAGTCTATTCGCCCTTTCTTGTAGAGCAGCAGCGGCGGATCAGGGCACTGCAGCAACCGCCCGGGGTAGTCGCTGTCGGTGGCGGCAATCATCTCCACGCCGTGCTCCAGGGCCCAGTCTACTTCGCGGGCGGCGGCATCCATCCGTTCGCGGCTGAACAGTTTGTGGGCAATCCGCTCCAGCGGCGGACACATCCGCACCGCTTCCCGGCGTCCGGCCTCGAATATGGAAGTTGCGCTGCCAAAAATGTCAAGTATCTCTTTTGCAGGGGTGCTGTTCCCCTCGAAGCAACCCGCCAGGGCGGCGGTGTGAATAAGAAAATCCCGTCTCATCTGTTTGCACTTTTTTGTGGTGCAATTTAGAAGGACGGGGTTTTCAAAACGGAAAATATCCGGATTTTCCGCCGTAAATATCTGTTTTTAAAATCAGATAATCAACATTGCGTCGCCGTAAGTGCCAAATTTATAGCCCTCTTGCAGCGCTACTTCGTATGCGTGCATCACGTTTCGGTAACCGCCGAATGCAGCTACGTTCATAAGCATTGTTGATTTTGGAAGATGGAAATTTGAAATCAGCGCGTCGGGAATCGAAACTTTGTAGGGCGGGAAGATGAACTTGTTGGTCCAGCCTTCGAACTCCTCTATCTCGCGGGTGGTGGTCACAAAGGTTTCCAGGCCGCGGAGCACTGTGATGCCCACTGCGACAACCTTGTGGCCGGCACGCTTGGTGGCATTGACCTTGGCTGCGGTTTCGGCAGAAATGAAGAGCGGCTCGCTGTCCATCTTGTGCTTGGAGAGATCTTCGACATCCACGGTGTGGAAGTGGGCGTTGCCCATGTGAAGGGTGATGTAGGCCTGGTCCACGCCCTTGATCTCCAGCCTCTTGAACAGGATTTTGCTGAAGTGCAGGCCGGCTGCGGGAGAGGAAATCGCGCCCTCGTTCTTGGCGTATATGGTCTGGAAGCGCTCCTTGTCTATATCCTCTGCCTTGGGACGGATCCACTTGGGAATAGGAAGCGAACCTATGGAGTAGAGGGCTTTCTTGAACTCTTCGTAGGGACCGTCATAGAGGAAACGCAGGGTGCGGCCGCGGGAAGTGGTGTTGTCTATCACCTCGGCTACCAGGCTGTTGTCGTCGCCAAAGTAGAGCTTGTTGCCTATGCGGATCTTTCGGGCGGGGTCTACCAGTACGTCCCACAGGTGCTGCTCACGGTTGAGTTCGCGCAGCAGGAGTACCTCGATTTCGGCGCCGGTTTTCTCTTTATTGCCATAGAGACGTGCCGGGAACACCTTGGTGTCGTTGAACACGCAAAGGTCGCCGTCTTCTACATATTCTATGAAATCCTTGAAAAGTCTGTGCTCGATTTCGCCGGTGTCCTTGTGCAGAACCATCAACTTGCACTCGTCCCTCTCTTCTGAAGGGTACTTGGCAATTTGTTCAAGCGTGAGCGGGAATTCGAATTCTTTTTGTTTCATGCGCTATATCCGGTAATCAAACCGCGAATATATTCGATGAAACTAAATATTCCAAGGAAATTGCGTCTTTAATTTCAAAATCGCCGCTCAGCGTGCGTCTGAGCGCGGTCAGATGGGCACCGCTGCCCACGGCGATGCCAAGGTCGCGGGCAAAGGAGCGGATGTATGTCCCCTTGCTGCACCGGATGGTCACAGTGGCCCGCGGCCGCCCTTCGGGCCCCGTTTCGAACTTGTCCAGAGTGACCTTTTCTATGGTGATAAGGGACGATTTAAGCTCCACCTCCTGCCCCGTGCGGGCATATTCGTATGCGCGCGTGCCGCCGATCAGTTTGGCGGAATATACTGGCGGAACCTGCTCCTGGGGGCCGACAAACCCCTTCAGAGCCTCTTCCAACATGCTTTGCGTGATGTGTTCGAAAGGATAGTATGCATCTATCGGCTTCTCCAGGTCGTAACCGGGAGTAGTGGCGCCGAACTCAATCTCCGCAACATATTCCTTGGTGTGGGCCTGAAGCTGCTCCACCAGTTTGGTGGCCCTGCCGACGCAGATAAGCAGCATGCCGGTGGCCAGCGGGTCCAGCGTGCCGGCGTGTCCTACCTTTATCTTGCGGCAATGGAAGTGCCTCTGCAGGGCGAATTTGAGCTTGCGCACCGCGTCAGCGCTGGTCCAGCGGTAGGGCTTGTCCAGCGGAAATATCAGGCCGTTGGGATAGTCTTCCAGATTGCCGGAGAGCGGTCCGGCAAAATTGCGGTCGACTATGACTGCATTAATCACGGCGCTACTTGCAGGGGATCTTTTCTATGCGGCGCTGATGGCGACCCCCTTCGAATTTGGCGTTCAGATATGCGTCAAGTATCCTGACGGCCATGCGGCGGCTGATGAACCGGGCCGGCATGGAGAGGATGTTGGCATTGTTGTGCTGCTTGGCCAGCGCGGCTATCTCCGGCTTCCAGCAGAGGGCGGCGCGTACCTTCTGATGTTTGTTGAGCGTCATGGTGATGCCGTTGCCGCTGCCGCACATCGATATGCCGAAATCGACCTTACCTGCCTCCACTGCCTCTGCCAGGGGGTGGGCGGTGTCGGGATAGTCCATACTTTCGGAGGAATTGGTGCCGAAATCGACAACCTCGTTGCCCCGCTTTGCCAATAATTTCTTGAGATATTCTTTCAACTCGTAACCGGCGTGGTCACAAGCCATTCCAATTCTTGCCATAATTTACTGTTCTATATTCTGCATTATCTGTTCCTTGCGCTGTTTGCGCAACATCCGGTCGCGGCGGTCAAAGGCGGTTTCGCTCTCTTTCTGCTGCAAATCCTCTGAGTTGTCCACTATCAGAGCGGGTTTGCCGGCGTAGCGGTCCCTCTTGGTAATGGAGCCCATGTCGCCGGTATTCAGCGGCAGTCCGTGGCGGACATAAGAGAGATCCTCGTCGCTGACGTCCACGGTAATTATCTTGTCGCGGTTTATCTGGTCGATATCCACCTGCGGCAGGTCGGTCATCTCGTATCCGGTGGCCACGATGGTGACGCTGATGGCCTCTCCCAGGGTGTCGTCGCGCACCACGCCGCACTTGAAGTTGCTGGCGCCGCCGGTGGCGCTGTTCACGTAGTCCATAATCTGCTGCTTCTCCTCTACGCGAAGCTCGCTGGCGGTGATGTTGACCAGCGCCTTGTTGGCCTTGGTGATGTCGCAGTTGCTCATCAGAGGCGATGTGAGGGCCGCCTCCACCGCATCGTGGGCGCGGTCGGTGCCAGTGCCGTTACCGATACCCATGAAGGCCATTCCGCTGTCCTTCATAATGCGCCTTACGTCGGCAAAATCGACGTTGATGATGCCGCGGCAGGTGATTATGTCGGTGATGCTCTTGACGGCCGTGGCCAGCACTTCATTGGCCTTGTTGAGGGCGTCGAAAAACTTGAGGTCGGGATAAACGTCGTAGAGGCGCTGATTGTCTATGATAAGCAGCGAATCGACGTGACGGCTAAGTTCGCGGATGCCTTCGGTGGCGCGGTACATGGCGTCGGGGCCCTCGTCGCGGAAGGGGATGGTGACCACTGCCACGGTGAGCAGGCCCATCGACTTGGCCGCCTCCGCAATAACGGGTGCCGCTCCGGTGCCGGTGCCGCCGCCCATGCCGCAGGTGATGAATACCATCTCGTTGCGGCCCCTGAGCATATTGTTGATGTCGTCTATCGACTCGGTTGCAGCCTTCTTGCCTATCAGGTAGTCGGTGCCGGCGCCCAGACCTTTGGTGATGACGCCGCCCAGCTGCAGTTTCTGCGGTACGGGGCTGGTGCTCAGGTGCTGGAAGTCGGTGTTGCACACCACGTAGTCGATGTGCTCCATGTTCTGTTCGTACATGTAGGAGACAGCGTTAGTGCCTCCGCCACCTACACCGATGACCTTGATAATGTTACTCTTCTCAATCCAGTCGTCGGGGATGATGTCTACTTGTTGCTTTTTCATATCACTAATTGTCTCCTGATAAGTCAAACAAATTGCCTATGATGGTGGTTAATCTCTTCTCTGCGCGACTCGGCTGGCGGGGAGGTTCGGGTTCGGGCTCTTCCTCCTCTTCAATCTCGTCTTCCTCTTCATCTTCGAGTTCTTCGGCCAGTTTGGCCTTCCGCTCCTCCTCTTTGCGGCGGGCCTTTTCCTCGGCCTCCTGCTGCTTGAGCTTGCGCTTGGCCTCCTTCTCCAGACGGGCCTTCTCGCGGCGGCTCAGTTTGGTGATGATCTGCCCCTTGAACATGTCGTTCTCCCGTGTTGGCTTGGCGTCGATGGTGGTGAAGCGGCTGCCATCTATCTCGCTCTCGTGGTTGAAACTGTCTATAAGCGCACCTACGATAGAGCTGGCATTGGTGTCAAAGCAGCTGATCTTTGAAGATTCGCTTATGTTGCCCTGGGCGTTGGCAAGGCGCACCCGCATGCCGGTGATAGCGCGGGCCAGTTCCTTGATGTGCTCCAGATATGCTGTGCCGCCGGTGATTACCAGGCCGGTGGGGATCTTGTTGATATAGCCCGATTTCTCTATGAGATAGTAGGCGGCCTCCAGTATTTCGCTGGCGCGGGCCTCCACAATCTGCTCCAGGAAGTCCAGAGGAACGTCCTTGGTCTCGCCCTGGCCGGTTCCCTGGATCACTAGTTTCTTATTCTCCGTGAGCCCCTCGTCTATGCAGGTGCCGTATTTCATCTTGATGATTTCGGCTACGTCGGTGGTCAGGCAGGTGTGAAAGCGGATGTCGCTGGTGATGGTATTGCCGGCGAACGGAATGACGCCGACGGCGCGTACGATGCGCTCCTTGACAACTACCACGTCGGTGGTGCCGGCGCCGATATCCAGCAGGGCTGCGCCGTTTTCCCACTCATTCTCGTTGAGGGTGGCGATGGCGCTGCCGATTGGCGAAAGCACGGTGCGGACAACCCGCATGCCACATTTCTCCACCACGTCGCGCTTGTTGCGGTCGGCGGCGACCTTGCCCAGTATCAGGCGGTATTTGGCCTCGACATAGCGGCCGGTCATACCCTCCACGGCGTCGGGCGGGTTGCCTATCGAATCGTCGATGTCATAGGACTGCGGAATAGCGTCCAGAACCATCTCGCCCGCAACCATATCGGCATTGAAGGCCTCGGCGCGCCATCTGGCAATCTCCTCTGCACTGATGTATTCGCTGCCGGAACGCTTGGTCTTGTAAACATACTCCACGGTGCGCAGTCCCTGGCTGCCGGCGCAAAGGATGACTTCGTCTATACTTTCACCGAACTCCGACTCGATTTCGCGCTTGCAGCGGCCCAGGGCCTCAATGATGCGCTGGGAGTTCTGCACGTCGCCGCGGGACATGCCCCTGGAAACGGGCACAACCTTGTGGTGAATCACCTTGATGCCGCTGTTGGCGGTTTCGGCAATCGCCATTGCGACTTTGGACGTACACAATTCAACGGCTACTAAATAATCGTTCATATCTATTTGCAAATAATTTGATCTTTGAATTTCAGGTTCACTGTCTTGAAGCTCTTGCCCTTGGCTTTGGCTTCGGGGCGGATGGTGCGGTAATAGCCCGCCATACGGGTCATTTTGCTGTCTACATTGTCCAGCCCGCCGAAGATGAATTTCTCGTCGCAGCTGCGGGTGTAGAGCACCACGTCGGAGTTGTCATCCACCCATATCTGCTCTATCTCGCGGCTCCAGTAGGAGTTGTTGCGGATGGTCTCGGTCAGGCGGATCATATCTTCCAGCCATTGTTTTCCGCGGGTGGGATAGCCGCTCAGATTGTCGGGAACATCAAACATCATCTTTCCGCTGACCACCGGCAAATCCAGCGTCACCTTACCCAGCAGGGGCAGGATAAAACCGGAACTGTCGCAGTAAAAGCCGCCGCGGGCGGTCTGGAAACGGACCACCGGGTTGCGCTGCGTAACCTCCAGCACCAGGGTGGATGGGGCGCGCATGTAGGCCTCTGCCTTGCAGATTGCGCTGGAGTTGCACAGGCGCTGCTCCAGACTGTGGATGTTGACTTCATCCGGTCTCTTGCCGATTGCGGAGCGTCGTACCATGTCGGCCACTTCGCCCTCGGAAATAAAGTTCTGCTGGTGGCCGTTGGTGATGATGACATCGATCTTGTCGCACTTAAGCGACGCTGTCTGCGAAGCCGCATAGCGGTCTGCGCAGTAGAAGTAGCCGCTCAGCATGGTGCAAATCACCACGAATCCCAATATGACGAGTATCTTGCGAATCATTCTTTAAAGTCCTTTCAGGTATTCTTCTATCTTGGGAATGAACCGGTCTATGTCGCCCGCCCCGAAAGTCACGAGGCAGTCTATCTTTCTGTTCTTGAGGGTCTCCATCAGGTCGGCCTTCTCTACCAGCATTTTGTCGGCAATGGTCACTTTGTCCAGTATCATCTCGGAGTTGACGCCTTCGATGGGCAGTTCGCGAGCGGGGTAGATAGGGAGCATTATGAGGCTGTCCAGGCCGCTGAGCGCAGCCGCGAAGTCGTCTGCGAAGTCGCGGGTGCGGGTGTACAGGTGAGGCTGGAAAATGCCGCACAGATGGCGTCCGGAGAATATTTCGCGCATGGAACTGATGGCCGACGCAATCTCGCGCGGATGGTGCGCGTAGTCGTCGATATAGGCCACCTTGGGAGTGTTCACGTGGATGTCGAACCGACGCTCCACGCCGCTGAATGTGGCCAGAGCCTGGCGGATCTGCTCCGGATTGACTCCGTAGAGCAGTGCTGCCGCCGATGCTGCAACCGCATTTTCTACATTTACCCAGCCCGGCACGCCCACGGTGCAGCCGGTCAGCTTGCCGCCGGGGTGGTTCAGTGTAAACGAGAAGTAGCCCCCTTCGAGCAGTTTGATGTCGGAGGCGTAAAAGTCGCACGGCTTGTCAAACGAATAGCGCAGGATGCGGGCCTTGATCCCCTCTGTATGCAGGTCGGCGCCGATTTTGGCCACGACAAAACCGTCCGCGGCAACCTGGCCGGCAAAGAGCCGGAAGGCCTCCTTGACTTCTTCGTGGGTGCCGTAGATGTCCAGATGGTCGGCATCGATGGAGGTTACCACTGCTATCTGCGGATGCAGCTGGAGGAAAGAGCGGTCAAACTCATCTGCCTCCGCCACCAGCACGCTGGAGCGGCTCATCAGCAGGTTGGTATGATAGTTCTTGGAGATGCCGCCCAGAAATGCGGTGCAACCCTCTTCCGTGGCAGATCTGAAGATGTGGGCCAGCAGGGTGGAGGTGGTGGTCTTGCCGTGGGTGCCGCTTATTGCCAAGCACTCCTTGCCGTCGGCAATCTCGCCCAGCGCGCGGGAGCGCTTGCACATGCTGTAGCCCTTTTCGCGGACATATTCCATCTCGCCCAGGCTGGCGGGGATGGCGGGGGTGTATATCACGAAAGTCTTCTCTACATTGATGGGGACCATGTCGGGACGGTCTTCGTAGTGGACCTGAATTCCCTCGCTCTCCAGTTCGGCGGTCAGGTGCGACGGGGTGCGGTCGTAGCCCGACACGTTCTTGCCGATATACTTGAAGTAACGGGCGAGCGCGCTCATCCCGATACCGCCAATGCCTATGAAATAATAATTGTCGTACATGTTACTTGCAAAGTTTCAAAACCTCGTCTGCTATATCTTTCGCAGCACTCTTCTTGCCCAACTTCAATATTTCTCGTTCCATTGAGGCGATCTTTTCCGGATCAGCGAGCAGCGCTTCTGCGGTATCCATCAACTTTTCGCGGGCATCTGCGTCCAGTACCATCATGGCTGCATCCTTCTCTACCAGGGCCATGGCGTTGTGGCGCTGGTGGTCTTCGGCCACGATGGGCGACGGCACAAAGATGGTTGCCTTGCCCTCTACGCACAGCTCGGAGATGGTTCCGGCGCCGGCGCGGGAGATTATGACGTCGGCCACTGCGTAGGCCAGGTCCATGCGGTCGATGAACGTCAGGTTCTTGACATTCGGGCACGGATGCTCCCTGATAAATGCCTCAATCTCGTCCTTATAATATTTACCGCTCTGCCAGAGAATCTGTATGTCGCTGTCTGCACTTTTTTCGATTATCCATTTCTGGACGCTCTCGTTCAGGGTGCGGGCACCCAGGCTGCCGCCTACCACGAAAAGGGTCTTTTTCTGTGGATCCAATCCGTAGTATTCATAGCCCTCCTTGCGCTGTTCCGCGGTCGGCGGGTTGATGCCGCCGCGCAGGGGGTTGCCGGTAAAGATTATCTTCTCTGCCGGGAAAAACTTTTCCATGCCGTCGTAGGCCACGCAGATCTTCTGGACCTTGCTGCCCAGCTTGCGGTTGGTCAGTCCGGCAAAAGAGTTCTGCTCCTGAATCAGGCAGGGAATCTTCATCCGCGAAGCGGCCCACAGCAGCGGTGCGCTGGCATATCCGCCTACGCCAACGGCCACGTCGGGCTTGAATTCACGCAGTATCCGGCGTGCCTTGGCAATGCTGGCGAGAACCTTGAAAGGGAGGGCGAGATTTTTGAGCGACAGCTTGCGCTGCAGCCCCGCTACCGGCAGGCCGATAATCTTGTAGCCCGCCTTGGGCACCCGCTCCATCTCCATCTTGCCCTGTGCGCCCACGAACAAAATCTCGCACTCGGTGCCGCTGGCCTTGAGCGCGTCCGCGATGGAAATTGCGGGGAAGATGTGTCCCCCGGTGCCGCCTCCGCTTATGATGATCCTTTTCATTGCCAGTTATGCGTTAAGTTCAGTAGTGTCTTCGGTAGTAACTGCTTCTCCGTTTTCTTCCGCAGCAGCCGCCTCGGCAGCCTTGCGTTCCTCTTCCATCTTGCTCACGGTGCGGCTTACGGAGAGTATTATGCCAAAGGCGGCGCTGAGCACCAGATAGGCGGTGCCGCCGTGGCTGATAAGGGGCAGCGTGTGCCCCGTTATGGGTATCAGGCGTACATTCACAAGTATGTGAAGGAATGCCTGAGTGGTTATCAAGAAGGCAAGGCCCAGGACCAGCGCCTGCGAGAAGGCGTCGGGACACTTGAACGAGAGGCTGATGCACCGGAACAGGAATATCAGGTACAGCAGCACTATCACAATTCCGCCAATCAGGCCGGTCTCCTCTACTATGGCGGCGAAGATAAAGTCGGAGAATGCCATAGAGAGCGAGTAGCGGGCGGTGCCGTTGCCCACCCCCTTGCCAAGGATACCGCCCTCCTTGATGGCGATTTTTGCACTCTCGCTCTGGCGCTCGTCGCGGTCCAGCTGCTCCAGTTGCTCGCGGGAGAGTTTGGTCAGGTCTATGGTGGTGTCCTTCTCCTTGCCGGCGAAGTTCTTGACGCGGTTTTCCACAGTGCCGATACGGTTGAAGATGGCTGCGTCGGCCGCCTTGGGGCTGATGGCAAGCGCCAGGTGATAAATGCCGAACAGGGCAATTATCAGCACTACGGCGCCGCCGACGGTCAAGGCCAGGAACTTGAACTTGACGTCCATGAAGTAGAACACCATCATGCTCACGATGCCCAGCAGCAGTGCCGACGAGAAACTGTTTACCATGATGCAGGCGCACACGGCAATCACCCATACCAGCAACTTGAGGAAGAACCCCTTGAAAGTGCGGATATCCTTGCTGTATTTCTCGAGACCCCAGCTGATGAACAGTATCAGGCCGACCTTCACGAATTCGAACACCTGCAGGGTGTGGCCGAACAGTTTGAGGCCGCGCACTGCGCCGTTGCGCTCGTCCTGGAAGGCGGGCACGAACAGCATCAGCAACATCAGCAGGGAGGCTCCGAATACGTAAGGGGCTATTTTCCGGTAAAAGTTATAGTTGAAGGCGTAGCAAAGGAACAGCGCCGCGAATCCCAGCGCCACGCTGCCGAACTGCTCGAGATAAATGGAGGTCTTGCTCATTATCTCGGGGTTGTTCTTGGTAAGGAAAGAACCCACGGAGAAGACGGCGATGATGGATATCATCGCGAATATGGCCACTATGAACCATATCACCCGGTCTCCTCTGAGTCTTATCTTTGCCATCGTCTTACAGGTTTCTTACAGCCTCCTTGAACTGGCGGCCGCGGTCTTCGTAGCTCTTGAACAGGTCAAAACTTGCACAGCAGGGACTCAGCAGCACGGTGTCGCCCTCCACGGCCAGGCGGCTGGCAGCTTTTACAGCCTCCGGAGCTGACATGGTATCGACTATAACGTCCACCTTGTCTTCGAAAGCCGCATGAATCTTGGCGTTGTCCACACCCATGCAAACTATGGCGCGCACCTTTTCGCGTACCAGGTCGAACAGGGGAGCGTAGTCGTTGCCCTTGTCCTTGCCGCCCAGAATCAGCACCACGGGGGTGGTCATGCACTCCAGGGCATACCAGGTGGAGTTCACGTTGGTCGCCTTGGAATCGTTAATATAAAGCACTCCGCCCACGCTGAGCACCTTCTCCATACGGTGTTCCACCGGCATGAAGCTGGTCAGCGCCTTGCGGATGTTGTCGTTCTTGATATTCATCAACTTGCCGGTGAGGGCAGCCGCCATGGAGTTGTACACGTTGTGGCGCCCCTGGATGGTCAGGTCGCCGATCTCCATTTCGTAGGGGTCGCTGCCGTAGTTCACGCGCATGTGTCCGTCCAGGGCGTATGCACCTACCGACACCTCTCGTTCCTGGGTGATGGGGAGCATCTGGGCCTTGATCACTATCTGGTTGAGGTTCTTGATGGTGATTTCGTCGTCGGAACAGAATATGAAGCAGTCCTCCGCCGCCATGTTCTGGGTGATGCGGAACTTGGCGTTTACATAGTTCTGCAGGTCATAGCCGTAGCGGTCCAGATGGTCGGGGGTGATGTTGAGCAGGATGGCGATGTCGGCCTTGAAGTCGTACATATTGTCCAGCTGGAAGCTGCTCAGCTCCAGCACGTAGATGTCATAATGCTCGGTGGCTACCTGGAAGGCGTAGCTGCGGCCGATATTGCCGCCCAGACCGACGTTGAGGCCGACGTTCTTCAGCATATAATATATAAGTGAAGTAGTGGTGGTCTTGCCGTTGCTGCCGGTGATGCATATCTTTTTGGCTTTGTCGTAGCGCCCTGCGAATTCTATCTCCGAAATGATGGGGATGCCCGCCTCGATGGCCTTTGCCACCAGCGGTGCCGTGTCGGGGATGCCGGGGCTCTTGATTATCTCCGCCGCATTCAAAATCTTCTCCGGAGTGTGGCCGCCCTCTTCATAGGCAATTCCGTACTTGTCCAGCATCTGCTTGTGGTCGGTGCGCAGGGTGGACATATCCGAGAGGAATACGTCAAACCCTTTGACCTTAGCAAGGACGGCTGCGCCTACACCGCTCTCTCCACCCCCTAATACTACAATTCTTTCCATCAATATTATCGTATCTTAAGTGTTACTATTGTTAGTACGGCCAGGATGATGCACACGATCCAGAAGCGGGAGACGATGCGTGCCTCGGGCTGGATCTCGCCAGGCTTCTGAATGAGAGCCTTGGGCTCCTCTTTCTGGAAATGATGGTGCAGGGGAGCCATACGGAATACCCTCACACCCTCGCCGTATTTCTTTTTGGTATATTTGAAGTAAAATCTCTGAATGATAACCGACAGGCTCTCTGCCAGATATACGCCGCACAGTATGGGGAGCAGCAGCTCCTTGCGGATAAGCACAGCACACACGCCAATAACGCCGCCCAGCATCAGGCTTCCGGTGTCGCCCATGAATACCTTGGCGGGGAATGAATTGTACCAGAGGAAGCCCAGCAGTGCACCTACCAGCGCAGCCATATACACGGCAATCTCGCCGCTGGCTGGTATGTACATGATATTCAAGTAGTTGGCATACCCGACGTGGCCGGAAAGGTAGGCCAGGATACCCAGCGTCGTGCCCACTATGGCCGCGACGCCAGCCGACAGGCCATCCATGCCGTCGGTGAGGTTGGCGCCGTTGGAGCAGGCGGTTATGATGAATATGATGACCAGGATATAGAGGATCCAGGTCCACCACTGGCCCGCCTTGCCCTTGAGGGGCGAGAGCCAGGAATAGTCAAATTCGTTGTTCTTTATAAACGGAATGGTGGTCTTGGCATTGTTCTCTACCACCACGGAATGTACCTGCTGCTCTTCAGTTGTCTGTCCGTTGCTGCCGACGCGAAAGCCCAGCTGGCTGCTGAAGCACAAGGTGAGACCCACAACCAGGCCCAGAACCACCTGTGCCAGGATTTTCTTCTTGCCGGAGAGTCCGTCCTTGTTGTGCTTCACTATCTTGGCGTGGTCGTCCAGATAACCTATGAAGCCCATCCAGACGGTGGCTATGATAAGCAGGATATTGTTCAGGTTGGTCAGGTCGCCGAACAGAAGAATCGGCACCAGAATGGAGAGGGCTATTATCATGCCGCCCATGGTGGGGGTTCCCTTCTTGCTGAGCTGTCCCTCGAGTCCAAGGTCGCGGATCTCTTCTCCTATCTGTTTCTTCCTGAGCTTGGCGATTATTGTCTTGCCCGACCAGAGAGCGGTGACAATCGCAATCAGCGCGCAGCAAACCACGCGGAACGATATGTAATGCATCAGGCCGCTTCCCGCAAAGGAAATACCCTGTGAATGCAGATAGTTGAAAAGATGGTACAGCATAACCTTTATTTCTTAATGGAGTCAAACGCCGCGGCGATGACCTCCTTGTCATCAAAATGATGTTTTACGGTTCCGATAATCTGATAGTCTTCGTGGCCTTTGCCGGCTACCAGTATCACTGCGCCCGCCGGGGCAAACATTATCGCGCTGCGGATGGCCTCTGCACGGTCGGTGATGAAGACCGATTTGGCACGGTCGGCGGTGCTCATGCCCGCCTTGATGTCGGCGATGATGTCTTCCGGCTGCTCTGTGCGGGGGTTGTCGGAGGTGACAATCACGCGGTCGGCATATTTAGCGGCAATCTGGCCCATCTCGGGGCGCTTGGTCTTGTCGCGGTCGCCGCCGCATCCGAACACGCAAATCAGGTATTCGCCCTTGGCAGCCTCCTTGAGTGTCTTGAGCACATTCTCAAGCGCGTCTGGGGTGTGTGCGTAGTCTACAACTGCTGTGATGTTGTCGCCGCCCTTGATATATTCCAGACGGCCGTCCACCGCATTCATCGCGCTCAGCAGCGTCAGGGTCTCCTCCTTATCCGCGCCCAGCAGTATGGAGGTGGAATAAACCGCCAGCAGGTTGTAGGCGTTGTGGGCGCCTATGAAGCGGGTCCACACCTGTACGCCGTCCATGACCAGCTGCATGCCGTCCATGGTCTCCTCCAGCAGGCGGCAGCGGAAATCGGCCATCTTCTTGCATGAGTAGCGGTAGATGTGTGCCTTGCAGTTCTGCACCATCACCTCGCCGTTGGCGTCGTCTATATTAACAAGTGCGAAAGCGTCCTTGGGCAGTCCGTCGAAGAAAGCCTTCTTGCAGTCGCGGTAGTTGTCGAATGTCTTATGGTAGTCCAGGTGGTCGTGCGTCAGGTTGGAGAAGATGCCCCCCTTGAATGTCAGGCCGGCGATGCGGTCCTGGCTCACGGCGTGGCTGCTGACCTCCATGAAGCAGTAGGCGCACCCGGCGTCCACCATCTGTGAGAGCAGGGCGTTGAGTTCCAGCGGGTCGGGGGTGGTGTGCTCCGTATGATAGCGGTTGCCGCCGACATAGTTGGCAATGGTGGAAATCAGTCCGCAGGCATAGCCCATCGACGTAAACAGGCGATAGAGCAGGGTGGCGGTGGTGGTTTTGCCGTTGGTACCGGTCACACCCACCAGATGCAGCTTGGCGGAAGGATTGTCGTAATATTCCGATGCCAGGTATGCCAGCGCCTTGCGGCTGGAGCTGACCTTGACGTAGGTGATGCCCTCCTGTTTCTCGAAAGCCCCGTCGTTCTGATAGACGACGGTGCGGGCGCCGCCCTCTATGGCCTTGGGTATGAATTTATGACCATCCACGGCATTGCCCTCTACCGCCACGAACAGGCAGCCGGGGGTGCATTTGCGCGAATCGGTCTCAATGGCGCTTATCTTTTTCAGATTCAGTTCTTCCAGTTTCATGACTTGTCTGCCAAAAGAAGGGTTACACACTTGTCATCTACGGAGACGTCGGATATTTTTCCGTGACCCCTGACTTCTACTTTATATCCTTGTGATTCAAGAAGATATATTGCGTCGCGCAGGCCCATGCCCACCACATTGGGGGCCTTGCCGGTGGAATCGCTGCCCGCCTTGCCCTTGATGTCGGCAATCTGCGGCATTGCACCGGAAGATATTATGGGTGCGTTCCATTCGGGGGACTTGGCGTAGATGTTGTTTATGATTTCGCACGCCACGGGACCGCCCCAGGTACCTCCGTAGAAGTTCTTTGCGGCCAGGCGGGAGTAAACCACCACGATAATTGAGTACTTGGGGTTCTCGTAAGGGAAGAACCCTACGAACGAACCCTGGTGTTTCTTGCGGCCGGAGCCGTCCATGTAGCCGCCGCGCGGCAGGGCGATACGGGCGGTGCCGGTCTTGCCTGCCACATGCACCTTGCAGTCTGCAAAGGCGCGGCGGGCGGTACCGTTTTCGCCGATCACGACTCCGCGGAGCGCCTCCTTTGCCTTGGCTGCGGTCTCTTTGGAACATACCCGGCCGACGGTTTCGACGGGATAGGTATATTCTACCGTGCCGCCCCGCTGCAGATTGACAAACAGGTGCGGCTTTACCATTATGCCGTCGTTTGCAATTGCGTTGTAGAAGCTCAGAATGTGCAGCGGAGTGAGCTGTACGGCATATCCCATGCCTATCTGGGGCAGGTCGGCAGGGCTCCATAGCTTGTCCTTGGGGTCGCGTATGCGGGCCTTGCCCATGCCGGGCAGGTCAAAGACGTAGTTATAGCTGATACGGCGCTCGTTGTTGAGCTTGTCCACGAAATCCTGCGGATTGCGGCCGTACTTCTCGCCGGCGATGCGGCGGAATACGTTATTGGAAGATATCTCCAGACCCTTGCGGACGGAGATGGTGCTGTAGTTGCGCAGGTAGGAGTCTTCGAAGGCGGTTTTGCCGTAGTGCCAAACGACGTCGGCCCGCTGGGTGGTCTCCAGCGTCACCTTCTTGTCTTCCAGGGCAGTGACCAGCGTGGCCAGCTTGAACACGCTGCCCGGCTCTCCGAGGCGGCCGATGGCGTAGTTGTACTGCTCGGTGAAGCGGCCGTGCTCGTCCTTCTCCATATTGACCATGGCGCGTATTTCGCCGGTGGCCACCTCCATCACAATCACGGTGCCTGCCTCGAGGTCGGCCTCGTTCTCTATCTTGTGCAGGAGCGCCTTCTGGGCGATATCCTGCATATCTATGTCAATCGAAATCTGGACATCCTGGCCGTTGATGGCGGGAATCTCCTGCCGCTCGGCGTCGGGAATCCAGATGCCCTTGTCTATGAGTCGCATTGGGCGCATGCCCGGAGTGCCGCGAAGGGTGGAGTCCAGGGCGCCTTCAACGCCGATACGGGGGCGGTCTTCGCTGCTGCGCAGGTAACCCAGCGCGCGGTAGGCCAGTTTGTCGTAGGGATATTCGCGGTGGTCGATCTGCTCTATCAGCAGGCCGCCGCGGTTGCGGCCCAGGTTCAGCAGCGGATACTGGCTGATGGTCTTCATCTCGTCGTATCCCACGTGCTGGCGGAGCAGGCGGGTGTAACCCTTGCCCTCGGCGCGGCGCCTGGTCAGCAGGGCGACATATTCGTCGGCGCTCTTCTCCTTGTAGTTCTTTGCCAGTGCCTCGGCCAGGGGACGCACGTTGGCTTCGAATACAGAATCTACGGCCACGGTGCAGTCAATCGCTATGAAATATTCCGGAGTAGAAAATGCCAGATGCCGTCCGTCCACGGCCAGAATACTGCCGCGCATGGGGTAGATGGGATCTTCGCGGGTAGTCTTCTTGCCGTAGATGTCGTCTTTTATCTCCTTGTCAAAGAATTGCAGATGCACCATCCTGCCCACAGCCAGGCCGGCTATCAGCAGGAAGATCACATACACAAGGGCGACCTTTATGGCGTTCTGCTTCATTCTATCACAATCCGTTTAGGCGGGTCGACAGGGGCGTGCAGGGTGGTGTTGCCGCTGCCGATCAGCATCTTCTCTATGCGGGTGCGCTGGTCCAGTCCGGTAAGCTTGAGGTTCTTCTCGTGATACTCTATCTTGAGCTCCTCAAGTACCTTTTCGTTCTTGTTGATAGCCGCCATACGGTCCTCTACCCAGAGGCCCCAGATCAGGTAAAGGCTTATGAGCATAAAACAGAAAAAGATGAACAGAAGTTGTCTGTCAACACCTTTTTTTGTTATATACTCGCCACCGAACAATCCGGTGAACCAGCTCTTCATCCTTTGTCCGAATCCCATACGGCTACCTGTGTCCCATTGCAGTTCTTTTTGCCACGCGCAGTTTCGCGCTGCGGGCGCGCGTGTTACCCTCTATCTCGCTTTCGGCCGGCAGTATCGGCTTTGCCGTCACTTTATCCAGCAGTCCGTCGCGGATGGCGTCGCGGATGGCGTTCTTCACTATCCGGTCTTCCAGCGAGTGATATGTTATCACTGCCAGACGTCCGCCTTCGGAGAGCGATTTGACCGCCATCGGCATAAAGCGCTCCAGCGCAGTCATCTCGTCGTTGACCTCTATGCGCAGCGCCTGGTAGACCTTTGCCAGATACTTGTGCTGCCCGAATGCGGGTGTCGCCTTTTCCAGGGCGGCATTCAGTTCTGTAGTGGTCTCTATAGGCCTCACGGCCCGGGCCTCACATATAAGTTTTGCGGCAAAGCGGCTGTTCGCCACCTCTCCGTATTCTCTCAGTATCTTCTCCAGCGCCTCTTCGCTGTAGCTGTTCACCACCTCTTTGGCGCTCTTTGCGGCGGCGTCGCTCATGCGCATGTCCAGCTCGCTGTCAAAGCGGAAAGAGAAGCCCCGCTCCTCGGTGTCGAACTGGTGCGACGATACGCCCAAATCGGCCAGGATGCCGTCCACCGTCTCGAATCCGTGGTAGCGGATCCAGTTGTGGACAAACCTGAAATTGGCGCGCACCGGTATCAGCCTCTTGTCCTGCGGCGCATTGGCCAGTGCATCGCTGTCCTGGTCAATGGCAATAATACGCCCCTTCGCCGACAACTGCTCCAGTATTGCTTTGCTGTGGCCGCCGCCGCCGAATGTTGCATCTACATAAACGCCGCCTGGCTTGATTGCGAGGGCCGACACACTCTCCTTTAAAAGAACAGGTGTATGATACTCTGACATATCGTCTCAGCCTCCCTATCCAAGCGTCTTTTCTGCAAGTGCTACATATTCGTCTTCGGATAATGTGGTGCTTTCCAGGCTATCCTTGGCCCATATCTCTATCTTGAAGTCCCGTCCGCAGAAGACGGCTTCCTTCTCGATACCAACCGATTCCAGAAGGGCCTTCGGGATGGAAATTCTGCCGACTTTTTCGTCTGGAACGACCCAGGTACGGTTGCTGGTGTATGCGCGCCAGAACCGCTCGTCGTCCCTGTTGAAAAGATTCAACCTTGATCGCACTGCCTCGGATTCTTTTTCCCACGATTCGTACGTGTACATCTCGAGGCAGTTCGCGAACAAAGTTTTTTTAACGACGAAACCCTGCTTGATGCTATCTCCGCAGATGGCCTTGAAGGCGGCGGGGAAGACCAGTCTCCCCTTGTCGTCAACCTTCGCCTTGTATTCGCCGATAAAATTGATCATATAAATAGAGTGATGTGTGCAGACAAAGGTATAATACTTTTTTCAAACTTTTTACATTTTTTTACAAAAATTTCCAAAATTTTACATTATGCCCTAAATTTGTGTACGACAAACACTTCGGACATGAGATTAAAAAATATTGTTCTGGTAGTTGCAGCGGCTTTCCTGGCGTTCGGCTGCACCCCCGCCAAAGAGATTCCGGGGCAGGACGGGACCTCGGAGAAGACGGTCCGCAAGCATACCCGCGCCAAGAAGGCAGAGGTAGATACCACGGCGCTGACCTACGAGCACGGCATCCCTGTAGATCTTTATTCTGTTGATGACGGCGTGGTGGAAGAGGGCGACTACTTCTCCGTGCTGATGGAGAAGCTGGGAGTGGGGCAGGCCACCGCGAACGAGCTGATTGAGGCTTCGCGCAAAGTGTTCAACGTGAAGGACATACGTGTTGGTAACCACTACCATGCATACTATTCCCCCGACACCACCGGAGACGACAACCTGGCCTACTTCGTGTACGACCGCGACCGCCGCAGCGTGGTGGTTTTTGCGCTGGAAGACGGGCCAAAGGTTTATATAGATGAGGAAGAAACGATAGAGCGGCTGCATTACGACGAAGTCACCATAAACAACTCCCTCTGGTACGACACCCAGAAGGCGGGCTGCTCGCCGCTGCTGGCCATCAAGCTCTCCGACATCTTTGCCTGGACCATCGACTTCTTCGGCCTTCAGAAGGGCGATTCATATAAAGCCGTGTATGTGACAGAAGAGTGCGACGGGCAGGTGATGGAGGTTAGCAAGGTACTCTACGCGTCATTCATCCACGCCGGCAAGGAATATCAGGCTTACTTTTTTGACGAAGGCAAGGCAGGTGGCAACAAATACTGGAACGAGAAGGGCGAAGGGTCTCGCAAGGCCTTCCTCAAGGCGCCGCTCAAGTACTCCCGCATCAGTTCCGGCTTCTCATACGCCAGGCGCCATCCCGTGACCCGCCGCGTGCAGCCGCATACCGGTGTCGACTATGCAGCGCCAAAGGGGACTCCTGTGGTCAGCATCGGCGACGGTGTCGTGACGCGCGTGGGCTATGCCGGGGCGGGCGGCAACACCGTGCACATCCAGCACACCAGAAACTATCGTACTGCATATCTGCATCTTTCAAAATACGGGAAGGGGATCCGCCCCGGCGTGCGTGTGAGCCAAGGCCAGGTCATCGGCTACGTGGGCGCCACCGGCCGCTGCACCGGCCCGCACCTGGACTTCCGCATCTGGGAAAACGACAAGCCCATCAACCCGCTGAAGATGATTACCCCGCCCGCCGACCCCATCTCCAAAGAGAAGATGCCCGCCTTTGAAAAGGCCAAGGCACATGCCTTTGAAATAAGAGACAGCCTGCAGGTAGTCTCTTACTACCGGCAGGCTGTCCTCGATCCCCTGGGGGAATAGATTACTCTTTCTCGCCCAGGAGCTTCATGATTTCGATGACGCACTTGGCGATGCGGGTACCGGGGCCGAAGATGGCTGCTGCGCCCGCCTTGTAAAGGAAGTCGTAGTCCTGAGGAGGGATCACACCGCCCACAACCACGATGATATCTTCGCGGCCGTACTTCTTAAGCTCGGCGATAACCTGAGGCACGAGGGTCTTGTGACCTGCCGCCAGGGAGGATACGCCCAGCACGTGAACGTCGTTTTCTACAGCCTCTTTCACAGCCTCTTCTGGAGTCTGGAACAGAGGACCCATATCGACGTCGAAGCCGCAGTCGGCATAGCCGGTAGCTACCACCTTGGCGCCGCGGTCGTGACCGTCCTGGCCCAGCTTGGCAACCATGATACGGGGCTGACGGCCCTCTTTCTTTGCGAAAGATGCCACCATCTCCTTGGCCTTCTCAAATTCTGCGTCCTTCTTGATTTCAGAAGAATAAACACCTGTATTCATACGGATTACGGCTTTATAACGTCCAACAACTTTTTCGCAGGCGTCGCTGATCTCACCCAGGGTTGCGCGAACCTTGGCGGCCTCTACTGCGAGTGCCAGCAGGTTGCCCTCGCCGGTCTCTACGCACTTGGTGATAGCATTCAGGGCAGCCTCCACAGCGGCGTTGTCGCGCTTTGCGCGAAGCTCTTTGAGGCGTGCCACCTGGCT
>JAEEGI010000637.1_pt1 | contig 99328 bp, 90 predicted proteins | sample 8958751 | NCBI WGS metagenome assembly JAEEGI01 (sample SAMN16246545, study PRJNA631951) | gut metagenome | biome: gut microbiome; feature: rumen; material: KS-attached | host: Bos | place: Iran: Karaj | collected 2018-10
ATAGATACCTTGGTACAGATATTCCCCGATAACGATAAGTCAAAGGTAGTAAGAGAGTACTCCGAGAAAACCTACAAGATGGTACAGGAAAGAGTGGCAGGTTTAAGCGATGCAGATAAAGTAAAGGCATTTTTCCTGTTCCAGTATTCCGATTCAAATATCATGACCAGCGGCAAAAAGTTCTTCGGACAGTGGTGGTGTGATGCCATAGGTGCAAAGAATGCGGCAGAGGAGCTTGAAAAGGATAACTCCGTGGCAGTAAATATGGAGCAGATATATGCATGGAATCCCGAGCTGATATTCATCACCAACTTTAATACAGCTAAGCCCGATGACTTATATAACAACACTGTCGGAAGCTACGACTGGAGTGAGATAGACGCTGTAAAGAACAAACAGGTATATAAGATGCCTCTTGGTATGTACAGAAGCTATACCTGTGGTGTTGATACGCCCGTTACTCTGCTCTGGCTCGCAAAGACTGCATATCCCACACTTTTTGAGGATATAGATATCACTGCGGAGACAAAGACATACTACAAGGAAGTATTCGGAATCACCCTTACCGATGAGCAGGCAAACAAGATATTCTCACCCGTATCGGCTGCAGGTACAGGGTTTGCAGGTAATGGAAAATAAATCGTGCTTGATTTATCTCCGATTATATGGTTTAATTTCTATATAGGCAAACCAAGGGTGACCTTGGGACGCAAAGTTGGAAGTCAGTAGATTGTGTCGCTGTACTCCTGGCAAAGCATAATGGTATTGATAGTTAGGCTGCAGCATTTATTTGTTGTGGCCTTTTTTAGTGATATGAGGTGATAAAATGTCTGAAGGTGATAAGGAGATGAATAGATTAATAAAATTCATCACCATAGCAGCTTTGGCTATAATTGTTGTTATTTTGGGATTTATGATAGTATACAATTATATTAAAAGGAAAAATCAGGAACCGGATCCTAAATATGCTAACAATCCACCAAAGGTTATAGCGGATATTGTACATGGAAATCCGAGAAAAGTTGACAATAAAGTGTATGTACGTGAAGGAAGGGAGTATGTTCCATATATAGTTATTAAGACGGATAATTATGGGGAAAACACAGTGCTTCTTATGAGAGAAGAGGTATATCCAAAAGAGATGATGTTTAGAGATTGTAACATATATGGAGCAGGTGGTTCATATTATCCGGGAAGTGTAATTGATGATTTTATGGAGAATGAGTTGTTTAATATGTATTCTGATAGTATGAAAAAGATAATAAAGAACACTCCCATAAAGATACATACTCATGAATATTGTTCAAAATTAATTGGACCGGAATATCCTGTGTTTGAAACAGTGTATCGTCATGTTTTTTCCCTTTCTTTATCAGAATGCAATGATTATGATTTATATATTGATAATGATATAGAAGGGGCCTACATATCTGATGTATCAGAATATCCTATCAAAAAATATGTTTGGTTGCGTTCAGATGCATATGGTGGGGATGATACATGGGCTTCACAGATATTCGATGGAAATGTGCGATCTGAAAGAATATCTAATTCAAATGAAAATTACATAAGACCTGTGTTTACAGTGGCTAGCGACAATCAAATAAAAAAAATAAAAAATATAATTAATGATATAGATGGATATATTTTCACCGTAGATGAGAAAGGATAATTATGGGATTAAATGATACAGTAAGTGCGGACAGAACGCACATAGCATTTTTCGGCAAAAGAAATGCGGGAAAATCAAGCCTGGTGAATGCGGTAACGGATCAGCAGATGGCGATAGTTTCGGATGTGATGGGAACGACCACGGATCCTGTGTACAAGTCCATGGAACTGCTACCTTTAGGTCCTGTCATGATCATAGACACTCCCGGCTATGATGACGAGGGAGAGCTTGGAAAACAAAGAGTACTGCGTACCCTGCAGGTCATGAACAAGACCGATATAGGGATTTTGGTCACTGATGACAGTACAGGGCTCACGGAAGATGATGTAAAGATATGTGATACATTGGGAAAGAAAAATGTACCCTATGTGGTGGTGCTTAATAAATCTGATCTGACACCTCATCCGGCTGCGTTGCAGCCACCTTCCCCTCTAGGGGAAGGCTTGAGAGACAGGAGCAACCATGCAGACGATGTCGATATGTCTATACGGAATGCCGAGACTGCACTTGCCTCTGTGTCCGCCAAGCCTAAAGGTATCATCAGGGTATCCGCTCTTAAAAGGACTAACATATGGGAATTAAAGGAACTGATCGCCTCCGTTAAGCCCAATGTGTCAAACAGAAGGCTGGTAGCAGATCTTATAGCACCCTCCGACATGCTGGTACTTGTTATGCCCCAAGATGAGTCCGCTCCCAAGGGCAGGCTGATACTTCCCCAGGTGCAGATGATAAGGGATATCATAGACGAGCATGCCATGGCTCTGTGCGTACAGCCGGAAGAAGTAAAGGCGGCTTTAGAGAGCTTAAAACAGCCTCCCAAACTTGTAATTACCGACAGCCAGGCATTTAAGAAGGTGGCGGCAGATGTACCTGATGAGGTAATGCTTACATCCTTCTCCATACTTCTTGCACGTTATAAGGGTTATCTTGACAGTGCCCTTAAGGGTATAAATGCGATAAAGACCCTGACACCCGAAGACAGGGTGCTTATAGCCGAGGGCTGCACGCATCACCGCCAGTGTAATGACATAGGTACCGTGAAGATACCTAACGGCTTAAGAAATAAGCTTGGTTTTGATGTGAAGTTTGATACGGTATCGGGGAATGAATTCCCGCTCGAACTTGATAAGTATAAGGCAGTGATCCATTGCGGAGGCTGTATGCTGAACGAGCGTGAGATAAGTAGCCGTATAAAGAGCGCAGAGGACCAGGGAGTGCCGGTCACTAATTACGGTATACTTCTTGCATGGCTGCAGGGGATACTTGACAGATCTATACGGTGTCTGATATAAAGATGATAAAGGTTTAAATGATTGTCATTCTGAGCGTAGCGAAGAATCTTGTGGTTATAAAAGATCCTTCACTTCGTTCAGGATGACAAAATTGTATTCAGGATAACAAAGCTATATTCAGAATGACAGAGGTATATTGGTATGGAGAATATTATAGACAAAAGCAATACAGACAATAACAGTACAGATAATAAGACCGACATCCTTTGTATCGGTATGGCTCTGGTGGATTCCATCATTAAAGGCTTTAATCCGGAGCCGGTATCGGCTTCCGGGTTTACTGCTGTAACGGGCACCCTGAATGTAGGCGGAGAGGCCGTAAACGAGGCTGTGGCAGCAGCTAAGCTCGGCATGCGCACCGGCATACTTTGTACTTTGGGTACTGATCCGGCAGGAGATATGATAGTGGATTATCTGAAAAAGAACGGAGCGGATACCTCCAAAGTGATACGTGATGCGGAGCACGCCACTCCCGTTACCACCATGTTTGTAAATGATGACGGTACCAGGAAATCCATAACCAATCAGGCTCATCGTTATAATTTCCATCCTGAAAAATATTTGGATGAGATAGTAAAAGCCCGTGCTATAATACTGGGTTCACTTTTCAGGGCTCCGTTTGATGACCCGGCGATCATTCATGAAGTGGTTACAGGGGCTAAGAAAGCGGGAGTCCTGGTTATCGCGGACACTAAGCTTCCTAACTTTGTAAAACTCAAACTTGATGACATAAAAATTACCTTGCCGGAACTCGATTTTATCACTCCCAATGAGGATGAAGCAAAATATTTTACCGGAAAAACTGAACCTGAAGATATGGCTGATGTATTCTTAGGATACGGTGTAAAGAATGTGATCATAAAGCTGGGGTCAAAGGGCTGTCTGTTTAAAAACAGCGAAAAGACGATAAAGATTCCCCCTTTAAAGATAAATGCGGTGGATGCTACCGGTGCGGGAGATAATTTCGTGGCGGGACTTACCACGGAAATTTTAAACGGAAAACAGATAGAAGAGGCGTTAAGATTTGCAAATGCCTGCGGAGCTATCTGCACAACGGCAGTAGGCGCAGGCACTGCATTAAAAGATTATGATCAGGTATTAAAGTCTCTTCTTTAATTCTTTGGAGAGCTCTTCGTATCCGGGCTTTCCTAAGAGAGCAAACATGTTCTTCTTGTAGCTTTCAACACCGGGCTGGTTGAAGGGATTAACTCCTAAGAGGTATCCGCTCACGCCGCAGGCAAACTCAAAGAAGTAGAAGAGCTGTCCGAGTGAATACTCGGTGCGGTCGGGTATATAGATTTTAAGCTGGGGTACACCGCCGTCGGTATGTGCAAGGCAGGTTCCCTTCATAGCGCTCTTGTTTACGAAGTCAACGGTCTTTCCTGCTAAGTAGTTAAGTCCGTCAAGGTCTACATCTTCTTTTTCAATAACGATATCACAGTCTGCGCCGTCCAACTCCATTACGGTCTCGAAGAGAGTACGCTGGCCGTCCTGAATGAACTGGCCCATGGAATGAAGGTCTGTGGTAAGGTCTACGGATGCGGGGAAGATACCCTTCTGGTCCTTGCCTTCGCTCTCTCCGTAGAGCTGCTTCCACCACTCTGCTATATAGTGGAGTGCGGGCTCGTAGTTAGCAAGTATTTCTATGGATTTACCCTTGCGGAGAAGTATGTTTCTTACTGCTGCATACTTTAATGCAGGGTTCTTTTCATATTCGGCCTCTAAGCATACCTTCTTCATATCCCTTGCACCTTTCATAAGAAGGTCAAGGTCTGCACCGCTTACTGCGATGGGAAGAAGACCTACTGCGGTAAGTACCGAGAAACGTCCGCCGATATCATCCGGTACTACGAACTCCTCATAGCCTTCCTCGTCAGCCACCTTTTTTAAAGCTCCGCGAGCCTTATCAGTGGTAGCATAGATACGCTTGGCAGCTTCCTTTTTGCCGTACTTATCGATGAGCATCTTCTTAAATACGCGGAATGCGATAGCAGGCTCTGTGGTGGTACCTGACTTACTGATCATGTTGATGGAGAAATCACGGTCGCCGATCACATCCTTTAAGTGAGCCATATACTGTGTGCTGATGCTGTTGCCTACATAGTATATCTCGGGAGTCTTACGCTTAGACTTGGGGATATTGTTGTAGAAGCTGTGGCGTAAGAAATCGATGGCTGCACGTGCACCTAAGTATGAACCGCCGATACCGATAACAAGCAGTACGTCCGAGTCGGACTGGATCTTTTCCGCTGCCTTCTTGATGCGTGCAAATTCTGCCTTATTGTACTTGGAGGGAAGCTCTATCCATCCTAAGAAATCGTTTCCGGCTCCTGTCTTTGTTACGAGCTCTTCCTTAGCTGTAAGTACGAGCTTTTCCATGTTTTTGATCTCATCCGCCGAGACAAATGCTTTTGCTGCGGAATCATCAAAGAGTACTTTTTTCATATTTATCCTCCTGATAATATGAAAACCCTGCTTTCTCAGGGTTCTCATTTAAGTTTGTTTTTATTCGTCCTCGTCACCGAACATTTCGTCATAATCTTCGTTGTCCATCAGCTCATCGAATGCTTCGCTTGCTGCATCGAATTCGTCGTCATCGCCGATGTCGTCAAGGTCATAGTTGCCGTCACCGTTGTCGATGAAACGGTAAAGGAGGAAATCTCCGTCGGGGTCATTTTCGGGCAGCAGGGCAATATAATCTCTTTCACCGCAGGGGAAGATGGCGATAACATCGCAGGTCATCTCGGAACCGTCCTCTAAGGTAAGGGTTACCTGGTCAAACTCCTCCTCGAACTCTTCTTCGTTTAAATTGTTGTTTTTGTCACTCATGTTATTCCTCCTTTTATTTTGTGATCTTGTTGATGGTTGCGTTGTCAAATATTATATTTTCCGCTTTCTGGCGGATCGCTTCGAGGTTTTCATTCTCGTCTTCGGATTTTTCTTCTTCGGTAAGGGTAAGACCTTCTGCTTTTACGATCTCATCTAAGATATGAACGTATTTTACCTGGAATTCCGACTGCTCATGTATGAACAGCTTGTATTCCTCTTCGGTAAAGCCGTAAGCATACTGGAAATATGTAAGACCGTCTATACCATAGTACTGCTGCATTATAAGATCATAATACTGCAGCGCGCTTTCTTCTTCATAGGCTACTTCTTCGGATATCTCTCCGGTAAATTCGGAGGACTCTATAACCTGCTTTATGAGGTCATCCTTTGCCATGGAATCGGCATATTCCTCGTTGTACTTTGCAAATTCCTTGCGTGCGACCTCTTTGTACTCCTCTATGGAAGCAAATGATGTGTTGGCAGCTACGAGCTCGTCGGTAAGCTCGGGTGTTACATAGGTATATATCTCATTGATATTTACCATGAAATTAACGGGCTTTCCTGCAAGTTCGGCATTACCGTAGTTTTCAGGGAATGAAAGGTCGAGGGATACTGAATCACCCTGCTTTTTCCCGATAAGGCCGCTTTCAAAACCGTCTATAAAGGAGTGGGATCCGATCTCAAGTTCATAGCCTGTGGCCGATCCGCCGTCAAATACTTCGCCGTCCATGGTGCCCACAAAATCGATCAGGACGAAGTCGCCGTTCTGTACTTCGCGGTCTGTTACGGGGCTTTTTTCCTTTACGGTTGAAAGGAAATATTCAAGTTCGTTTTCTATATCGTCTTCTGTTACGGGAGGTACCTCACAGTCTGTGGTAAGTCCCTTGTAAGTACCGAGTTTTACGGATACATTAAACTCCTTGGGAGCTATAGCCTGTGTGGGAAGGACAGTAGTACCTTCTCCCTCGCCTTCGCTGCCTATAGGATCGGCTTCGACTGTAACGGTCTGGTTGTTTGCGGCATCTGTATCTGCCGGAGTGGGATTTTTATCTTTTTCATCCCTGTTTAACAACAAAACTATGAAAAGCACGAGAAGTGCTACGATCACGATACCTAATGCTATCACTACTCCGAAGAGGGTTTTATTTCCTTGTGCGGGAGCATTGTTATCCTTTGTCTTGGGGGCTGTCTCCGGGTTTTCGTCAGCTGCGGTGGTTTCGACAGCTTCTTCGACCGTTTCTGCTGCTGCATTTTCTCCGGCCTCGGTCACTTCCCCGGCAGTTTCGGTCACGCTTTCGACAGTGTCGATATCTGTGCCGGTCAAAAGTTCGTTTTCCTTATCCATTTTTGATAATACCTTATACCTTTATATATTTTTTTTACTTAATGATACTGCAGATTGCGAAAGTTTCAAGGTCTTTTCAGGCAATCTTGAAAGGCTGCTGAACTTTCAACCTAAGCATCATATCATGTTTTATATAAAATTTCAACATGAAAACCATCTTCCCGATGCTCCGCAGGGGAGTGCGAGACCTGTTTCCTTTACCGGAAGGCCTATCTCATCGGCTTCAACCTTTCCTCCAAAGCGTTTAACCAGCAGGGAGTTCAGCATGTATGAGAGTACCGCGGGCTGAAGGCCTGTTGTATAGGAGTTGATGAGGAAAAACAGGGGCTTTTTAGTGAGGACATTTACGCAGAGTTCCACGAAAGGATACAGGCTTTCTTCAAGCTTCCATATCTCACCTTTGGGTCCGCGGCCGTATGAAGGGGGATCCATGATCACCGCATCATAAAAGCTTTCACGTCTGATCTCACGCTCGACGAACTTCCTGCAGTCATCCACGATCCAGCGTATCGGGGCATTTTCAAGTCCTGAAAGTGCCGCGTTTTCTTTTGCCCAGCCGACCATACCCTTTGAGGCATCGACATGTGTCACGCTGACTTTACCTTTTTCACCGTCATATCCGGCTTTTGCACAGGCAACGGTTGCTCCTCCCGTATATGCAAACAGGTTAAGTATTTTGATCTGTCTGTCGGGCTCTTTTGACAATGCGTTTTTTATGATACCGCTCATCCAGTCCCAGTTGGCAGCCTGTTCGGGGAACAGACCGGTATGCTTGAAACTGAAGGGCTTGAGATTAAACTTTAAATCTTTATAGGATATGCTCCACTGTTCGGGGAGACTGAAGAACTCCCATTCGCCGCCGCCCTTGGAGCTTCTGTGATAATGGGCGTTCAGCTTATTCCATTTATCCGAGACCTTCGGAGTGCTCCAGATGACCTGCGGATCGGGACGCAGGAGTATGTATTTACCCCAGCGTTCAAGCTTCTCGCCCTCAGTACAGTCAAGTACTTCGTAATCCTTCCAATTATCTGCTGTCCACATATTTATACCTTATAAATCCTCTTCATATATTTCATCAAATGTAAAGATGAATTCCGTACCTACGCCGGGCTTGCTCTTCACATCTATGGTACCGCCGTGCTTTAAGGCTATCTGTTTTGCTATGGGGAGTCCTAAGCCGGTGCCTTTTGCGTTCTGACGGAGCTTTGATTTATAAAACTTATCGAAGATGTTCGGAAGATCCTCTTCGCTGATACCGATACCTTCATCCTTTATGCTGCATATGATCTTTCTTTTTACCGAGGTAAGGGTGAGATGTATGGTCTTACCCGGCTCGGAAAACTTGATGGCATTGTCCAGGATGACTATGAACATCTGGCGCAGGCGGTCGTAATCGCCGAGTATCATGTACACGCTGCTTTCCCTGTGCATGATAAGCTGTATGCCTTTGTCGGCACTGATGGCGAGAGCGGATCTTACTATCTCGTCGAAAATATGTACCAGGTTTACCGGTTCCTTTTCTATCTTAAAATCAGGATTCTGCATCTTGGAAAGTGTGAGCAGGTCGCCTACGAGACGCTCCATGCTCTTACATTCCGCGAGTATCCTCTCATTGTACTGCTCCACCTTTTCAGGGTCTGTGACTACGCCGTCCACCATGGATTCCGTATATGCACGGACAACCGCTATAGGGGTTCTCAGCTCATGTGATACATTTGCGAAGAAATCCTGTCGCATCTGTTCCAGGTTATCGGCTTTCTCACGGTTTGCTTTCAGTCTCTCTGCCAGAAGGTCGATACTTTTGGCCATCTCACCGATCTCATCGTCACGCTTGAGACCGGTTTTTACATCATAATCACCGTTCTGCAGGGCAGTGGTGACACTTCGCATTTTCATGACGGGCTTTGTGATCTGTCCGGCAAACAGGACCGATATCGCCATCGATACGACGAGAGCGATGATACCGCTGGTGAATATCATCTTGGCACCGGTGATCTTCATTTCGTCCACATCAGCCATGGGCTCCGAGATGATGAGCGCTCCGCATATCTCGTTCAGTTTTCCGTAGATGGGAAGTGCGGCGGATATGGTGGTGGCTCCGTGTATTTCACTGAAAAAGGTGCTCAGTTTTTTCTCACCTTTAAATGCGGCATTTAACAGCTCTTCAAATTCTTTCTGCTCGGTTACGGCCGAGATGCTGATGCTTTCAAGTGCGGGGTCCATGGGACGGTAGGCATTGGGATTGGATACGGTCCATATCTCACCCGACTCTATCTCATTGAATACACCGAGGTAGGAGAGTGCGCCTTCCACGTCGTTATCCAGCACGAATTTTCTGATGGCGTTTGATGCATTGGTACCGACTCTTTCAAGTTCGGCGCCACGGTGCTCGGTGTTCGACTTATCAAACATATTTATGAAGATAAGTCCGAGTACCAGTGCGAAAAGTATCAACAGCACCACATAATAGCTGAATACCCGCATGAATATACTGCTTATGGGTTTCTTGTTTTTTAAGGACAAATTGTTCACCTCGCGTAATAGGTACGCTCAATCATTTGTTGATAACGAATTTATATCCGGCACCCCAGACTGTTTTGATGCTCCACTCGGGATGCTCATATGCGTCAAGCTTTCCGCGGATACGCTTGATATGTGTATCGACGGTACGTGTCTCGCCGTAATAATCATAACCCCAGATGCTGTTTAACAGGTTATCCCTGGTGAAGAGCTTTTCGGGATTGTTGGCCAGGGTCCATACCGTTTCAAGCTCTTTCTTAGTCATGCTGACCTGTTCGTTGTCCATATATAAGGAGTATTCCTTGATGTCTATGGTCATATTTCCGATGGTAAGCCTTGTGCGTTCGTTTTCCTCATGTTCATGCTTGGTCATACGGCGGAGTACCGCACGTACTCTTGCCATAACCTCGCTCGGACTGAAGGGCTTTACGATGTAGTCGTCAGCTCCTATATCAAGACCCATGATCCTTTCGAAGTCCTCACCTCTGGCTGTTACCAGTATGACGGGAGTATCCGACTTTTCGCGGATGTTACGGCATACTTCATAGCCGTCCATCTTGGGCATCATGACATCCAAAAGTACTACCACGGGCTGGTATTCAAAGAACTTGCTTAATGCTTCTTCGCCGTCCGATGCGACGAGAGGCTCATAGCCTTCCTTTTTTACGTAGTTGGAGAGGACGTCCGTGATATCGGGATTGTCGTCCGCTATAAGTATATATTGCATATTTGTTGAATTAGCAGGCATATTATCTTGTTCCTTTCATTTATTACTTGGAAAACCCCATAATACTACAAATATCATAATAACAGATTTTTACCGTTTTGACTATTATTATTTTATTAAAAGCCCGACATTTCACAAGTTTGTTACAAAAAATCCTTATTTTTGTTTAAATCGGGCGTTATAATCGGTATGCTCCCGGTAGTATGGGGGTAAATATGAGAAAAAGGAGGGTGTGCCGTGGAAAGAAAGATAAAAGCAGCCGGATTGTTGCTTGTACTTGCTTTAGCAGTTTTTTGCTTTATATCACCTGTCGGAGCTAAGGCCGCAGAGGATGACGTAAGGCTTAATGTCAGCGAAGTAGCCATAGCAAAGGATAATACATTCCGTCTCCGCGTATACAATGTTCCGCGGAATGCCCGTATAGTATACAGATCAAGCGATAATTCCGTTGCATATGTGGATAACAGAGGATATATCACAGGTATTTCCAACGGAGATTGCGTTGTCACGGCTACAGTGGTCACGGGAGGAAGTGCAACGGATACACTCAAGTGTAATGTTACCGTCGGACCTGCCGCAGTAAGCGTTAAGCTTACAAAGACCGAGCTGGTATTGCTCACAGGCATGAAGAAGACTCTGAAGGCTATCGTATCTCCTCTTAATACAGTGGAGAAGCCTTTATTTTACTCATCGGATAAAGAGATTGCATCCGTTACCTCGATAGGCCGTGTACGTGCCAAGAGTACGGGAGAGGCAGTTATCTATGCCTTCCTTGTAAACGGAGAGGCTGCAGAATGCAAGGTCTACGTACTTAGTGACGAGGATTATGCAAAATATCAGGAAACAGGTACACTTGAAGGTATCCTGGATGACAACCAGGACGTTGAAGAGCCTGACGATCCTGAGAATCCCGATGATGAACAGGGCAGTGAGGTGACCGGGACACCTACTCCTGCTGTTGAGCCTACAGATGAACCTGAACCTACCGTAACTCCTTCTCCTACAGGCATTGTTCAGGAATGAAACAAAAAGAATTATTAAAAATTCAAAGCCACACTTGAAATTTTCTTTCAAGTGTGGCATTCTTTTTGTAAGAATGAAAAGGACGGCGAGGAATAAAAGTGGACAACAACGCTAAGATAATAACCAATAATAAGCTGATAGATCTGCATGTGCATTCAAATATATCCGACGGTACTTTATCTCCTTCTGAAGTAGTAAAGCTTGCATCGGACAGAGGCGTAGGCGTTATGGCTCTTACAGACCACGATACCGTGGAAGGAGTATATGAGGCCGAAGCTGCCGCCAAGGAGTACGGGATCGTATTTATACCCGGCATAGAGATATCGGCGGGCTTTAAGGACAGGGATGTACATATACTCGGGTATTTTGTGGATCCGGGATCAAAGGAGTTTAATGATATACTCACGGCTGCCTGGGTTAAGCGTGAGGAGAGAAATGATAAGATAGCCGAAAGATTTGCCAAATTCGGGATAGCCCTTGATATAGAAGCGATAAAGAAGATAAGCGGAAGCAGTGTCATCACCAGGGCACATTTTGCAAGGTGGCTGGTAGAGAACGGATATTGCAGATCCAATTCGGAGGTGTTCGACAGATATCTCGGAAATGATAAGCCCTGCTACGTACCGAGGGATTATATGACGAGAGAGACTGCCATAAAGGCTATCACTGCGGCGGGCGGCATCCCGGTGCTTGCTCATCCCATGCTGTACGGATTAAACTACAAGGAGACCGATGCACTTGTCGGAGAACTCTGCGAGATGGGACTTAAGGGCATCGAGACATATTATTCGTCCAATATGGGATATGATGAGGATAATGTGAGAAGCCTGGCGTTAAAGTATAAGCTGATTATGACGGGCGGCACGGATTTCCACGGAAGCAATAAGCCCGGACTTGAGATAGGTACCGGAAGAAATAACAATATGCACGTACCGAAGAGTGCATATGAGGAGCTTTTTAAGCTTAAAGGTCTGCCGGTCCCGGAGATATGATGACAGAGGATGGAGTGATCATAATGAGAAAAGTATTAAAATTGATGGCGTTATTGTTGACAGTATGCATGATTTTTACAGGTTGTGACAATAACGGTTCGGGTGAAGGACAGGGTCCCGATGCTACAGGAGCGGCACAAAACCATGATGATTCCGAACCCGGGACACTTAAGGTATATTGCTTTGAACTCGGAAAAGCGGATTCGTTCCTTATCTATAATAATCAGACGACCATAATCATCGATGCCGGTGAGAGAGGGCAGGGCAAGGATATCCTGCAATATATGGAGAATAATGACATCAAAGGTATCGACATGATGTTCATCACCCATTTTGACAAGGACCATGTGGGCGGAGCAGCCAAGCTTATAGGCAATACCGAGGTTAAAGAGGTATATACTCCTGTATATATAAAGCCTTCGGACGATTATGATAATTTCTCCGAGAAGGTAAAGGAAAAGAAGACACCTGTCACCTCATTAAAGGAGAATACGTCCTTTGAAACCGGCGGGATAAAGATTGATGTCAATGTAGCGGCAAAAGAGATATATGAAGAGGATCCGAGCAATAACTCTTCTCTTATCATCAGAGTAAGCTATGGGGATACTTCATTTCTTTTTACGGGAGATGCTGAAGGTATAAGGCTCAGAGAATACATTGCCACCCAGCCGGAGAAATGCAATGTGGTAAAGATGCCGTATCATGGTGATTATACGAGTTTTATGGGCTGTCTGGACGAGTTCCTGGACCTGGTACAGCCCGAATATGCCGTGATCACATCCTCCAAGGAATATAAGGAAGCTGATGAGACCAAGGATCTTATAGAAAAGCGCGGGATAAAGCTTTTTAGGACCAGAAAGGGCAGTGTGCTTTTTGAAAGTGACGGTAAAGATGTAAAGGCTGTCCAGATGTCATAAGGTTAATGATGCAGGGCAAGCCGGATCGCAGGTGATTTTGAATTGAAACATAATAAAGTATATACGATGAATATGTGTGAGGGGCCGATATTACCGAAAATGCTGAAGTTTGCGGTGCCCCTTATGCTTTCGAGCATTTTGCAGCTGCTTTTCAATGCTGCGGATGTAGTGGTGGTCGGAAAGTTTGCGGGGGATGATGCCTTAGCGGCTGTAGGCTGTACGGGCTCGCTCATTAATCTTCTGATCAACCTTTTTATGGGACTCTCTGTCGGTGCCAATGTTATGGTGGCAAGGCACTTCGGAGCGAAACGTGAGGATGAGCTTAAGAAAAGCGTGCATACCTCAATGCTTCTGTCGGTACTCGGCGGACTGCTGCTTACCGGGGTAGGAGTCCTTTTTACGGAAGGTATACTCGAGCTTATGGAGACTCCGGCAGAGGTACTTCCTCTTGCTGCCCTGTACTTAAGGATATATTTCATGGGCATGGTCCCCAATATGGTATATAACTTCGGAAGTGCGATACTCCGTGCTATCGGTGATACCAAAAGGCCCATGTATTTCCTGACACTCGCGGGTGTAGTAAATGTGTGCCTGAACCTCATATTTGTTATCGTCTTAAGCTGGGGTGTGGCAGGAGTGGCTGTGGCTACCGTTATATCCCAGACTATCTCCGCAGTGCTTGTAGTGCTGTGCCTTCTTAAGGAAAGCGGTGCGATAAAGCTTAAGATCAAAGATTTAAGGATTGATAAAAAAGAGCTTTTGGCGATACTGCGGATAGGTATTCCGGCAGGTTTGCAGGGATGTATTTTCTCCCTGTCGAATGTAGTGATACAAAAATCCATAAACGGATTCGGCAAAGTGACCGTATCGGGCAATTCGGCGGCCGCCAATCTGGAAGGTTTTGTATATGTGTCTATGAATGCATTCCATCAGGCGACACTTTCATTTATGAGCCAGAACTACGGTGCCGGCAGGTATGAAAGGCTGAAGAAGATAGCTGTATCGGGCATTTTGTGCGTAACGGCTACAGGTCTTACTTTGGGCAATCTTGAATACTTTTTCGGAAAAACACTGCTCGGTATTTACACATCAAGTGAAAATGTCATAGATGCAGGTCTTGTCAGAATGTCCATCATCTGTACCACTTACTGCCTGTGCGGCATGATGGATGTAATGGTTGGCGCGTTAAGAGGACTCGGATATTCATTTGTCCCGATGATAGTATCACTCTGCGGTGTATGCGGCATACGTCTGGTATGGCTGTTTACCGTATTTGAGATGGAGGAATATCATCTGGTGGAGACGGTATATGTATCGTATCCCATATCATGGCTTGCTACGTTCCTGATACATCTGGGAAGCTATATCGTCATAAGCAGGAAGATGAAGACGAGACTCGCCATGAAACAGCTGACAGCAGGAGAATGACACGGAGGCGCATGCCGGATAAAAAGCAAAACCCGTAAAGTACGGGCAGAGGTATATAATGGATAATAAAAAGGATAAGCTGGTAGTCATATTGGGCACCAATGCTTCGGGTAAGAGCGGGCTCGGTATAGAACTGGCATTAAAATACGGAGCCGAGATAGTGTCAGCGGATTCAAGACAGGTTTTCCGCGGGCTTGATCTCGGAAGCGGCAAGGTGACAAAAGAGGAGATGAAGGGTGTGCCCCATTATCTTCTTGATGTGGCGGAGCCCGGAGATTTCTTTTCACTTAAGGAATATCAGGAACTGGCTTATAAAGCGATAGATGATATCATTTTAAGGGGCAGGCAGCCTTTCCTTGTGGGAGGTACCGGTCTGTATGTCAATTCGATAGCTGACGGATATGAGCTGTCGGACGCACCTGTGGATACGGAGTTGAGAGCTAAGGTAGAGGCCATGAGTTTAGACGAGCTGCAGACACTTGTAGAGGAAAAGCTTAAAAACATACCCGATACTCTTGATATGAAGAATAAAAGGCGCCTCGAGCGTGCTGCCGAAAAGATACTTCAGGGAAAACCCTTAAATCTTGAGAGCATAAAGAGATATGAGACCCTGTGTCTGGGAGTTACCTGGGAGAGGGCGAAGCTGTATAAGCGTATAGAGGAAAGACTTGACAGACGTCTTGACGAGGGCATGATAGAAGAGGTCGAGGGGCTTATGGAAAGAGGAGTATCGGATGATTTCCTCTACAGGCTCGGTCTTGAATACAGATATATCATGTTATACTTAAGAGGGCGTTTTAAGGACAGGGAAGAGTTCAGGACCAAGCTTTTTATGGAGATAAGGCATCTGGCCAAGGAACAGATGACCTGGTTCAGAAAGAGAAAAGACGTACACTGGCTTAATATGGAGGCAGATCCGATGGAAGAAGCCGGGAAACTGATCGATACTTTTTTACGGAGGTAACGGTTTTATGAAGTTGCTTATAGTCACGGGCATGAGCGGCTCGGGCAAATCGAAAGCGATGAAGATGCTTGAGGATAACGGTTATTACTGCATGGATAACCTCCCGACCAAGCTTTTTTCCAATTTTGTAAATATGATGCTGCAGATGGATGACCTTCCGAAATATATGGCGATCACTGCCGATGCGCGTAATCCGCATATTGCGGAGGAGCTTACGGGCGAGATAGAAGAGCTGAGAAAAATGGTGGAGGCCAAGATCCTGTATCTTGATACCGATGACAGCAATCTCTTAAAGCGATATAAGGAAACAAGACGTCTCCATCCTTTGATGGTATTCGACAGCAAGCTGGATTTAAAGGCTGCCATAGCGGAGGAGAGGCACCAGCTTGAATCCATAAGGCAGATATCGGATTATATAATCGACACCTCCGAGCTGTCCACGGCGGAGCTCAGGGAAAAGATCCTGCAGGTTATAAGCGAAGATGCCGAGGGCAGGATGAAGCTTAATTTTGTGGCGTTCGGTTACAAGTACGGTATCCCGGCAGATGCGGATCTCGTATTTGACGTAAGATGCCTTCCCAATCCTTTTTACCGTCCGGAACTTAAGAACCTGACCGGTATGGACAAGGAGGTAAGGGACTATGTCATGGCACAGAATGAGTCACGTGCCCTGTACAAACGTATAGTGGATTACTTAGAGTGTACGCTTCCGATGTACGAGAAGGAAGGAAAAGCGCAGCTGGTGGTAGGTTTAGGATGTACGGGAGGCCAGCACAGGTCACTCACCTTTGCGATACTGCTTGCGGAATACTTTGAAAAACAGGGCTATGTCACACAGAAATGGTCCCGTGACAAGAATAAAAATGTAGCCGAAATTAAGCAGCGGGAAGGGTAAATTTTTAGTAATATTACTAAATTTTAAAAAAGTACTGTACTTTTTGGGGCATAAATGCTATAATCTTCTTTGTTGTGTGATATTATTTCCGCCTGCGGTAAACTGCTATGGGCGGAAAGAACAATTCATGTATTTATTATGGAGGGAATTATGAAGAAAGTATTAGCAGTTTTATTAGTTGCAGTTATGGTATTATCTCTTACTGCATGCGGCGGCGGAGTTAGCACAGGTAAGTACAAGCTTTCAGGTCTTACCATGAAGATGGGCGATCAGGAGATGGACCTTATGGAGCTCGCTAAGGCTACAGGTCAGGATACCAGCGAACTTGGTTATCTTGAGATCATCGATGACAAGAACGCAGTTATGAAGAGCTTTGAGGACGATGATGAAGTAAAGCTTACATATGATGACAAGTACTTCTACGGTGCTGATGGTGATGATGAGCAGAAGATTCCTTACAAGGCAAGCGGAAGCAAGATCACTTTCACATATGAGGAAGATGAAGGCTCTATGACAATGGTCTTCGAGAAGTAATTTTCTTTTAGATTGTATTTAAAGTTCCATGGCAGATACCATGGAACTTTTTTTATCTCTTACAGATTAATACATTGACAGACAGGATGGAGAACTGATAAACTACATATGCTTAAACGACATCAAAAAGGAAGAAGAGCACATGTTTGACAATATAACTTCGGTAGCGGCTCAGGTCGCGGTACTGTTTATTATAATAGGTGTGGGTGTCATACTTTCAAAATGCAGGATACTCACCAAGGACCGGGTATCCGGGCTTATAGATATAGTAGTGTATATAGTTACACCGGCCAATATAATAGTTTCGTTTCAGAGAGAGTTTAAGTCCGATCTGATATTTAATCTCGGTCTTTCATTTTTGTCGGCATTTATTGTCTTCTTTATAAACTGCCTTGTGGCACGCGTTGTCATGAAAGAGAAGGATTCGGATAAGAACTGCGTAATGCAGTTTGCTTCCGCATTCCCGAATGCAGGTTATTTTGCGCTTCCTTTGCAAAAGGCCATACTCGGGGATATAGGTGTGTTTTACGGAGCTGCATATATCGCGATGTTCCATTGCTATATCTGGACATACGGTGTTAAGCTGTTAAGTAAAGAAAAGACGAAGATAAATATTAGGAAGATAATTCTTAATCCCCCGATAATCGGTATCTTTATAGGATTGATCCTTTTTGTGGCACAGATAAAGCTGCCTGAGATCGTGTATTCACCGCTTTCGTCATTTGCGGCATTAAATACACCGCTGCCCATGCTTATAATAGGCTTTTATCTCTATAATATGGATCTGAAAGCTACTTTTACAAATGCCTGGGTATATGTCGGAGCATTTTTAAGGCTTATCATTTCTCCTGCCGCTGCACTTGCCGTATGTTTGCTTATGCACTGCGAGATGAATGTGGCGACATCCTGTATCATAGCCTGCTCGGCCCCTTCTGCGGCGCTTAGCGGTATGCTGGCACAGAAGTTCGGAAGGAACACGGAAGTGTCGGTAGGTATGATATCGCTTACGACGATAGTGAGCATTATCACGATGCCGGTAATGGTGGCGCTTGCACAATATCTCACTTCGTAAATTCTAAAGTGAACTGTCCCTTGGATAGACAAGGGATTTTTTTATTGACATTTTAACTGTTTGGTGAGATAATAAGTATGAATTAATAGGTGGATTTGCTTCATTTTGCAGAAAGGAGGTTTCTATGGATCTTAGGATAAATGATTATTATAATGCCGGAAGCATCTACAATACCGGCAGACTGTATATGATGACCCATACTGCACCCTCCGACTCTGTATCGGCTGTTACGCCGGTAAAGAAGGTAGCCCCTGTAGTATCAGGTACTCCTGCAGCCATCTATGAGGTATCTGAAAAGGAAGATCTTAAGCCTACTTATTCCATCAACAAGATGAGTAAGGAGCAGCGTGCGTCCATAGTGGCACAGCTTAAGGCTGACCAGGAGGCGAGAGCGAATCAGCTGACGGACCTTGTATCAAATATGATGATAGGTCAGTCGGACTCATTAGCTAAGTCCGATGATATCTGGAAGTTTTTAGCCAGAGGCAACTTCACCGTTACTCCCGAGGTTAAGGCACAGGCTCAGAAAGATATAGCTGAGGACGGTTACTGGGGAGTAGCCCAGACCTCACAGAGACTGTTTGATTTCGCATCTGCATTAGCAGGAAATGACGAGAAGAAGATGCACCAGATGGAAGAAGCCATGGAAAAGGGCTTTAAACAGGCAATGGGTGCATGGGGAAGAGAACTTCCCGATATAAGCAGGGATACCATGGAGGCATCCAGAAAGCTTTTTGCAGACTATTATGAGTCAAATAAGGCAATTGCCGTATAATATTACATTAAAGAAATAAATAGTTTATCACTCCTGTCGGGCGCGGCAGGAGTTTTTTATTGCAAAACAGCGGATTTTGTGGTAATATATCGTTTGTAAAAATGTTGTATTCTATGGTTTACTATGGGATATGACAAATAAAAAATGAATAAAAGGGGAGATTTAACATGTTAAAGACCTTAAAGAAATCAGTAGTTTTAGTTCTGGCATGTGCACTGATCCTTACAGGCACAATTTTCTCTGAGCCCGTATCCGCAGCAACCGGTCCCAGCAATTATGATCAGGAAATGGCACAGAAGATCACTATCGGTGAGACAAAAGAGGGCACTTTACTCGGTACTTCCACCAAGGAGACCAAATCTACCTATTATAAGATCAAGACCAAGAATACATATGATCTTGTTTTCTCAGTAGAAGCAGAGAATGACTGCTCAAATCAGGTAGAGGTACTTGTATGGAACTCTAAGGGTGTGTTACTCCGTAACGGAGCTTCTTCAAAGGCTAACTGGAAGTATGATAAGGAAGCCAACAAGTCTAAGGACGAGTTCACAGTAAAGAAGAAGAAAGCCGGCACATACTACATCGAGATCAGAGAGAGCGGCTCTACCGAAGGCAGACAGTATACCATCAAGGGTACCGTAAGATTAAGAGCTAAGGTACAGAATGTAACCGCTAAGCAGCAGGTTAAGGGTGGCAAGAAGGTTACCGTCAGCTGGACTCCTATCAAGGATGACGCGGTTAATATCCAGGGATACAAGGTATACCGTGCATACAAGAAGAACGGAAAGTATAAGCTTGTAGCTACAGTTAAGGGTGCAGACACCAAGACAGCAGAAGTAAAGGCAGCAGTCGGCAAGAAGGCTTACTTTGTAGTAAAGGCTTACTATTTCTCAAAGAACAGCGATAAGAACCTTTTCTCAAAGGCTTCCTCAAAGTTCATGCTTGAAATGAAATAATCATTGTTAATATGGCATTAATGCTTAAAACGCAGACTTTAAAAGGTCTGCGTTTTAAAATTTTGGTTTGACGAAAACTGATTCATTTGCTATACTTGCATTGCTTAAAGAGTAAACGTAAATTTTGTTTTGGGAAGTAAAAATGGAAACTATACTTAAAAAAATAGATATGTCGTGCCTTTCTTCCGGGGACTTAAGGGAAGCGGCAGAGTTTATCCGGCAGGGGAAACTTGTGGCATTCCCTACGGAGACTGTGTACGGTCTCGGCGGCAATGCATATGACAGCACGGCTTCCGCAAGAATATATGCGGCCAAGGGAAGGCCTTCGGACAATCCGCTGATAGTGCATATATCGGAGTTTTCCGAGATAGAGCCCCTCGTAAAAGAGGTACCGGATGTGGCGAGGGCGCTGGCGGACAGATTCTGGCCCGGACCACTCACGATGATCCTTGAAAAATCTGAAAGAATCCCGAAGGAGACCACGGGCGGGCTTGATACCGTAGCGATACGTATGCCTTCGCATCCGATAGCGAACATGCTGATAAAGGAAGCGGGAGTACCGATAGCCGCGCCGAGTGCAAATGCTTCGGGAAGACCGAGCACCACTAAGGCGGAGCACGTGATAGAGGACTTATCCGGCAGGATAGACATGATAATAGACGGAGGTTCGTCGGATATAGGCCTGGAATCCACCATAGTGGATTTGACGGTCAATCCAGCACTCATACTTCGTCCGGGATACATCACCATAGAGATGTTAAGAGAGGTCATACCGGATATAGAGTATGACAAGGCAGTCCTTAAAAGGATGAAGGACGATACGATAGTGGCTAAAGCTCCCGGCATGAAATACAGGCACTATGCTCCTAAAGGAGAGCTCACTATATATGAAGGTGATATGAGCAGGGTGTCTCAGGCTATCAGGGCTTCGGCGGAAGAAATGCTCAAGGCAGGACATACCGTCGGCATACTTACGAGTGATGAGCTTTTAGGAAGCTACGAGGATCTGCGGGCAATTAATCTCAAAGAAAAAACAGGTACATTATACATAAAAGACATCGGCTCACGTGATAACGAGGCCGAGATAGCTGCGGGACTGTTTGATGCGTTAAGATATTTCGATGAAGTAAAAGCGGAATATATATATGCGGAAAGCTTTACCGAAGGCGGTATCGGACAGGCTATCATGAACAGGCTTATGAAAGCTGCAGGATATCACATTGTAACAGTGTAATGTATCAAAAAAGCTATAAAAAGATATAAGCAAGATAATTAAAAAATGTCATCCTTAAGCAAATGCGAAGGATATAAACGGAAGGAGAAAGAAAATGATAGCAATAGGAAGCGACCACGCAGGATACGGTCTTAAGCAGATCGTTATGGCGCATTTAAAGGAAAGAGGAGAGGAATTTAAGGATTACGGAACCTACAGCGAGGCTTCGTGTGATTATCCCGATTATGCAGAGGCGGTAAGTCAGGCGATCATAAAAGGCGAGGCTGACAAGGGCATACTTATCTGCGGTACGGGCATAGGCATTTCGATAGCTGCCAACAGACACAGAGAGATAAGAGCAGCGCTCTGCGGAGACTGTTTCAGTGCAGAGGCTACACGCCAGCACAATGATGCAAACGTACTTGCCATGGGTGCAAGAGTAGTGGCTGACGGACTTGCATTAAAGATAGTCGATACATTCCTTGACACTCCGTTTTCAAACGGCGCCAACCATATAAGAAGAGTAGCTAAGTTATCATAATAATAAACGGGTCAGATACGAATGGTATCTGGCCCGTTATTAGTTATTATATCAGTTAAGTACAGCCTGAAGCCTGTCAAAACGGCCGTGGTAGATGGTAGTGAGCAATTCGTTCATGGAACGGAGACCGCGCAGAAGCTGTTCTTCGGTAATGAAGCCTTTTTCACGGGCTTCGGCAGCTTCGTCACAGTCCAGCACTTTTACATTGCCGTTTGGATATACCACGACGTCAAACAGAAGGTCTTCATAGGTAAATGAGTTGGAAGCTTCATCCACGATACAGTCTATGATGTCGCAGTACCAGTACTTGATGTTGCCCTCGCAGTCCAGGAACTTGCTGACCTTCCAGCCCTTGTCGATGAAGTAAGCCGACATGCCGGAGGCGAAGTCCGTGCGGGGATTAAGTGTTTTCCAACTTGTGATGATCAGGTTTTCCTCAAGCTTTAATACTTTATCGTCCGACAGAGGAGTGATCTCATCGGGGATAAATCTGCGTCTGAACAGGTGAAGATTTTCTATGTTCATTGGAACCTCCTGCTCTTTTTTTATTTAAGCTTTTACTTTCACTTTGATCTTAAATTTCTTGGTGTAGTTCTTCTTACCGTCTGTTATGACACATTTAACATTGATCGTACATGTGCCCTTCTTTACACCCTTGATCTCTCCGGTATATTTGTTAACCTTGGCGATCTTTTTGTTTGATGAAGAGAAGGTTACCTGACACTCGGAATTGTTACCTGCGGTTAGTTTTTGTACTTTGATCACACCGTCGGGCATTGCGACACCGTATACTATGCCGCCATCCGATGTCTTTTTGCCTTTCTTTACGGTTACGGAATCAACTACATATATACCGTCAAGCAGGTCTTTGGCAGAGTCTAACAATTCATAGTTAAGCTTAAGATCGTTGTATATTTCATCTTCGGGATACCAGTCACGGTAGTCCTGGTTCCTGAGACCGAGGCAGTATGCCATAGGAGTATCTGCATATGCGTAAGCTTTTCCGAATGTGAAACCGTACCAGTCAAAGTTTTCCAGGCTCTTGGGGAAGTATACCGTAGGCTCGTTTTTCTTGTAGTTATCCGGGTCGTCATATTCATCACCGATATATGAGCAACGGATCGCATAATATCCTAAGGAAAGAACACCCTCCGGGATCCTTATCTCTTCTTTTAAGGAAGGCGTAGCCAGCAGAGTGGTCATCTTCTTATCATACAGGCAATTGTCTTCCGAAACATAAGAGGCATTGTCTTTATCAACATTAAGACTTATAAGTGCGGGAGCACTCGTGATGGAATAAGGATTGATATAGCCTACCGATGTGGGAACGGAAATGGATGTAAGTGATCTTGCATTACTGAGATCCAGGTCGAACCAGTATAATCCGTCGGGAAGCTTGAGTTCCTTAATGGATGAATTTAAAAATACTTCTTCACCGATATCGTAAGTATCTTTAATGAACTCAGCGGTGGTCTTATCTGAAGGATAATATATAAGCTTGTATACTACCTTGTCGTTGTTCCAGTACTGCTTTTCTGCAAGATAGATACCGTCCTTGTAAGACCTTACATTCTTTGAACCGCTCTTAACGGTTACCTTACCGCTATATCCGGCGAAACATGAACCGTGTATGTATTCAACGCTTGCGGGAATAGTCAGTGAGGCAACGGATATGTCCGTAAAAGCATAAGCGCCCAGTGAAACCACGTTCTTGGGGATGTTTAAGCTCTTGATGTTTTCGGCACCGTAGAAAGCATACGCTGCGATCTGTTCAACCGAATCAGGCAGATTAACGCTCTCAAGTTTATAATAAGAACCTGAAAGGTTAAGATTCTGTATAACGGTGGTGCCCTTCTTTACATTAAGGGTAGTGATGCCGGGGTCAACTGCCTGAAGTACTGTAACTAAGCTGTCTTCATCGTATGCTTCTTCAATATGGTACAGACCGCCGTTTTTGATGCTGTATCCGCCTACATTGTTTGCGGGGATATTGATCCCGTCAAAACTTGTGCCTGAAGTATAAAAATACTTTGTGTTTGAGGGGATGTTTACGCTTTTTAACGAGGAAAGACCGTACAGTGAAATTGTTTGAGCTTTGTTAAACTTTATGGTCTCAAGCTTACCGCAATATCCGAAGTAGGCACTTGAAAGATCAAACTTGGACAGATCCAGGCTTTTCAATACTTCACAGTCTTCAACGGTAATATAGTTAAGTGTTGTAGGAAGATTAAGGGTCTCAAGGTTGGAGAGGCCGTAAATGTAAACACTTTCTACACCTTCGGGAACCGTAACTGATTTTACTTTAGAATTATTATATGATAATGAAACATATGTGACACCAAGGTCATCGGGGATAACGAAGTTTTCTTCTTCTCCGTAGTAACCTACCAGTTCATCGCCGTAAAGATAGAAACCGCGTTCATCGTAGTTCGGATCCTCATAATCATAGTAATCGTCATCATAATCATCATACGGTTCCTCTACTGATGTTACGGAGATATCCTCATCTGCCGAAACCTTGTTATAAGGAGCAAATGATACGATCTGGAAGACAAAAGCCAGTGCAAGAACAAAAGCAACCAATTTCTTAATACTTCTTTTCACCAAAAACACCTCCTTGATATTACCTTATTTACTTTACTGCTTTACGCTTAAACGGACTAAAGCACGCTTAAGCTTAGCTTCGGCGATCCTTTGGTCGCGTTCGCTTAATGACTCGTCTTTAAGACGTGCCTCTGCCCTTTCCTTAGCGGAAAGCGCACGCTGCTCGTCGATATCCTCTTTCCATTCCCAGGTGGTGGCGAGCAGGTGGCATGTACCGTCCATGACTGAGAGCATGCCTCCGATGCATGCCGCAAATCTGGTGGTACCGTCTTCAAGACGGATATAAGCTTCTCCCATACCGAGAGCGGTGCAGAAGTTACAGTGGCCGGCAAGTACTGCCATGTCACCGGTAACGGTCCTCACCTTTACTCTTTCTATATCACCGGAGTAAAGAAGTCCGTCCGGTGTAGCTATCTGAATGGGAAATGTGTTCATATTATATACCTGATAATCCTTTCATATAGGAGATTATTAGTTCTTTGCTTTCTCGAATACTTCATCGATGGTGCCGACGAAGAGAAATGCACTCTCGGGGATAGCGTCGCATTCGCCGTCAAGTATCATTCTGAAGCCGCGGAGAGTCTCTTTTAACGGAACATATTTTCCGGGAAGACCGGTAAACTGTTCTGCTACGGAGAAGGACTGGGACAGGAAACGCTGTACTTTACGTGCACGTGCAACGGTGGTCTTGTCTTCTTCCGAAAGCTCGTCCATACCCATGATGGCGATGATATCCTGAAGTTCCTTATAACGCTGGAGTACCTTCTGTACCGAACGTGCGATATTGTAATGCTCTTCACCTACTATGTCGGGAGTAAGTATACGGCTTGTCGAATCAAGAGGATCAACTGCCGGATAAATACCCTGGCTGGCGATATCACGTGAAAGAACGGTGGTAGCGTCAAGGTGTGTGAATGTAGTAGCGGGAGCGGGGTCGGTAAGGTCATCCGCAGGTACGTATACGGCCTGGATAGATGTGATGGAACCTTTTCTCGTGGAAGTGATACGCTCCTGAAGGGCGCCCATTTCGGTAGCAAGGGTAGGCTGATAACCTACGGCTGAAGGCATACGGCCGAGAAGAGCCGAAACCTCGGAACCTGCCTGTGTGAAACGGAATATGTTATCAATAAAGAGAAGCACGTCCTGATTCTTTACATCACGGAAATACTCAGCCATGGTAAGTCCGGAAAGACCTACTCTCATACGTGCTCCGGGCGGCTCGTTCATCTGACCGTATACTAAGGCGGTCTTCTCGATAACGCCCGACTCCTTCATTTCGTTGTACATATCGTTACCTTCACGGGTACGTTCTCCAACGCCTGTGAAGATGGAGTATCCGCCGTGCTCTGTAGCTACGTTGTGGATAAGCTCCTGGATAAGAACCGTTTTACCTACTCCGGCACCGCCGAAAAGACCGATCTTACCACCTTTAGCATAGGGGCAGATAAGGTCTACGACCTTGATACCTGTCTCCAGGATCTCTGTTGCAGCAGCCTGCTCTTCGTAAGCGGGCGCCGAACGGTGGATTGACCAGCGCTCTGCAGTCTTGGGTGCAGGAAGATTATCAACGGGCTCTCCAAGCAAGTTGAAAACTCGTCCTAAGCACTCCTCACCTACGGGAACGGTGATGGAAGAGCCTGTATCCACTGCGGGAAGTCCACGTACCATACCGTCGGTAGAGTTCATGGCGATACAGCGGACGGTGTTGTCACCTATCTGCTGAGCTACTTCCGCAACGAGCTTTCTGCCCTGTGTTTCGATCTCAATGGCGTTAAGAAGTGCAGGCAGTTCATCGGGCTTGAATTTGATGTCAAGTACGGGACCTGTTACCTGAACGACCTCGCCAATGTGTCTATCGCTCATTCTGATGTTCTCCTATCTTATGATTTTATTGAACACCTCATCAGTCAGCCTGCGGCTGACAGCTTCCCCTCGAGGGGAAGCCTTTTGACGGGGATATTATCTGTTATTACTGGGATCACAGTCCTTCGGCACCGCCGACGATCTCGGTGATCTCCTGTGTGATGCTTGCCTGACGTGCACGGTTATAATGCAGGTTGAGCTGTTCGATCATCTCTTCCGCATTGCTTGTGGCGGCATCCATGGCTGTACGGCGAGCTGCCTGTTCACTGGCCACGGAATCACAGATGGCACCGTATATAACTCCGGCTAAGTATTCGGGTACGATTGTGTTGAATACTTCGGTGCTGTCAGGTTCGTAAAGTATGATGTTTTTTACACCGCCTGCTTTAACCTCGGCTGACTCAGATGCTGCGGCAGCAGCTGATGATCTGCCTTTTCCTGCTTTGCCTTGCTTGATATCGGCGAGCGGAAGAGTGGCTACCGCGTGGGGAACCTGCGAAAGGATGTTGATGAATTCGGTGTATACCAATGATACGCACCCGAAGGTTCCTTTTTTATACTCTTCACAGATGAGGTTTGATATTGCAAAGCTGTCGGCTACGGCGATGGGAGCTATCTCCCCGAAGGCTTCGGTGAGTATTTCGGCATTCTTATGCTTGAAATATTCTACGGCTTTCTTTCCTATGGGAAGAACGGAGTATTCCTTACCTTTTGCATCGGCCTCAAAACACTTGAAAAGGTTTGAGTTGTAACCGCCTGCTAAGCCTCTGTCACCGGCGATGACTACATAACATACTTTTTCGTTAACATTGTCCTTGGCATATATCGATGAAAAATCGGTGTTGCTGTTTGCGATATTTACCAGGGTGCTGTACAGTTCATCGAAATACGGACGGCATTTCTCCGAACGTTCCTTTGCCCTGCGCAGCTTGGAGGATGCGACCAATTCCATTGCTTTGGTGATCTGCATGGTACTCTGCACACTTTTGATGCGCAGCTTTACTGCCTTCATATTACCGGCCATGTTGCTTCCTCCTTTTTGCTTTATTTATTACCTTTTAAGCTTAAAAACTGTTTTGTATATGCCTCAAGAGCTGATTTTAAGTTGTTCTCGGTCTCTTCTTCGAGCTTTCCGGTTTCCTTTATGGCCTGCATAGCGGCATTACCGTCAGCGTTTGTCTCAAGGAAGGAATAGAGACCTTCTTCATATTCTCTGATGTCCTCGACGGTTACTTCTGTCAGCATGTTCTTGGTTACGGCATATATGATGGCAATCTGCTTCTCTACCGGAACGGGAGAGTTCTGTGACTGCTTAAGTACCTGCACGATTCTTGCACCCTGGTCAAGACGTGCCTTGGTATCGGCATCAAGGTCGGAACCGAACTGTGCGAAGCCCTGCAGCTCTCTATACTGTGAATAGATAAGCTTCAGAGTACCTGCTACCTTCTTCATAGCCTTGATCTGGGCATTACCGCCTACACGGGATACCGAGATACCGGGGTTAACGGCGGGCATAACGCCTGAGTGGAAAAGCTCGGTCTCAAGGAATATCTGTCCATCGGTGATGGAGATAACGTTTGTAGGGATGTATGCCGATACGTCGCCGGCCTGTGTCTCGATGATAGGAAGAGCGGTAAGCGATCCGCCGCCGTGCTCCTTGTCGAGCTTGGCTGCACGCTCGAGAAGTCTTGAGTGGAGATAGAATACATCTCCGGGGTAAGCTTCACGTCCGGGGGGACGACGGATAAGCAGTGAGAGTGCTCTGTAGGCAACCGCGTGCTTACTTAAGTCATCATAGATACAGAGGACGTGCTTGCCCTTGTACATGAAATACTCACCCATGGCACAGCCCGAATAAGGAGCTATGTACTGAAGAGGGCTTGCTTCGGAAGCGGTAGCTGCTACTACGATGGTGTAGTCCATGGCACCGTTCTTCTGAAGGTTTTCCACAAGGTTGGCAACCGTTGAACGCTTCTGGCCTATGGCAACATAGATACAGATTACGTCCTTGCCCTTCTGGTTGATTATGGTATCGGTGGCGATAGTGGTCTTACCTGTCTGACGGTCACCGATTATGAGCTCACGCTGTCCGCGTCCGATGGGGATCATGGAGTCGATAGCCTTGATACCTGTCTGGAGCGGCTCGAATACAGACTGTCTTTCGCATATACCGGGAGCAGGGGATTCGATAGCCCTGAACTCTGTGGTAGCAATGGGACCCGCACCGTCTATGGGCTGGCCGAGTGCGTTTACTACACGGCCTACCATGGCGTCGCCTACGGGAACGGAAACTACCTTACCGGTTCTTTTTACTGTCTGCCCTTCACCGATATTGTCACCTGAGCCGAATAATACGACTGAAACACTGTTTTCCTCAAGGTTCTGAGCCATACCGAAGCTGCCGTCCTCAAATTCGAGCAGCTCGCCTGCCATACAGTTTATAAGACCGCTGGCACGTGCGATACCGTCACCGACATTAAGTACGGTACCGGTCTCGTTCTGGCGTATGGTGTTTTCGTAGTATTTTATCTGACTCCGGATGACCTGGGATATTTCTTCGGGTTTTAATTGCATAATTCCATTCCATCCTTTTTGAAATAGTTGATATTACTCATAAATGTTCTTTAAGGCTTCCCCTTGAGGGGAAGCTGTCAGCCGCAGGCTGACTGATGAGGTGTATAATTAAATTACATCACAACCTCATCCAGCTTTCTCTTGATTCCGGAAAGACGTCCGGAAACGGTTCCGTCAAGCTGCTTTCCGTCGAGCTCGACTTTTATGCCTGCAAGCACCTTCGGGTCGATCTTAGCGGTAATGGTTATCTTCTTACCGCTCATGGCCTCGAGTTTAGCTGCAAGAGCCTTTATCTGACTGTCATTAAGTGCTACGGCACTGGTAACCACAGCCTCTGAAATATTGTGGTCTTCGTTATAGCGCTTTGTGAAGATCTCGCAGCATCCCTCGTATTCGCCGAGAAGATCGCGTTCACACAAAAGCTTTAAGAAAGACACCAGATATTTTTCACAGGAGCTTCCGAAGGCGGCATCGATCAGGCCGATACGTTCTGCCTTCTTGATGGAAGGCTCTGCGAGTAAACGTATATAATCGGGATTATCCCGAAGTATCTGTTTTATGGCAAGCATCTGATCGCGGATCGGCTCCGTGAGCTTTTCCTCCGATGCGAGATCGTACAGACTGCTGCCATATACACGGGAACGTTCAGTCATCCGTACACTCCTTTATGCATTACCTACGTTGCTTATATATTCGTCGATCAGCCTTGCATGGTCCTTTTCGCTGATCTCACGCTCGATCACCTTTCCGGCTATTTCCATAGCCATGCTTCCGATCTCATCCTTAAGCTCGTTAACTGCCTTGCGGCGTTCCTGAGCTATATCGGCTTCAGCCTTCTGTTTGATGGCAGCTGCCTGGGAAGAAGCTTCCCTGAGCATCTCGTCACTCTTTGCTGCCGCATTTTTCTGAGCGGTGGCAAGAAGTTCGTTTGCCTTTTCCTTGGCTTCGAGCATGTTCTGCTCGTATTCTGACTTGATGGCTGCTGCTTCGTTTTTAGCTTCTTCGGCTTCCCTTATGTCTGCGTCGGCTTTAGCCTGACGCTTGGCCAGAATCTCCCTTACTGGTTTAAAGAGAAACTTCTTTATCAGAAGCATCTGTATGAAAAGGTTACAAATCTGCGCTATAAATGTCCAATTTATCGTTACCAGATCCTGCGTGGCAGTTTCCGCTAAAAATAACGGCTGTAACATCTTTATAACCTCCTTATCCGCAAACTTTTAATAGTATTCCTTAAGGATCAAAGCTTGCCCATAAAGAGTCCGGGTGCTACGAATATAAGAAGGATACCGGTAACGAAACCGTAAATACCCGTCGTTTCTGCGATAGCACAGCCAAGGATCATGGTAGAAGTTACATCACTCTTACACTCGGGCTGACGTCCGATAGCTTCAAGAGCCTTAGAAACAGCGTTACCTTCACCGATACCGGGGCCGATACCTGCGATAAGTGCAAGACCTGCACCTATTGCACAGCCTGCAAGTGCAATACCTTTTGCGAGAACCTGAAATGCATTGAAATCCATAAAAATTTCCTCCATATGTAATTTATGTTTTTGTTTCTTTTTAATACTTGTTTGTTATCCCTCTGCAGCGTTCGAAATATACTTCGTTGTCAGCATACAGAAGATGAATGCCTGCATGACGCCTGAGAACCAGTCAAAGTAGACTGAAAGAACTGCGGGTATACCGACATCTAAGAACGGGATACCTGAAAGCACCTCACCCAAAACTCCCGGCAGCAGACCGAACAATGCGGCACTGGCAGCGGCAAGGGCTGCGTAAATAAGCGAGTTGATAACCAGACCTGACAGGATGTTGCCGAAGTGACGGCAGGCCATACCGATGGGAGTAGCAAGCTCCGACAGTATGTTGAACGGTGTCATGACGGCTATCGGTTCGGTATATCCTTTAAGATATCCGCCGAATCCGCTTGATTTGATTTTCTGGTGAGTGATCATGATGAAGACCACTATGGCCCATGCGGCTTCCGTATTAAGGTCTGCGGTAGGGCTTCTTACCCCCAGGAGACCGATAAGGTTTGAAAAAATACTTGTGGCGAACAGGGCTGTGACGAAGGGAATGAATTGCTTGAACTTCGGTCCCATGTTGCCGAGCGTAAAGTTGTCGGCAAGCTCGACCAGCCATTCGGCTACAGCCTGGCGTTTGCTTATTTTCTCAACCTTCAGATTATGCGTTAGGAAAATACAGAGTCCGGTGATTATGATCATGACGATCCAGCTGATCAGCATCGTTTCGTTGATCTCTATTTTCCCGCCCAGCAGGGGCACTTCAAAAGGAAGATCGATGGTCCAGTAGACTTTAGGACCGACAATGTTAATGTCCATTTTTTATCTGCTCCACCTCCTTCTTTAATATTTTTTAAATATGATAGACGCAAGCTTTATCCCGAGTGAAGGGAAAAGCAGCGGAACTATACCGGCTACGTAGTTGAAACAGGGTACCAGGATGGCGATCACGATCCATGCTATCTGCATGAGATAACGGTATGTGTAACTCAGTTTCATCCTGTTGCGGGCACGGTCCTGATTGGTATCCGATGCTACCTTCTGGACTGTGAGCCCCATTAAAAAGAAATTGAAAACCGCGACTCCTCCGCCGCCGAAACCGCCGAGCAGGATCTTCCAATATGCGAAATCCGGCGATTCCTTCATTTCGGGGAATATGGCCATAAGCAGGAACATAACCCCGAAGAGTATCACAAGCCCGATGGATACATATATGATGATATGCATAAGCTCCTTTTTAAGGGCCGGAGAGAGCCTGCCCGAAGGCGGTCCGTTCTGCTGCGCGGGATTCTCAGCCGCACGCGGCTCTGCTGCCGTATCTGCTGCATCCTGCGGCAGATTGTTTGTATCTGTGTTTAATTCATTCATATAACTCCCGGGTACCGTTACTGGTGCTGATTGAACGATACCTTTTTCTTGTCTTCTTCTTTTTTTGCTTTTTTTGTCTCGGCCAGGTAAAACTTATACCCTGACATGAAGGCTGCGCCGATCCCCAGTATCAGTCCGGGGATAAATACCCATTCACCCACACCGCACTTATCGGTCAGAAACCAGCAGGCAAGCCCGCAGAGTATGATGGGAATGATGATATTCAGTCCCAGCTGTCCGAGCATAGATATATTTTTTAATATGTAGGAAAAATTTTTCATAGGACTCCCTTATATTAAAAAGCGCATAAAAACAAATTCTAAACCATTGTAGCATAAAACATGATATTTTTCAAGTAAAGAAAAGAAATTTATATCGGGTTCCCTACAGCGGGGACCTTGTAAAAATATACCGGACGAGGCTATAATAAAACGATAAATACTTCAGAAATAGTAAAACGCTTTTATTTATGAGAGCTTGTTGCATTTTACACAAAACAAAAACCGGAAAGCACACCTCAAGTTATGCATATTTACAAATAAATGTAAAATTTTCGTAAAAAAATAGTTGACAAAACCTGAAAAACATAATACTATTAGAGGGAACTATAAATCGATTTAGTAAAAAGCGTTTACTAAAACGTTTAGTAAATCGGAACAGAAGGGATAACGGTAACATGGGTAAGCAGAAGAAAGAGATCAATATTCTGACGGCTTCCGCAAAAAGAAGGAAGAGAAAGGGCAAGATAGAGTTCCTTTATATACTTCCGTTTGTTTTGCTGGTAGCTGTATTTTCATATTATCCCCTTTACGGCTGGATATATGCTTTCTATGATTACAGGCCTCCCTTTGCACTTTCGGAAGTGCCTTTTGTAGGACTTAAATGGTTCAAGAACATGATTGAGAACGAGGAGAGGGTTAAGGATATCCTCCGTGTTATCAGGAACACCTTCGCCATGAGCGGTATAAGCATGCTGTTCTCGTGGTTCCCCATGATCTTCGCGGTGTTTCTTAATGAGATCAAGTGCAGGCCTTTCAAGAAGTTTGTACAGACCGTTACCACCCTTCCAAATTTCATAAGCTGGGTACTTGTATTCTCGATCGCATTCTCGGTACTCAGTGTTAACGGTGCGGTAAACAGTTTCCTCGGCTCCGTTATAGACAACTATGAGCCTACGGACTTTTTATCATCCAGTGAGCATGTATGGTTTAAGCAATGGCTGTGGCTGACGTGGAAAAATGCAGGCTGGGCCGCGATCATGTACATAGCCGCGATCACGGGCATAGACGAAGAACTTAACGAAGCGGCGCGTATTGACGGAGCCTCGCGAATGCAGATCATACGGCATATCACACTGCCGAGCATATTGCCGACTTACTTCGTACTTGTCATGCTGAATCTGGCCAACTTCCTGTCAAACGGCATGGAACAGTACTATGTATTCCAGAACGCATTTAACAGACCTTATATAGAGGTACTGGACCTTTACGTATATAACTTAAAGAAACTGAACGGATATTCACTTTCTACCGCGATAAGCATCTTAAAGACTGTGATAAGTATTACGCTCTTAGGTGTTACCAATAAAATATCGAAACTTATCAGAGGCGAAGGATTCATTTAACGGGAGAGATATTATGAGTGAAGAAGTAGTAGAGAAAAAGAAGGAGCTGACCGAAAAGCAGCTTGAAAAGCTTGCTGCGAAGCACAGGGGTCCGAAATACAAGACCAGTTTAAGCGACAAGGTCATAAGTGTCATTACTTATATAGTATATTCGATCTTCGCTTTTGTATGTCTGTATCCCTTCTATTATATATTTATCAATACCATAAGCAACAACGACTTAAGCAATCAGGGAAAGATCATCTTCTTCCCCGAGGGCATCCATTTTGAAAATTACAAAAGAGTTTTCCAGATAGACGGACTTTTCCATGCATTTCTGGTCTCACTCGAAAGAACGATCCTCGGAACGATACTTACCGTTATCATAGCAGCATTCTTGGGATATATGTTTACCAGGGAGACTTTATGGAAGAGAAAGCTGTGGTACAGGTTTATAGTAGCCACCATGTATTTTAATGCAGGTATCATTCCATGGTACCTTACAATGCTTAACTTAGGCATGCAGAACAACTTCTGGGCATATATATTCCCCATGATAGTAAATCCGTTCTACATAGTCCTATGCAAAACCTTCGTGGAAGGCGTGCCAAGGGAGCTGCAGGAAGCGGCGGAACTCGACGGAGCCGGGACACTTCGTATATTCTGGTACATTATCCGTCCGGTTATCAAGCCTATATTGGCGACTATCGCCATATTTGCCGCAGTAAACCAGTGGAACGCATTCCAGGACACACTGCTCCTTGTTACCGATACCAAGCTTCATACTCTTCAGTATGTGCTTTATAACTATATCAACGCGGCTAACTCGATCAAGGCCATCAGCTCCACCTCGTCTTCGGCGTCGGTGGCTGACTCACTGGCCCATGTAGCCACTGCAACTTCTGTACGTATGACGGTTACCATATTCGTAGTAACTCCTATCATTCTGGTATATCCGTTCTTCCAGAAGTACTTTACTAAGGGTATCATGATCGGCGCAGTAAAAGGCTGATGCCGGTCGTTACCAAATAAACCGCAGCAAAACAAAAAGCAGCTGCACAACATTTACAGGAGGTATTTATGAAAAAAGTAATTGCTTTATTACTGTCAATGGCACTTGTTATCGGATGTCTTGCAGCTTGCAGCAAGTCGGATGACAATAAGGGTGGTAGCACAGGAACAGGCACAGGCACCTCAGATACCAAAGAAGAGATCACCATCGAAATTTACGATGATGCAGCTAACTTCAACGGTGAGCAGGTAGGCTGGTTCGGCAAGGTTGTTAAGGATAAGTTCAATATCAAGCTTAACATCATTGCTCCTCAGGTAGTAGGCCAGGATGTTTACTCTGCAAGAACAGCAGCACAAAACCTCGGAGATATCGTTATCCTTGATCCCGGCGAGTTCAATGACTGTCTCGATACAGGACTTATCAAGGATATATCAGCTGATATCTGGAACTACTCAAATCTTTCACAGTACAAGGGTCAGATCGAGGCTGTTAACAAAACTCTTCCCGGCAATAGCGGTCAGATCTACGCTATACCTTGCGAGATGACCAACACAGCACCAAACGTACGTTCAGAGGATACTATTTATTCAAGCCCCTTGCTCCGCTGGGACCTTTATCAGGAATTAGGTGCACCCGAGATCAAGGATCTTGATGGCCTTCTTGATGTATTAAAGCAGATGAAAGACAAGCATCCTACCAACGATGCAGGCGATCCTGCATATCCTTTCGTACTTTGGAAGGATTGGGATGGTAATGACGGTATGATCGGTATCGCTAACGTTGTACAGCTTACAACCTGGTACGGCGAGAAGATCAAGGGCAGTGCTATACTTAAGCCCGATAACACATTTACACCTATCACAGACAAGACAGCTTCTTACTATAAGATCCTTAAGTTCCTCAACAAGGGTTATCAGATGGGCCTTGTAGATCCCGAGTCTAAGACAGAGGATTGGGGCGTTGTATGGGGTAAGATGGGCGCAGGCCGTATGTATCTTATGTGGTACAGCTGGCAGGTAGGCGCTTGGAATACTCAGGACAGACTTAATGACGGTTCTGCATTTATCTTCGTTCCCGTACAGGATCAGACCTACTACGCAGATGCAGATGCTTACTACGGAAGCGGACGTCTCTGGGGTATCGGAAGCCAGGTAGACGATGCTAAGTATAAGAGAATACTTGAATTCCTTGACTGGTATGCAAGCCCTGAGGCTCTTGAGTATCAGCATGCAGGTATCAAGGACTTCACATATAAGGCTGAAGCAGACGGCAAGTACATGGCTATCAATGAGAATGCCAACATAGATAACCTTGCTGTTCCCGCAGAGTACGGCGGAGCAGGATACCAGGACGGCGAGAACAAGATCAATCAGTGGATCGTCGGTGCTGTAAGTACCAACCCTAACACCGGTGAAGGCTATGCTAAGGGATACTGGTCACATTATAAAGAGGCTACAAGCGGAAAGACCAAGCAGGAATGGTCAGCTAAGTATGGTGTAGCTGAGCCTATCGACTGGATGAGAAAGAACGGCAAGCTCCTTCTCAGCCCTAACGTAGCAGTTTCACTTGCAAGTGACACTACCGATAGTGCTCTTTGGAGAAATCAGTGTAACCAGGAACTTTGTGATGCATCATGGCAGATGATCTTCGCTGAGAACGATGCACAGTTCGATCAGATGTGGGACGATATGGTTAAGAAGCTTGACAGCTACCATTTCCAGGATCTCTACAAGTTTGACGTAGAGAAGCATACTGTTGAAGTTAACGCAAAGAAAGCTGTTAAATAATTCAGTTTCACTCCTCGCTTATGCAGGGTCCCGGGTCGCACGGGACCTTGCATTTTTTTGAAAAGCATGTATTATTTTGTCAATTATCGTTTTTTTTGAAAAATTTAATACGTTTCCTATTGAGATTTAACGATTTTTGTACGATAATCAATACAGATGATAAATTCAAAAGTATAAATGAAGAAAAATAAGTGAAAGGAATTGGAGCAATGGTAACTTTAAAAGACATCGCAAGAATGTGTAATGTTTCTCCGAGTACAGTTTCCAACGTGCTGAACGGAAAGAACAGCATGGGAGATGAAGTAAAGCAGCGTGTTCTTGAGGCTGTAAGGGAAACAGGATACCAGCCGAACTATTATGCAAGGAATATGCGTACCAATAAGTCCGGTACCGTCGGGATCATAGTTGAAGACCTGTGCCAGTTCAGTTCGCCGTTTATAGTAGAGATGATTCTTGAGTACTTAGAGCAGCAGGGCTACAGACCCATACTCATGAATCTCCGCATGTATTACAAATTAAAGAATACCAATATTGAAGATGAGGACGCATTGTGCAAGATACTTGAACCGGTGGTACAGCAGATGGAAGCCATCAAGGTAGAAGGTATCATATATGTGGCAGCACATTGCCGTATGCTGAAGAAAGTTCCCAAGCTTATTCAGTATCCTGCCATATATTCCTATGCATATGCCGATTATGATAAGAAGAGTGTTATCATCGATGATGAGACCGGAGCCAATGATATGGTAAGCTACCTTATCTCAAAAGGACACAGGGATATAGGCATCATCGCCGGTTCATCGGACAATTATCATACTATAGCCCGTATCAAGGGCTGTCAGCGTGCCATGTTCAATGCGGGTATCCTGTTTGACCCGGACCGTCTCCTTTACGGAGCATGGGACAGGGAAAGCGGTTATAACCAGGCTAAAAAGATTTTGAAAAAGGGTATCACGGCTCTCTGGTGCATGAATGACCGTATGGCATCGGGTGCTTATCAGGCAGCGCGTGAGATGGGAATGGAAGTCGGAAAGGACATCTCCATAGCAGGCTTTGACGATCACGAGCTTGCATCCACACTGTATCCGCTTCTTACCACATATGAGCTTCCTCTGTATGCTATCGGCTACAGGGCGGCACAGATGCTGGTCGATCTTATAAACGGAAATGAAAAGGCTCTTCCTCCGGACGGCCCGTTAAAGCTTAAGGGTCAGATGGTGATAAGAAATTCGGTAACCGAGAAGGGCAAATGATCTTCGCTCATTTATTTTAAAATAAATGAAATAGTACTACGTAACTCCCCCGGAAGGGCTGTGGAAACGGGATTTAACATCTCTGATCCGCAGCCCTTTCGACTTTTTAAAAAATACTTGACAAAGTGATATCAAGATGATATCATATCTTCAAGATATCAAAATGATATCACCTAAAAGGAGGGTAATTATGCAAGAAAAAGTTATATGTAAGAGCAAAAACGGAATGGCAATGCTTTTACTCGGATTGGTACTGTATATCGGCACATTTGTAGGGATGATAACCTGCATAGTTGAGGTTGCGACAGCTGCTGAAGCAGGGGATGTTGTAAATCCTCTTTATATTGCAGGACTGGTAGTTTGCGCCATCTATGTACTTTTCGGCTGGGTCGTATTCTTAGGCCTTAAGGTTTTAAAGCCCCAGGAAGCACTCGTACTTACACTGTTCGGTAAGTATAAGGGCACTTTAAAGGGTGACGGCTTCTACTGGGTAAATCCCTTCTGTGTGGGCTTTAACCCCGCAGCATCCACAAAGCTCAACCAGAGCGGTGACGTAAGCACCAACGGCAGCAGCGTACTGTCGAAATTCGGAGTTGCTGCTTCGGCAGTCACAGGAGTATCCGCAGCAGGATTCTTAAACGAATCAAAGAAGATATCTTTAAAGATCATGACTCTTAACAACAACAAGCAGAAGATCAACGACTGTCTCGGTAATCCCGTAGAGATCGGTATCGCAGTTATGTGGAAGGTTGTGGACACGGCTAAGGCAGTATTTAATGTAGATAACTACAAAGAGTATCTGTCACTTCAGTGTGACTCCGCACTTCGTGATATCGTAAGGATCTACCCTTATGATGTAGCGCCCAATGTAGATACCACAGGCGACGGCGTAGCAGATGACGGCTCACTCCGCGGTTCGAGCGAAGTAGTGGTCAACCGTATCCGTGACGAGATCCAGAAGAAGGTAGCCATAGCAGGTATCGAGATAGTGGAAGCGCGTATCACATACCTTGCATACGCACAGGAGATCGCAGCAGTCATGCTTCAGCGTCAGCAGGCATCAGCCATCATCGATGCGAGAAAGATGATCGTAGACGGAGCCGTAGGCATGGTAGAGATGGCTCTTGAAAGACTGAACCAGAACAATATGGTAACCCTCGATGAGGAAAGAAAGGCAGCAATGGTATCGAACTTACTTGTAGTACTTTGCGGCAACCACGACGCACAGCCTGTAGTAAATACAGGAAGTTTATACTGATGAGGTGTAAACCATCACATGACATAAATAATAGGGAGAAATATGGCAGAAAAAAAACAGATACCGCTCCGCCTGTCCGAGAAGCTCTATGATGCGATAGCCGCATGGGCGGAAGATGACTTCCGTTCGGTAAACGGACAGATAGAGTATCTTCTTACGGAATGCGTGAAGCAGAGAAAGAAAAACGGGGCATATGTCTCAAACAACTTAGACGAGCCGCCGGAGCTTGATATATCCTGATGTTACCGGGGAAACGCTTTAAGCTTTTCGATGTGACATTGAACAAGAACATGTTATAAATTATAAAAAAACGGCCGGGCACCCTTGTGATAAGAGGGTGCTCTCGGCTTTTTGAGAGATACTTTGACAATTTTCCACAATTTGACAAAAGTGCCCTTCTATAGTATAATAACTTCGATTCGAAAAAAATAAAGACGGGTTATCACTCGTCTGTCTTTACATGAAACAAAACGGAGAATATATGTTTAAGAATAAAAAGATACGGCCCTTTATAAGGTCCATAATCATGTGGCCCCTGTATCTGGCTGTCATACTTATCATAATGAACATATATGTTTATTTCCTGGACACGAATGCGGGCAGGGTAGTCACACTGTTCCTGGTGGTATATCTGGCAGGAGTAGTGGTATTTATCCTGATCAAGCGTGAACAGATAAATGAACAACTGGTCAAATTCGGCGCGAGCTACGGGCAGGTCCAGAAAAACCTGATCAAGGAGATGGCGGTACCTTATGCACTCCTGGACGGTGACGGCAGGCTGCTCTCGGCAAACAACGAATTTATGGCTATGTGTCCGGACAGGATAAAGCTGAAGGTGGGCATAGGACAGATATTCCCCGAGATCACAAAGAGTGTCCTTCCTTCTGACAGAGAAAAGACCGTTGTACATCTTACGATGGGAGACAAGAAATACTGTGCGGAGCTCAAAAACATATATATCGATGATTCCGACTGGAACGAGGATAAGAAGAGCATTGTGGAAAACAGAGACAATGTTCTTATTTCCATATTCTTTTATGATGAAACAGAGATCCTGCGCCTGCAGAAGTACTTGACCGACAGACAGCTGGTAGTGGCACTCCTCTACATCGATAACTACGAGGAAGCATTAGAGAGCATCGATGAAGTAAGACGTTCACTCTTAAGTGCCCTTATCGACAGAAAGATCAACAAGTACTTCCAGGAGTACCAGGTACTCTTAAAGAAGATAGAAAAAGACAAATACCTTATAGTATTCCAGAACCAGTACTTAGAGGAGCTTAAAGGCGCACGTTTCACCATACTTGACGAGGTACGTGACGTAAATATCGGAAACGAGATGGCGGTAACCGTAAGTATGGGTATCGGTACCGGTACAGACTCCTACACGGACAGCTACGAGGCAGCACATGCGGCTATCGACTTAGCTCTCGGCAGAGGCGGTGACCAGGTAGTCATAAAGGACAAGAACGAATTCCTCTACTTCGGCGGCAAGAGCGCATCCGTGGGCAAGAGCACACGTGTAAAAGCGAGAGTAAAGGCACAGTCCTTCCGCGAGATCATAGAAGACAACGAGAAAGTCATCATCATGGGCCACTCCATGCCCGATGCCGATGCATTCGGTGCGGCTGTCGGAGTATACAGGATGGTAAAATACCTTGATAAAAAGGCATATATAATACTTAACAACGTGACCGATTCCATAAGCATGGTAGTGGACAGGTTCCGCGGCGACCAGGCACCTGCCGAGTATGCGGACATGATAGTCACATCCGAGCAGGCCATGGCACTCTACGATGAGAACACCGTACTTGTCATAGTGGACGTCAACAGACCGGGCTATACCGAATGTCCCGAGCTCTTGGAGATAGCTAAGACCAAGGTGCTTTTCGACCACCACCGTCAGACCTCGGACTCTATAAACGATGCTGTACTTTCATACATCGAGCCTTACATCTCCTCAGCCTGTGAAATGGTAACCGAGATGCTCCAGTATGTCGGTGACGGCGTAAAGCTTAAGAGCATAGAGGCCGAAGCCATGTATTCCGGTATCATGATAGACACCAACAACTTCCTTACCAAGACAGGTGTGAGAACCTTCGAGGCAGCAGCATTCTTAAAGAGATGCGGTGCCGATGTCACACGTATCAGGAAGGCCTTCAGGACCGATATGGAGGAATACATCGCAAAAGCAAAAGCCATCTCCACGGCGGAGATATTCATGGAAGGCTTCATACTTGCCGAATGTGCGGCCGATCAGGTAGGTTCGCCCACAGTGCTCGGAGCACAGGTAGCCAACGAACTCATGGACATCAACAATGTCAGGGCAAGCTTTGTATTTACGGACTACAACAACCAGATATACATCAGTGCACGTTCCATAGACGAGGTAAATGTGCAGGTAGTTATGGAAAAGTTAGGCGGCGGCGGTCACATGAGCGTAGCCGGAGCACAGCTTGCGGGATGCACCATAGAGGAAGCAAAGCAGCAGGTTAAGAACGTGCTTACCGAAATGGTGGAAAATAAAGAAATATAAATAAAAATACCGGTCTGAATACTTTAGCCGGTACGGAGGAAAACATGCAGGTAATATTATTACAGGACGTCAATAAACTCGGAAAAAAGGGAGATGTGGTAAAAGTCAACGACGGATACGCACGTAACTTCATACTTCCCAAGCAGTTAGGACTTGAAGCTACCGAGAAGAACTTAAAAGATCTGGCTATCCAGAAGGCAGAGGAAGAAAAGAGACAGCAGGAGATATATGCCGAGGCGGTAGCACTCGGAAAAGAGCTTGAAAGCAAAAAAGTAACCTTACAGATAAAGGGCGGCGAAGGCGGAAAGACCTTCGGCTCCATCACAGCAAAAGAAATCTCCCAGGGTCTCAAAGACCAGACAGGCATCGAGATCGACAAGAAAAAGCTGGTACTTGCCGACGCCATAAAGACCGCAGGAACCTTCAAGGTAGGAGTAAAGCTTCATCCAAAGGTTACCGTAGACCTTAACGTGGCAGTGGAACTGATTTGAGGACGTAAAGATGGATGAGGCATCAATAAGAAGAGTGCAGCCGAACGACGCCATGGCAGAACAGGCCGTGGTCGGCGCAATGATAAAAGACAATGAAATGATACCTGTTGCATCCGAAATAGTTACCCCGGACGACTTCTACTCACCCAAGTACGGGAAGATATATGAAGTCATCCTTGAAATGAACGATGCAGGCAGCTCGGTGGATATACTGACACTAAGGGATAAGCTGAAGGAAAAAAACGTACCTGAGGAGTACTCAAGCTTAGAGACCTTAAGGGACTTGCTGATGTCGGTCCCCACAGCAGCCAATATCAGGAATTATGCAAAGATAGTATCAAAGAATGCTACCTTGAGAAGACTTATAAAAGCAGCCGATGAGATCACCGAAGAGTGCTACAGCGACGGCAATGCCTTGGAAGATGTACTTGACCGCAGTGAAAAGCGTATCTACGACATATCCCAGAGACAAAGATCCGGAGACTATGTCAGCATAAAAGATACCATCATGCAGGTACTGAACACCATAGAAAAGGCTTCCAAGCAGTCAGGCGCAGTCACCGGTATATCCTCGGGATTTTATGACCTTGACTATAAGACCGCAGGCTTCCAGAAGTCGGACCTGTTGCTCCTTGCAGCCCGTCCTTCCATGGGTAAGACCGCTCTGGCACTTAATATAGCGGAGCATGTAGTGGTAAAGGAACGTATCCCCACCGTATTCTTCAGTCTCGAAATGTCCAGGGAGCAGCTGGCCAACCGTCTGCTCTCGATGAATTCGAAGATAGATGCACAGTCCATACGTACCGGCTCGTTAAAGCCCAACGAATGGGGAGAGCTCGTGGAAAGTGCGAGGATACTCGGCGAGTCCACACTCATCATAGATGACACCCCCGGCATATCCGTAAGAGAGATGCGTTCAAAATGCAGAAAGCTCAAAATGGAAAAAGGCCTCGGATTCATCATAGTCGATTACCTTCAGCTCATGACGGCAGGAGGAAAGGGTTCGGAATCAAGACAGCAGGAGATATCCGAGATATCACGTTCCTTAAAGTCCCTCGCCAGAGAGATAGAGTGCCCGGTACTTGCCCTCTCCCAGCTCTCACGTGATGTGGAAAAGAGAGACAACAAGCGTCCGCAGCTCTCAGACCTGCGTGAGTCCGGAGCCATAGAGCAGGATGCCGACGTGGTAATGTTCATATACAGAGACGAGTACTACAACAAGGAGTCCGAGGACAAGGGCATAGCCGAAGTCATCATAGGAAAGCAGCGTAACGGCCCCACAGGTACCGTCAAACTCGGAGCCCAGCTCCAGTACACGAGATTCACCAATCTCCAGCATGAGAAAAAATACGATAACGCATAAAAAAATCCCCGTACTTTCATAAGTACGGGGACTTCTTGTCTTAAATTATGCCTGCTGAGGAGCACCAACGGGACAGGTCTCAGCACATGCGCCACAATCAACACATGCGTCGGGATTGATCTCGAACTTGCCATCACCCTCTGCGATTGCGCCTGCAGGACAACCCTCTGCACAAGCACCACAGCTGATGCAGTCTTCACTAATCTTATAAGCCATTTTAATTTCCTCCTTCAAAAGTTATAGCATACATGCTAAAAGCATAATATAATAATTATCCGAAAAATGCAAGTTAAAATTTTCTTAATGGATAAACCGTAGAAAAACAAACTTTTTTGAGTAATATGTTACAAACAAGTTTGCTACCCCGTCACACAGTGATGTGTTTTTCTTTACTGCAATTCATTATGATTATGGTTTGACTTTTTCTGTAACAAAGAATATGATTAATAGTAATAGACCTGTAATTGCGGTGATTAATAATGCAGACTCATCTAGTGTTCATGCTGTAGTTGTTGACGGATATAGTTTGTATTCTTCAACCGGGTTGAATTATTTCTATTATTATAGATTGATGGATCCGAATTGCTCAAGTTATGTGTATGTATCTGTTCCTTCTACAGGTATTAATTTGACTTATAACGCAGGTTATACAATATATACATTATGGACATCAAGTTATACATTTTTGTATGAGGATTATTAACTTAAGAAATAAGGAATGGACTATGAAGCTAAGAATAATAAAAAAAACTTGTATATTAGTATGTGTGATGCTTAGTTTGATTCTGGTAGCCTGTGATTCTGATGGAGATTTGCCTAATAATACGGATACGACTTTAACTATTACAAAGACACCGGATATACCTCCATATCTGGTTATGATTGATGGAACAAGATATCTTTGTTGGGGAAGTGTTGATGCTATTGGAAATTATGAGATAATAGGTAAGATATCAAGTTATACGGGAGACATTTATAATCTGCCTGAAGATCATGAACAGACTAACTTCAAATCTTATGTTGGATGTGATTATGCCTTGTGTGATAATAAACTATATTTGTATTATCAATCTCAATGGATCTATTTGAAAGAGCAGTGAATGAAGTACTAAAAAGCTTCAAACCTAGTTTGGTCAGGGTTTGGAGCTCTTTTTTTGAAAAAGTATTGAAATATCCAATTATATAGTATTATATATGCAAAAGAAAATTATATAGAATTATATAGAATTATATAGGATTATAATAATTATATAACAGGATCAAACATGTGGAAAGGAACACTTTTATGAGCAAGAACCCGTATGCCATAACATTTGGACGTATCCCCAATCAATATATCAGCCGGGATATCCTAATAGACACGATAATCGAGACACTGGTCAGTGATATAGTAGAAGAGCAGGCTTTTAAGCTTACAGGGGTCAGAGGTGCAGGGAAAACTGTTACTTTAACGGCTATCGAAAAGAAACTGAGGGAAAACGGGGACTGGATCATCATTGATCTGAGACCTGATTCGGATATACTTAGCGACTTGATATCAGGTTTGTATAGTGCAGTTCCTTTTCTGACGGAATTTGTCGATAGGAGTCTAAATCTGTCTGCGTTTGGAATCAGTGCAGGTATATCATCTAAGGCTCCGATAACCAGTTCTGATGTAGCACTCACGAAACTTTTGGAAAAAACAAAAAAAAGGGGAAAAAGAGTTCTGATAGCTATAGATGAAGCCCGTAAAACTCAATCAATGGTCAATTTTATTCAAGAATTCCAAATACTTATCAGGAAAGAGTTGCCGTTGTACTTTATTGCAGCGGGTCTTTATGAGGATATTGAAAGTATAGAAAATTCAGAGGGAATGACTTTTTTCTTAAGAGCCACAAAATATGAAATGGCACCTCTGAATTACACAAAGATACGTGATGACTATCAAAAAACACTTGGACTTGACCGCGAAACTGCAGAAACTCTTGCACTTATGACTAAAGGATATGCTTTTGCATATCAGGCTATTGGGAAATATATGTGGGAATCGGCGTCAAAAACTATTACTGATGATGTTTTGGATAAGGTTGACGAAGCATTGGCTGAAAAGGTATATAACAAGATATGGAGCGAGCTAACTCCTATAGATAAGGAGTATATTAAGTTCATAGCCCAAAAGGACTCTATGCCGGTGGCGGATCTTCTTGAGATAACAGGCAGAAAGCATAATGAGTGGAGTATTCCGAGAAAACGGCTGGCACAAAAAGGGATTATAGATATTTCTCAAAGAGGAGTTGTATCCATGAAACTGCCCAGATTAAAGGAGTTTATAGAAGCACAGTTGGATATCTGACGTTTATGTTCTCAACCCCGTCACAAAGTGATGGGGTTTTATTATGCACAAAAAGGATTTGTAAAATAATTGTGAACTTTTCACTTTTCTTGTCCAAAATCCTATTTTCTTTCGTTATTATATATCAGAGGGAAAAATAACAGGGTATACCATGAAAAAAATAGAGGATTCTCGAAATAGTACTTTGGAAAACTTATACAAAGAATACAGTCAACTGGTTATGAGGATAGCCTGCAATGTCCTTAGGGATAAGGAACTTGCAAAAGATGCCTTTCAAGCAGCTTTTCTTTGTATTGCCCAAAATACGGATAAAGTACCCGGTTCTCCTGACAAAAAAGAAAAATATATAAGAAGGATAGCAAGAAATGTAGCTATCGATATCTACAGAAAAAACAAGAAGATAAAACAAAGCGAGATACCGCTGATAGATTCTTGCGATACAGATGAAAAAGATAATGGAAAGAAAAAAAGCAGTATTAAAGAATTAAGCGTTGAGTCCTTTGAAAACAGCATTCTGAGAAAATATGACATAATATGGCTATATGAATCCTTAGACAAACTTGACACAAAAGACTCGGAGTATATAAAGGAATACTATTTTGAAGAACTACCTATAACGCAGATAGCTGAAAAACACGGGATAAGTGTGGAAGCAGCCTATAAACGTGTATACCGCAGCCTTGACAGACTAAGAAAAATATTTATGAAAAAGGAAACATGAAATGAGAAACGAAACCGGTGAAAGTGTAAAAACCGCAATAAAGAGATACTATAATGATGGAAAAGACGTCGTAAGTGATGAAGAAGTAGAGGAAATGATAAAGTCTGTCGAGAGTACCGGGTTTTTAGATAAATGTAGAGAGGTGATGAAACAACAAAAAAAGAAAAGGATACATATAGGGAAATTGTCTCTGAATAGAGTGGCATGCTTTATTTGTGCAGTATGTTCAGCATTGCTATTATGTGGATTTGGTTATATAGTTATAAAGGATGCATACGATTATGATGCAACAGGATGGAAGAGTAAAACAGCAACTATGGATAAAATAGAAGCCTGTGACATACCTGAGGATACTCTGAAAAAAATGACAACAGAAGCACTTGTTGAAACAGTAATAACATATCCGTATTTTTCAGTAGTAACTGCCTATTCGTCTCCTACGGCTGGGCTCGAGGAAGGAATAGAGGCATTAAATCAACAATTTGGCGGATTGAAAGAGCTTATGACCAGAGAAGACGCATATCAATGTACGCTTGATCTTATCAATTCAATTTGTCCTGACATTCTTGATCTTAAACCCGATGATGATTGGGATGAGTTTATGAAAGTATTTAATGAGAAAAACAAGACTAAGTTTGATATCATTCATCTGATCAATGCGGACACACTTTTGAAGATATTGAAGGATTATTCAAACTGATAATCTATATTAATGAGAGAATTAAATCTTTTGTTGAATAATATCACAAGATGTTTGTTGTTAAATATGATTTATGAAGGAGGAAACAGTGATGAGAGCTAAGTTATTAGTTGTGGTTTTGTTGTTTACTGGAATTTTGACTTCAGCTATATGCGTCAAAGGAGCGACAAATCGGGAGAAAGAATCAACGAACGGAACGGAGCAGTATTCCATTAATGAGGCATATAAGTATCCGATCCTTCCGGGGACAAAGGAATGGAATGAGTATGACTCCACAATGAAGAGGGTTGAAGCTTGTAAAGTTCCTATGGAAATCCTCGAAGAAATGAGTACGGAAGCGTTAGTTGAGACTATCGTTACGTATCCGTATTTTACAAATGTGACAGCGTGGGATACTCTTGAAATGGGTGTAGAAGCATTAAATGAACAATTTGGCGGTATTAAGGAATTGTTGACCAGAGAGGATGCATATGATTGTACAATCGGATTTATTAGTGCCATTTGCCCTGATATACTCAATCTGAAACCGGAAGATGATTGGGACGAATTTATGGAGGTATTTAAAGAAAAGAATAAAACCCAATTTGACATAATTCATTTAATCAATGCAGATATTCTTTTGAAAATATTGAATTTATATAATGATAATAATGAAACTTTGCGTTCGGGGGTTCTAACTTATGTTTTAACTCCCCGTACTCAAAAGCATGTAACAGCGACACAAGGATATACCTGGATAGATCAAGGAGCAAATCCGGGATATGTTAACACAATAAATAGTAATTTTTATACAACATTTCCGACAGCAGTTTCGGTGGATCCGATAAATCCGGCCTATAATTGCCATTCTTACGCATGGCATTCCCAAAGTACATCAAACGATTATTGGATTGAGGGTAATCATATTTATCCTTACTTCCTGGATTTTAGTTATTTACCCGCGGGTTCAAACACTCCTCAAAGAGTTTTATACCGTAGTTCCAGTGGATCCGCAGGGCATTCTGCGGTGTATTCGTATTATAATACTTTTACTCAGACTGAATATGTGACTTCAAAGTGGGGGTATTATGGGGTATTCTATCACAGGTTAGATGATTGTCCTTATTATTCTACAAATCCCAATATTACATATTGGGTCGTAAATCCTTGACAAGAGAATTGGTATATCATAGAATGATATGGTCAAGGAGAGGAAAATGAGAAAAAAGAGTTCACTCTTATTAATGTATTTGACTGTAGGTATAATGCTTTTAACCGGATGCGGTAAAAGCGAGAAAGATGTCGAACCGGCAGAACAGGTAAAACTGACCGAACAGGCAGAACAGGAAGAACCGATTGTTCTGGCATGCGATATCATCGAAGCCTTGAATGCAGATGTCAGTGATATAAAGATTTCAGATACAATATACACGTCAATTGTTGAGGATTGGGAAAAATGGAAATCAATAGATACCGAAGCACGGGCTTTAGCGGGTGATATGCCCGGAGATAAGGATATATATTTTGGAAAATGGAATGAAGCGGTAGACTATATTGGCATCATCCCTTGGAATCCTTTTGAGAGTGTCGATTGGGTTAAAAAAAGAAATTATGTGGGCACTAAGGGAGGGAAACATTGCCACTTTTTTGCGGCAGGTACTGCTGATGGTGAACTGGGCTTTTCTTTTTTATCAGCGGGATATGCCATGGATAAGGTAAAGATAATCTTAACAGATTACATTTATACCATAAACTTTAAAGATGTCATTCCGGATCAGTGCACAATGGTCAAATATTACCAATTATACAAAGAAAATGATAGTATTAAAATTCGGGAAAACACAGGTGCAGATCAGGATTATAATTGCATGGTAGGTTTATGGATAAATGAATGGTCGACAGCTTTTTCTTTAGATTTGAAGTTTTATAAAGATGATGAGTTAAAGTATGAGATACAACTTACGAGTTTGGAGAGCATAGAGAAACTTGAAGAGCCATTTGACAAGATATGTACAGAATTGTCCATCCCATTAAAATATAATGCCGTGATCGAATAGAAAAGAGTGTATAAATTACTCCCTTTGTCAAGGACACGAACCCAAAGTCAATGAACCTTGATTTTGGACACGTAGGTAAAATCATTGAGCTCATATATGGAAAACACCATGTATGAGCTTGTTTGTTTATAGTGGGTAAATACCGGTAACGCAGTATTGAAAGTATTCTGACGGGGATAGTTTTGCCAGATCCCATTGGTATCGTTCATTGTTATAGTAGTCCATCCAATCATCAATGGATGCTTTGGCATCCAAAAAGGATTTCCAAGTGTTGATGTATGGCTTGAGTTCATCCTTCATGTGTCCAAAGAAGCTCTCTTGAGGAGCATTGTCCCAACAATTTCCACGCCGTGACATGGATTGACGCAGTCCGGCATCGTTTACTAGCTGGCGAAAGGGAATGCTAGTATAGTGGCTTCCTTGATCAGAATGGATGATTGTATTGGCCGAAAGCATCTCGCCGTGATGCTTTATAAGTAAGTTTACTGTTTGTAAAACGAAATCCACTTCTAACGACTCGCTTAAAACGTAAGAAAGGACTTCTTTAGTGTATGCGTCTATAATGACGGATAAATAGATAAAGCTATCATTCAGGTGTACGTAGGTTATGCCGTAAGAAGAATTGTTCTTGGGCCATGCTCTTCGAATTCTCTATTGACCAGATTTTCTGCAACTGCACTGGTTTTCATGGCACGTAGCATCTGACGATAAGGATTCTGTTTCCTTACCGGGCATGCAAGGTTGTACTTACGCATTAAGCGTCGTATTTTCTTTTGATTCATGTTGATGCCCATATGTTTTAGACGCATGTATATTCCACGTACGCCCTTGTCGTATCCGCGGTGTCTATAAGCCTCAAGAATTAATACGAAGTCTTTCTGATCCTGGTTGTCGCGCTCCCTGCGTTTGGATTCGGCTTTTAGCCATGCATAATAACCGGATCTTGATACCCCTGCAACCCTGCATAGCTCCTTGACGTTAAGAACATTATCTTTAGCCGACATGATATCATAGATGATTTGATACTTGGAACTAGAATCATTCATGATAAGTCCTCTCGCTTTTTGTTCATCACGGAAATAATTTTTTTTAAGAATTCGACTTCTTGACGAAGATAGGTGATTTCATGCTGCATGGCTTCAATGGCTAAGGTAGGGGGCATGGATTTATAATCTTTGCCGTCGGTATTGTCAGAATTCTCCAAATGCGTTTGCTGAACTTGATTTTTATAACGGTAGGTTCGTTGCAGGCGATTATAATAATTGACAATACGTTTGCTACCAAGGATCTTAAGGTTGTATCCACAATCACTAAATATCATTGAGGGACCAACTCCCTGTGAGTGGCGCTTAATGAAAAGATCATTAAACTCATCAGTGAACTTGATCATCCATTCGCTGACAGTCCTTGTGTATGGATTATGCAATAGTTCCATTTGTTCTTCCGGTGTAAATCCGTGTGTAACCTTCCTCATGACGGGTCTCCCTTGATGTAATTAATTATAATGATAATTCAAATATGAATATACATCAACAGTACATATGTGTCCACAAAGTGGGTTCGTTGACTAACAGAACCCTACAAATCGTGTCCATTATATGGGGAGTATTATAACGGAATGCCCCCACGGAAAGACCCTACTAAAGGGTGACCCCACAAAACTTTGGATTACCCCCTATTACTGTAAAGTGATGGGGTTTTATTATGTCGTAAAATTCCCGAACTTACATAATTATTATTCGTACTTCCTTTTATAACTGAAAAAACTATATTGAATTATATTCAATTATATAGTATTATACACATAAATGGAAATTATATAGAATTATATAAGATAATAACAATTATATAACAAGGATCACATTTGCGGAAAGGAATGCTTTTATGAGTAAGAACCCGTATGCTATAACATTTGGACGTATCCCGAATCAATATATCAGTCGGGATATCATCATAGATACGATAATTGAAACACTGGTCAGTGATATAGTAGAGGAGCAGGCTTTTAAGATTACAGGGGTCAGAGGCGCAGGAAAAACAGTTACTTTAACTGCTATTGAAAAGAAACTGAGGGAAAACGACGACTGGATCATCATTGATTTGAGACCTGATTCAAATATACTGAATGATTTGATAGCGGGACTATATAGCGCTGTTCCTTTCCTGACGGATTTCGTCGATAAAAGCCTGAATTTGTCTGTATTTGGAATTACTGCAGGTATATCATCCGAATCCCCTATTACCAGTTCTGATGTAGCACTCACGAAACTTTTGGAAAAAACGAAAAAAAGAGGGAAAAGAGTTTTGGTTGCTATAGATGAAGCACGCAAAACTCGATCAATGGTAGAGTTTATTCAGGAATTTCAGATACTTATCAGAAAAGAACTGCCTTTGTATTTTATTGCGGCAGGTCTTTATGAGGATATAGAAAGTATAGAAAATTCTGACGGGATGACATTTTTCCTGAGAGCTACAAAGTACGAAATGTCACCTCTGAACTACACAAAGATACGTGATAACTACCGGCAAACACTCGGGATTGACCGGGAAACTGCTGAAAAGCTTGCGCTTATGACTAAAGGATATGCTTTTGCATATCAGGCCATCGGAAAATATATGTGGGATGCTGCATCCAAAACCATTACTGATGATGTATTGGCAAAGGTTGATGAGGCTCTGGCTGAAAAGGTATATAATAAGATATGGAGCGAGCTTACTCCTATAGATAAGGAGTATATTAAGTTCATAGCCCAAAAGGACTCTATGCCGGTGGCGGATCTTCTTGAGATAACAGGCAGAAAGCATAATGAGTGGAGTATTCCAAGAAAACGGCTATCGCAAAAAGGGATTATAGATATTTCACAAAGAGGTATTGTATCCATGAAACTGCCCAGATTTAAGGAATACATAGAGGCACAGTTGGATATCTGATGTTTATGCGCTCAACCCTGTCACACAGTGATGGGGTTTTATTATGCTACAAAATTACCAAAACTTGCAACAAAAAAAGAAAAAAAAAGATGATTATTTTTTGTCCACTTTTTCATTTTTCTACGTTATATTATATTAGAAGGGTAAAACAGAGAATAAAAAATACAGGTCTGTACAATGAACAAATCAGAAAATACTTCGGATAGTGTTTTCAATAAAATATATAACGAATATAGTCAACTGGTTATGAGGATAACACTCAGCATATTAAGGGAGAAAGATCTTGCTGAGGATGCCTTTCAAGCAGCTTTCATAACTATTGCCAAAAATGCGGATAAAATATCCGATTCCCCAGAGAAAGCAGAAAAATATATCACAAAAATAGCACAGAGTGTGGCTATAGACATCTATAGGAAAAATGAGAAAATACGGCAGAACGAAACTCCTCTGGTAGACGATGAGAAAGACAGAAATGATAATGAGAGAACAATCCATATAAAAAGAGAATTAAGTGTAGAGTCGTTTGAAAAAGATCTGTTTTACGAATTTGACCGAAAGCTGCTTTTAAAAGCATTGGAGAAGCTTGACAGAAAATATGCAGTAATCATAGAAGAATACTATTATGAAGAATTAACGGCACCACAGATAGCTGAGAAACACGGCATAAGCGTTGATGCTGCATATAAGCGTTTATACAGAGCGGTTGATAAGTTGAAAATGATATTCCTAAAAGAAGGAGGCTGAACATATGAAAAGTCAAAAAATAGAACGTGAGTTCGTTCTGGGGGGGGTGAAATGAAGACAGAAAAAGGAGAAACTCTAAAGGAAATAGTAAAGCAGTACTATGGTGCCGGAACCCAAGCTGATCAGAAGACAATCGATGAGTGTATAAAAAATGTTGAAGCAAAAGGTTTTCTGGACGAATGCAGAAAGGTGGTGAAAGAACAAGAGAAGAAGAGGATACACATAGGAAAACTGCACATTAATAAGGTTGCGTGTGTGGTAGTTGTTTTATCTGCTATACTGATTGGTTTTGGATTTGCAGTACGCCTAAAGCAAATGAATGATTTACGATCAGAAAATAGTATTGATCGATCACAAGAAGGGAAGGATACATATATTAGAGTAGATAAACCGGATGTAGCTGTGTTCCCTGACTTTTATTGGTCACATGGATATATAAGCACAAATCCATATCCTGCTTGTCAATTAACAATCACCGGCGAAACTGCTTATGTTACATCGTTAGTTAATGGTGAGGCAGATGATATGATAACAGGTATCGCAGTTTATCTTGAAAAATACATAGATTATTCATGGCGTACATATACTTCGTGGGTGCATTGTGGAGGAAGGAATCAAGAAAATGTCGACTCGACACATGTTGGACATGGATTATATAGAGTAAGGATGACAGTTATAATCTCACTACCTGACGGATACACAGATTTGTTTGATATGACAGGGAACATGATATTGTTTTGGTGGTGATTTTTTCGATTAAGTGTGAAATAAAGGAGGCTGACAAGAATATGAAAAAAATCGGTAAGATAATATTGACATTGAGTTTGTTTTTTGCATTATTGTCATGTATGATTATTATAAAAAACGAAACGGAATGTTTTGCTAATGCAAATGAATTTGCAATTGAACTTTATTTGGAAGATGATGTAAAGGAAGAAAATAAGTATAGCCTTTCCGGTATTAAATTGGATATATATTCCTCTGCATTGACGCAGTACTACAGCGAGTATGACATGTCAGAATTTACACATTCATATGCATTTTCTGTTTATTCTGATGAAAATGGTATGATCACATTCGTAAAACCATCGGATGAATTCCTGATGATGTTTGATGAGACATCCTTACCTATAGGTACCGGCGTAGAATTACATACGAAGTTCTATCATAGTGATGATGTGGCTGATAGAATTGAGATATCGGAAATAGATCATGTTGATGTAAAATATGACGAAACTTTTGAAAACAGTATATCGGTAAGTGTTTATAACAAAGCAGGTAAAAACATAACGGCCAGCTATAGCATTTCGGAAGAAAAAAGTGCTGATGCCATAAAGAAAGGCACTATTACTGTTGGAAACGAGATCATTCCTTACGAGTACTATATTGATTTTTCACCTCTTGAGCAATTGGCACGCTTAAAAGAAGAGGTAATTGCAGGAGCAAAAACCAAATCTGAAGCCCTGCATGAATATGATGTTATATATAAAAAGCTTGAGAAAAGTACAAAGAAGCTTCCATGTTGTAACGGCTTGTGGCAGTATGAAACATTTTTTAATTCGTTATCTGATGATCAGGGGGAAGAGCCTAATAGGTACACTTTACCTCCGTATTATGATAAAACTTATAGTTTGGGACGTTTTGAAATCAGATATGTTTCTTCTTCAAGTTCGGTACCTACATTTATTAATTCTGTAATGCAAGCGCTTCAAGCAGCGGATACAAGTTTATGTAGTGGATTATCATTTACCCAACCGAGATCTAATGAATCTGGTACAGCAAAATACTATCTATATGTAACAAGCGATACTGCACCTGGTTCCGCTGTGACAGTTCTAGATGTAAAATCAGGAGTTAATGTTTCGTATACTGTTTTATTTGGAATAAATGATTTAAATGGTAGTGCTACAGATTTTCAAAAAGGTACTATAGCTCACGAATATATGCATGCAATTGTACATGCATATCGAGATGCTAGATATCTGCCTCTATGGTTTGGTGAATCATGGGCTGAATGGGCAAGAGTAAGAGTTAAGGGATTGAGTACCTCAACATGCGATGTAAGTCATGTAAATGCATATTTGAACAACTCATATAAATCACTGGTAAGCGACAATAATGAGTATGGTAAACTGCTGTATCCGTTATTTATCAAACAAAACTATGGCGGAGATACAACAGTTGCAAATGTGGTAAAGAATTTGGCTTCTACAAGTAATGTATATACTGCGATAGGAAATGCGCTTCCGGGAACAAATACTTTTTATTCTATTTTTCCTGCATATATGAGATATGTATATAAACCTAAAAGTTTATTTAACCCCAATCTAAGTTCATGGAATGATCATGCATATTTGTCTGCAGATTACGGGATTAACAGCTATCCTACCAATCTGTCCGGTGGCAGTATCAATCCTGTAGCAGCTCATTATAGAGAATTTGCAGTACCTTCGGCACCGTATCATTTAGATATTACCGCAAGCCTTATATCAAATTATTCAACATTTTCAGGTAAAGTACTGATGACAACAGCTTCCGGATCGATAACAGATTGGAGCTTCATACCAACAAGTCCTTTGGTTACTTACTCAACAAATATTAGTGGGTCTTATGTTAAAGGATGTGTTATGTTTGCAAGTACCAACACTTCTTCGTCGACAACCTATTCGGTGACAATTGCAAGAAGTTAAACATTAATCTGTTTTCTTGACCAGCCAAACTCCAAATAAAAGCAATACCCCGTTTTTTATCGGTACAGTCACTGGTATAGGAGAATGAGGCAAAAATCGCGAGATTTAATAAATGTGCAAAATGCCCCTGCTTTGTATTACACAAATGTTGATACTATGATATAATATATATTGTATTGAAGGAAGTCTTTTTACAAAAAAATTATGGAGAAACAGAAGATACTGCAAATTAGGTCTATGAAAAAAATAATATATGCTTTGTTGATTTTACAAGTTGTTGTCTTATCAGCTTGTGGAAATGATAAAATTGCTTCGCTTATGCTTCCCGATAGGTCTGATGTGACTTTGGTAAGTATATCAGGAAGTGATATAAACATGACAATTACTGATGATAGTAAAATTGATGACCTGTTTACCGAATTGTCATCAGTAAATAATAAGTCGGGAGAGAGCTATAACGACACCCCGGAGACGGATGATTATCTGAAAATAGTCTTTAGTGTCTCCGGAGGAATAAGTTCAAATATAGTTTATGTTTTTAAGAATGAAGGCGGTTTTTTTATAGAGCAACCTTATCATGGCATATTTTCCATAGACGAGGCTCAATATAACGCGATACGTGACAAAATATAAGGGGGCAGGTACTCTAATGTATTAATCTCCAATTATAAAGCAACAGAGCTTTCCATTCCTTTGGAATACGATGTTGTATTCAAATAGTACGGTACTTACCTGAGTGAATTATGAATGTTAATGATTGACACACCTACTTGACATTACCACACGTTTCGTGTATTATGAGTACGACTTAAAAGTATAGAAAGTAGGTGTAAAGATATGGTAACAAAGGATATCACTATCGGCGAGCTTTTAAAGGAAGCTCCTGATGTAGCTCCCGTGCTGCTTAGCGCAGGCATGCACTGCTTAGGCTGTCCCGCATCCCAGGCTGAGTCCATCGGTGATGCTGCACTCGTACACGGCCTTGATGCTGATGAGCTTGTAGCCGAGATCAACAACTTCCTCGAGAAAAATAAGGCCTGAAGCTGATGGCTTCGGTTAAGAAGGAAAAGAAAAATAAGAGCAGAGTAGGAAAGATCATTAAGAGGTCTCTCCTATGTCTGTTCTTATTGTTTTTTTTGACCCTTCTTATAGGTTTTGTTGTTATCTGGTCAAAATACGGGGATAAGCTTAAAGCCTTAAAAGCTGAGGCAAATGCCATAGCGTCCGGCTCGAAAAAAGAGGATTTTAGAGCTAATGAGACCTCGGTATGCTACTGGGCTGACGGAAGTGTCATGTCGGTACTTAAAGGTGAAAAAGATGTATATTACCTCGAGTATGATGCTATCCCCAAAAACTGCATAAATGCGATGCTCGCCACCGAGGACAGAAAGTTTTACGAGCACTCGGGATATGATATATACGCTATAATCCGTGCTGCCAAGGCTTATATAGACCACGAAGGGGAGATACGCCAGGGCGGCAGCACCATCACCCAGCAGCTGGCACGTACAGTGTATCTGACCAATGAAAAGACCGTAGAGAGAAAGGTTAAAGAGATATTTCTCGCGGTTGGACTGGAGAAAAAATACACCAAGAACGAGATATTGGAGTTTTATATAAATAATATTTATTTCGCAAACGGCTACTACGGTATACAGGCGGCATCCATCGGATACTTCGGAAAGCCGGCGGGAGAGCTTACCCTGTCCGAAGCGGCTTATCTTTGCGGTATACCCAACAGCCCTTCCGACTACAATCCCTTAAAACGCTTTGATAATACCATAGAGAGACGGAACAGCGTATTAAAGCAGATGAAGGACAATAAGGATATCACGCAGGAGGAGTATGAGGCGGCTGTAAAGGAGCAGATAGTACTGACTTCTTCACCGAAACGTGAAAGATACAACTACGCGGAGACCTTCACCTACCATTCTGCGATACTTGCACTTATGAAGCAGGAGGGCTTTAGCTTAAGAAATGATTTTTATTCCGACTCGGATAAAGAGGAGTATGAAGAACTCTACGAGGAGGAGTACTACCGATTAAAGAGAAGCCTGTATACCCGCGGTTACAGGATATATACCTCACTTAACCGGGAGAAACAGGAGGCTCTGCAGACTTCGATCGACATCGGGCTACAGGATTTTGACGAGAAATATGAGAACGGGATATATGCCCTGCAGGCAGCAGGGGTATGTATAGATAACGATACCGGATACGTGGTGGCCGTGATAGGCGGAAGGGAGCAGGAGTTTGACGGCTATACCTTAAACCGTGCTTACCAGAGCCCGCGCCAGCCCGGCAGCTCCATAAAGCCGCTTGTGGTCTATACTCCCGCATTTGAGAGGGGACTATATCCCGATTCGAAGGTAATGGATGAGAAGTTTGAAGGCGGTCCCAAGAACTCCGGCGGAGTATACTCCGGAGAGATAGATATCAGATATGCCGTATCCGTATCGAAAAATACGGTGGCATGGAAGCTTTTTGAGGAGCTGACTCCCAAGGTGGGGCTTTCGTATCTTAAAAGGATGGGCTTTTCCCATCTGGTAAACAGGGACTATGTGCCTGCGGCGTCCTTAGGAGGGCTTACATACGGTGTGACCGCTCTTGAGATGAGCGGAGCTTATGCTGCGCTCTGCAATGACGGGGTATTCCGCAATCCTACCTGCATACAGCGCATATCCGATGCGGACGGGGAGACTGTGGCCGGAGGCTACGGCAATGAGAATGACCGCATCCGCATATATGAGACAAATGCGGCACGTATGATGACCGATACGCTGAAAACTGTCATGACCTCCGGTACCGGCAGAAAACTTGCACTTTCCGGGCATACAAGCGCCGGAAAGACAGGTACTACCGAGAACCAGAGGGACGGATGGTTTGCGGGATATACCGCTTACTATACTACCGTCATATGGGTGGGCTACGATTATCCTAAGGAGATGAAGGAGCTCATGGGTAACACCTATCCGGGATATATATGGCAGAGCTTTATGGAGAAGATACATGAAGGTCTGCCCGATAAGGACTTTGAGCCATACGAGGATAACAGGCCGGATTCGGAGAAGAATCCTAAAGGAGCCGGGGATGATGATATGACTGATTCGGATGCGGACGGTGAGCTTTATACGGGGGAAACGGAAGAAGGCATAAAGGGACGCATCGTCTACATAGGGGATGACGGCAGCAATATCATCTTAAACGATGATATCACAGATGATGCCGATTACGACATAGAGGGAAAGCCGTTGTATTTTGATGATGAAGGCAACCGTTATTTCTTTGACGAAAAAGGAAGGGCGATACCTGTGGGAGCTGACGGATACCCTGAAGATTACAGCTTCCCCGGCAGCTGGACGCTCTACGACCACGAAGGAAACCCGGTTCTTCACAAAACAGAAGGCGAAATACCAACAATTGATTGACGATAGAGCGAAAAAAGTGTATACTAGTACAGATAGTGGATGTTTGTCACTTTGAAAGAAATGAGGCATATTATGAGTGAAGAAAATATCAATGGAGTAAATGAGGTAGTTAATACCGTTAATACAGCAGCCACGCTAAAGGCAGAGACAGTAAATACGGAGGTACAGCAGGCACCGGTATACACACCTGAGGCTCCTGCTGGAGTTTTACCGGGAGATGTATACGGAGGATACGGGGCAGACTCAGGCAATACCGAGCCGCTGGGGAAAAAACATAAGGGATTAAAGATAGCCCTCATTGCTATAGCGGCAGTCGTTCTGATACTTGGCATCGCCTTTGTGATCCTGTACACCACCAACAAGGAGTACGTACAGAACAAATGGGCACTTCTCACTAAAAACGATGAAGAATACTTCAAATGGGTAGTTGAGAAAAAGACTCAGAACACCAAGTCGGCTATGCTTGCAAGGCTTGACGGTTCCGAGGCGGGTTCGATCCCAGAGACACTTACGACAAGCGGGACCTTAAGCTTCTCATTGTCATCAGAGCTCGGACAGCTGGTGCTCGGCAAGAGCTTTACCGGCATTGACAATGCGGGACTTCGTTTTGAGTTGGCTGTAGAGAACAAAAACACCGCGGGTGTTCTTATTACTCCTTTTTATAAAAACACAGATATCATATCCTTAGGCGGAGCAGTTGATCTTGCAGGGAAGAAGGCTTATCTTACCATACCTTCTTATAAGCCCGAGGTCATAGGCTTAGAGAAACTGATCGAAGCCAACAAGGATAAGATCGATGAACTTAAAAAGAATTTCGAACAGGCTGACATAAGCAGTGAGAGCATCACAGGCATGATACAGCAGTTCAGGGAATTCTTTAACGGCGATAAGCTCGATAAGCTTGTAGACGTGATCCTTGACAGGACAAAAGATGTTGAGCTTACTAAGGGCAGCAATGTACATGTAGGAAAGCTTGAGGGTGAATTTAATGTCATCACCGGTAAGATCAGCAAGACCGATGTCCAGAATATCCTTAAGGATTATGCGGGTAAGCTCATAGATGCATCCTATGACAGTCTCTCCGATATGGCGAAGGACGATCCGTCCATGGGAAGCATATCAAAGGATTCTCTCGACAAGGCTAAGAGCAGTATCGATCAGTCTATAGAGAAGCTTGCAGCTACCGTAGATGTTAAGGCATATGTTGACAACAAGGGCAATATTGCAGGCGGAAGCTTAAAAGTAACAGTGGGCAGATATCCCATATCCATATCATGGCTGACACTTCCCGATGAGAAGGATGATACAAAGTCCACCTTTGCGGCAGACATCCAGTTTGAAGGCTTTGTTATCGCGACCATCACCAATGACATGGTAAAGACGGATACTCTCGTATCCAATAACATTACAATTAAGCCCGGTGCATTTGTGGCATCGGCAGCAGAGGCGGTAGCACCCGGCATCGGAAACTATTCACTTTCAATCATCATAAAGAGTGAAAAGAAGAATGCGGATGTTGAGGACAGCACCTTCAGTATTTCCGTTCTGAATAAGACCGACGTGCTGGCTTCACTTGCACTCGACTGCAATATCACATACGGCAAGGCAGATATGCCGGTAGATATCGGCAGTGCCAAGATCATAGACTTATATGATGTTCCGGATTCGGACTACATCGATGCTGCGCTTTTCGGAAAGCTCCTGCTTATGAAGCTTGACGAGATAAACGATCCTGGTCTCAACAACTTTATAGACCGTGCATTAAAGAGCAGCGGGCTCAGTATTTCCGAGTTAAAGACGCTTATCGATTCAGGTGCGGCGGACGCAGCAAACAATTCAATAAAGAAAGCACTCAGGAAGGCATTAGGCCTTCCTGAGCCTTATAATTATGCGAGTACTGCTGAAGCTCCCAAAGAGGAAAACGGTAAGCTGGTATACTCCTGGGACGTATTAAAGGATACGGCTGTTTCGTATGACAATCTGTCATTTGAGGTATATGACCATTTTAAAAAGCCGGAGATCGTAGAGCCGGACGTGGAAACGGAAAAAAAAACACTTCTTTTGCAATATGCTGACGAGACCTACAGCTACGATGCAGGCCCCGAAGATGTTATAGAAAAGGGCGATAAGATCACGTTTGATGCGGCACTAGTGGTGTTCGGCAAGGTGGTCGACAGCTATTCTTATCCCGGAAACACCGCTACGATAGGCAGATATGAGTATGGTGCAGGGATAGATGACAAGCTCCTCGGGATGAAAGCCGGGGACTCAAAGGATATTGAACTGACTCTCGATGAAAGATACGGGAGTTTTGCCGGTTTTACGGGGACTTTCAGGATCACGGTCACAAAGATAGAAAAGACCTTCGGAGCTGAGTGGTCGGAAAGATTTATAGTGGATAAGCTCGGATACGAATCCCTAGAGGCGTGCGAGGCATACCTGGAGGAAGAAGCAAAAAAGAAGCTGCCCGAGCCTGAGCCGGAGCCCGGTCCCTGCGACATAAAGTCAGCATTGCTTGATGTGGCAATATATCAAAATACATATACCATAACCGATGAAGAGATAAAGAATAATGCGGCAGCATACTACGGAGCCGTAGAATCGGGCGGCACATACTTCCTTCAGGAGCTGTACGGTGCAAACAATCCTCAACGTAATCAGGATGAGAAAAACAGGATCGTAAGCCCCACATCGGATTATAAGCTGAAAAGAGCCGCATTCTGTGCGGGTGTGGCATATAAGAGCGGAATATCGTTCACTGAAGAAGAGCTCGCGGCATATTATGAAAATCTGGCTAAAGATTTTAACTATGCGAGCGGTACGGAACTGATGGATAAGATCAGAAAGTATTACGGTGAGAGATTCTTAGTGGATTTTGCCATAGAGAGAAAAATAAGTGACCTGTTATATGAGACTTACAGGAAAAAATTAGAATTCGGGTTGGTATAACCGAAGATAAGGCGGATATCGGATTATGGAAATAAGCCATAATACAAAAAATGAACAGAGCTACGCTCCTGTCGAAAGCATGGCCGGCTCAAGCACCGAATTTATGATGCGTGAGTTTATACGGCGTGCCGTTTTTTCCGACGGGACAAAGGATTACCGTATTCCGCCGGAGCCCGAGGCAGGAGAGACAGTACGTATCCGGCTGAGGACTGCCAGAGGTAATGCTTTTGCCGCCGTACTTGTTACGGGAGAGCAGAGGATACAGATGTCCGTGGACATATCCGATGCACTTTTTGATTATTATGAGGCATCCCTTACCGTGGGTGAGGAGCCCATAGAATACTATTTCCTGATCTGGAGCGGCGAGAAATACTACTATTACAATCAGGTAGGAGTAACGGAATCGCCCGATCCGACCTATGATTTTAAGATCATGCCGGGCTTTAAGACTCCGGACTGGGCGAAGGGTGCCGTCATGTACCAGATATTTGTCGACCGCTTCTGCAACGGCAACGGCATAAACGAAGTGGCTGACCATGAGTATGCATATCTGGGTAAGCATGTGGAGAGAGTGTTCCGGTGGGATGAGCTTCCTAAGACCGATGATATCAGAAGGTTTTACGGAGGAGACTTAAACGGAGTAAAAAGTAAGCTTGATTACCTTCAGAACCTGGGAGTTGAGGTTATCTACTTTAATCCGTTGTTCGTATCTCCTTCCAACCACAAATACGATATACAGGATTATGATTATATAGACCCGCATTTTACGGTGATCCCTTATGACGAGGGAGAAGTACTGCATGAGGGTGATCTGGATAATACCCACGCCACGCGCTATATAAACAGGGTAACCGACATAAGAAATCTTGAAGCCAGCAATGAGTTTTTTGCTGCACTGGTAGCAGAGATACACCGCCGCGGCATGAAGGTGATACTCGACGGAGTGTTCAATCATTGCGGTTCATATAATAAATGGCTGGACAGACAGAAGATATACACCGAGGAACGCGGATATGCACCCGGAGCATACATCTCCGCTGAGAGTCCTTACAGGGATTTCTTTAAGTTCTATTCGGAAAACTGGCCCGATAACGGGGATTATGACGGATGGTGGGGACATGATACCCTGCCGAAGCTGAACTATGAGGGATCTAAAGTCTTAGAGGACTATATCATAGGTATTGGCAGAAAATGGGTATCCCCTCCTTTTAATGCTGACGGATGGAGACTTGATGTGGCTGCGGATCTCGGATTTTCCGAGGAATATAACCATAAGTTCTGGAAACGCTTCAGAGCAGAAGTAAAGGATGCTAATCCCGAAGCCATAATACTTGCGGAAAACTATGAGGCATCCTGGAAATGGCTTAAGGGCGGCGAATGGGATACCATAATGAATTACGAGGCCTTTATGGAGCCTGTCACGTGGTTCCTCACGGGACTTGAGAAGCACAGCGACCACTTTAGAGCAGACCTTTTGAACAATCATGAGGCATTTTTCGGAGCTATGCTCTACCATATGTCTAGGATGAACACTCAGTCGCTCCAGGTTGCGATGAATGAGCTGTCAAACCATGACCATTCAAGGTTTTTGACGAGAACCAACGGCAGATGCGGAAGGCTTGCCACAGCGGGAAGTACAGCGGCATCCGAAGGCATAAAGCCCGCAGTCATGCGTGAAGCCGTACTGATACAGATGACCTGGCCGGGAGCACCCACCATATATTACGGTGATGAAGCGGGACTGGCGGGCTGGACCGATCCGGACAGCAGGCGTACATATCCGTGGGGGCATGAGGATAAGGACTTATTAAGATTTCATAAGGAACTGATAGGGATACACAGATCGTACGAGACCTTAAAAACAGGTTCGCTCAAGTTCCTTGCGGGCAGACACGGTATCATCAGCTATGGACGCTTTGACCGCGAGCACAGATTTGTAATAGCGATAAACAATAACGACACGCAGGAAACGGTAGAGATACCGGTATGGGAGCTCGGAACACTTGATACGAGAGCCATGGTCCGCCTGGTCGAGACTACGGAAGAAGGCTACAATTTTGAAGCCGTCATCTACAGATCGGAGCACGGCGTGATAGTTCTCCGGCTCAAGCCTCATTCGGGCATATGCATCAAGAACCTGCCGGACTACCTCTTGTAATAATCCGAAGCAATATCGATATATCATCCTGAGCGAAGCGAAGGATCTTTAATAAAAAAAGGAACAACAGATGGTAAAAGCATCAGAAAAGAACCGTATAAAAAAAATCCTTGCTATCTTGGATGAAATGTATCCGGACGAAAGGTGTTATCTGGAGTATAAAACCGACTGGCAGCTGTTGTTTGCCACCATCTTAAGTGCACAGTGCACGGATGCCAGGGTCAACCTGATAACAAAAGATCTGTATAAAAAATATAAGTCCTTAAAGGACTTTGCTGAAGCGGATATATCGGAGCTTGAGGAAGATGTAAGACCTGCCGGGTATTTCAGGAGCAAGGCTAAGCATATAAAAGAATGTGCAGCCATGCTATTAAAAAACCACGACGGAAAAGTGCCGAAGGATATCGATGAATTGACCAAACTCCCCGGAGTCGGAAGAAAGACCGCAAATGTAGTAAGGAGCCACATATATAATGAGCCCAGCATAGTGGTCGATACCCATGTAAAAAGGATATCGAGGCTCTTGGGGCTCACCGATACGGATGACCCCGTAAAGGCGGAATTTAAGCTGATGGAGATCATACCGAAGGATCACTGGATAAGGATCAACCTCCAGCTTATAGATCACGGCAGGAACATATGCATCTCCGGCCGTCCTAAGTGTGAGATCTGCCGGCTGAATGCAGTATGTCCTCACTGCAAGTCTTCCACTTGAGGCATTAATGATTTTAGATACACGATCGTCCTTTCCTGAGTCTTGGGACTGGCGCTTACGGTATCGATGAGAGCGGACAGCTTTTCGGTATCATTGATGAGAGAATATATCTCTCCCAAGACCGTCACGATCTGGTAGGTATATATACCGTTTTCGGTAAAGAACAGGGCAGCTCTTTCGGCTTCGGCCAGACGTCCGTCTGCGTAAAGGAGCCTGCATAAGTCACCGAAATACGGGACGAGAAAGGTAAAGTTGCTGTCGGCTTCGCTTAAAGAAGTAAAGTTGGCAGTACCGTATTTTTCCTTTAATTCAGTGTTGGAATATTCGGACAGATCGGCTACGGGCTTATCCTTAAACTGAAGGATCCTGCTGCATACAGCAAAAAGCTCGCTGTCCTCGGTGCCCCTGTCTTCAGGCAGGAACTGTTCAGTGATAGTGATATAGTGTATGTCGTTGGTGCTTTTTCTGGGGATAAAACCGGACTGGCGTTCACGTTCCCAGAAGTCTTTACGTGTCTGGTTTTCCTCTCTTGTGTGCTTTTTAAGCTCATAAGCGAGCCATATCACAAATATCATTACCAGACCGAATACGGGTATTTTCATAGCAGTACCTCTTTATATTATCAAAAGTTATGTTATTCTGAGGGCACAGCCCGAAGAATCTTATATACAAAAAAGAAACGGAGATAAAAACCATGAATTTCTACAACAAAAAAACCAGAAGGATCATTACCGTTACCATCGTGCTCGTACTTGTGGCAGCACTCGTTATCTCACTTGTGGCGGCATTGGTTTAATACAAGTATAGCATAATACAGACAGGATTTCAAACGTATATGTCGCAGACAAAAGAATATACCATAGTGATGGCGGGGTCGGCTGCGAGCCGGGCGGCCCTTGATATCCTATATTCAAAAGAAGATAAATTGAAAAAAAGATACTCGCGTAATTACCTGGAGTTTGCCGGGGAGAAATTAAAAAAAGGCATTCTCGAGGTTCAGGACGCGGAGGAGCTCATAAAAGGGATTTCTCCCGAAACGTTTTTTCCGTGCGGGAAAGACGGCATATTCGGTGCTCTTTACATGCTTGGAGAAAAGCTGGAATGCGGTTTAAAGGTACAGCTTAAAAGCATACCTATAGAGCAGGCGGCTATAGAACTATGTGACTTAACTGACATAAACCCGTATGAGTCGGACAGCACAGGAAGCATCATACTGGCGGTAAAAGATGCGGGCAAGGCGGCAGAGTGTGCGGAAAAGCTCGGTATCGGGCTTAAAGTACTGGGTTATACCACATCCGCAAATGCAAGGATTGTAGCAGCCGATACTGAGCGTTATCTGACCCCGGGCGGGACTTGATTTAAAAGACAATTATAATAAACAGGAGATAGAAAAATGAACGAATTAAAAGAAAAAATATTACGAGCGATAGCGAAGGATTCTAAGATAGCGACGGAGGAGCTGGCGATAAGGCTCGGCTGTACAAAGGAAGAACTGATCACAGCCATAGCGGAGATGGAAGCGGATAAGGTAATCTGCGGTTATCCCACTCTTATAGACTGGGACAAGGTGTCTGAAGAAAAGGTTACCGCACTCATAGAGCTCAAGGTTACTCCCCAGAGGGGCCAGGGCTTTGACAAGATAGCGGAAAGAATATATAAGTTTGACGAAGTGGAGTCTGTATACCTCATGTCCGGCGGATTTGACCTGACAGTCATCATCCGCGGCAAGAGCATGAAAGAGGTATCACGTTTCGTATTCGAAAAGCTTGCGCCCATGGAATCGATCCAGAGCACAGCTACACACTTCGTACTTAAAAAATACAAGGACCAGGGCCTCATCATGCAGTTTGAAAGCGATGACGAGAGGATCCAGATGAATTTCTGATAAAAGAGGACAAAAATGAGAAACCCGTTAAATAATAAAATAACCGAGATAAAGCCCTCGGGCATAAGAAAGTTTTTTGATATAGTGTCCGAGATGAAGGATGCTATTTCATTAGGTGTCGGCGAGCCCGATTTTGAGACTCCCTGGCACATCCGTGAGGAGGGTATTTACTCTCTTGAAAAAGGAAAGACCCATTACACTTCAAATGCAGGTCTTAAGGAACTGAGGCAGGAAATACACAATTACCTTTTAAGAAGATTTAACTTAAAATATGACCCGATGAAACAGATACTTGTAACAATAGGCGGCAGCGAGGCTATAGACGTGGCACTCCGTGTTATGCTGGAACCCGGTGACGAAGTGCTTCTTCCACAGCCGAGCTACGTATCTTACGAACCCTGTGTCATCATGGCCGGCGGAAAGCCTGTGATCATCGAGCTTAAGGGCGAGGATGACTTTAAGCTGACCGCACAGGAGATACTCGATGCATGTACCGAGAAGACCAAGGTACTGATCCTTCCTTTCCCGAACAACCCTACTGGTTCGGTAATGTCTAAAGAAGAACTGGAAAAGATAGTAGATATTATCATAGAGAAAGACCTGTATGTCATCTCTGACGAGATATATGCAGAGCTTACCTACGGAGAGAAGCATACTTCCATCGCTTCGCTTCCGGGCATGATAGACAGGACTATAGTCATCAACGGCTTTTCAAAGGCATATGCTATGACCGGATGGAGACTAGGGTATGCAGCAGGTCCCGAAGTTATCATCAAGCAGATGATAAAGCTCCATCAGTTTTCCATCATGTGTGCAGCCAGCTTCAGCCAGCACGCAGCCATAGAGGCTCTTAAAAACGGGGATGCCGATGTGGAGATGATGACTGAGGCATATGACCAGAGAAGACGATTCCTGATCCATGAGTTAAGACGTATGGGACTGCCCACTTTTGAGGCAAGGGGCGCATTCTATGTATTCCCGTGCATAAAGGGTACGGGTATGACCTCTGAAGAGTTTGCAACCAAGCTTTTGCAGGAGGAAAAGGTAGCAGTGGTACCCGGCACCGCATTCGGAGACAGCGGTGAAGGTTATTTACGTATTTCTTACGCATATTCCATAGAAAAGATCAAGGAAGCTCTTGAGAGGATAGAGCGTTTTGTAAAGAAATATATGAAACAGGATGCGTAAGGGATAATGAATATAGTACTTCATGAACCGGAGATACCGGAGAATACCGGTAATATAGGGAGGACCTGTGTTGCGACAGATTCGGTCCTCCATCTTATAAAGCCCTTGGGTTTTGTGATAGATGATAAGCATCTGAAACGTGCGGGGCTTGATTATTGGCCAAAGTTAAAATATTTTGTATACGAAAGCTATGAGGATTTCCTTGCGAAAAACCCGGATGCGAAGATCTTTTTTGCCACCACAAAGGCTAAAAGATGCTATTCGGAGGTGAGTTTCGGACCTGATGATTTCATCATGTTCGGAAAGGAAAGTGCCGGCATACCGGAGGAGATACTTGTGGACAACGAACCCACATGTATCCGCATCCCGATGTGGGGTGACATAAGGTCGCTGAACTTAGGCAATTCCGTGGCAGTTATCCTCTATGAAGCCTTACGACAGAACGGCTTCGGAGAACTCAACAGACAAGGGGAACTTCACAGGCTTTCATGGAAATGAAAGTTATGAATGAGAAAGTTTTAAAAACATTAGAATTTAATAAGATAATTGATAAGCTGAAAGAGCTTGCAGGCTCTGCGATAGGAAAAGAAAAATGCGCACAGCTTAAACCCATCTCCGACATAGAGGAGATAAGGACACTGCAGTCTGAGACGGCAGCAGCATTAAACAGGATATACAGGAAAGGAAGCCTTTCCTTTTCCGGTATCCATGATATCAGGCCGTCCATAAAAAGACTTGAGATCAGGTCCACCTTAGGTATGGGTGAACTCATGCATATCAGCTCAGTGCTTACGGCATCCGAGCATGTAAAACAGTACGGTGAACAGTCAGAGGGTGAGGCAGAGGATGCTCTGTCCGAGCGATTCAGGCTTATAGAGCCGTTAAAGACAGTTAACCGTGAGATACTCCGCTGCATACTTTCGGAGGACGAGATGGCGGATGATGCGAGTCCCGGACTTAAAAGTGTGAGACGCAGCATCAAGGTTGCAAACGATAAGATCAGGGATCAGCTTAATTCCATCATCAATTCACAGGACAACAAGCTTATCCTTCAGGACAATCTTATCACCATGAGGGACGGCAGATACTGTATCCCGGTAAAGTCAGAGTATAAAAACAGCTTCTCCGGCATGATACATGACCAGTCCTCATCCGGCTCGACCGTATTTATCGAGCCCATGGCGGTAGTAAAGCTCAACAACGAGTTAAAGGAGCTGGCTATCCGCGAGCAGGAAGAGATAGAGAAGGTACTTGAAACTCTTTCGCAGATGCTCTTTAACGAGACAACAGAGCTAAAATACAATATCGACACCATAGCCGAGTTTGACTTTATATTTGCGAGGGGCACGCTGGCTAAGATCATGAAGGCCTCCGAGCCGAAGTTTAACGATAAGGGCTATATCAATATCAAAAAGGCAAGGCATCCGTTGATAGATGCCAAAAAGGTAGTCCCGATAGATATCACCTTGGGCGGTGATTTTACGCTCCTTGTGATCACGGGACCCAATACCGGCGGTAAGACGGTATCTCTTAAGACCATCGGACTGTTTACCCTGATGGGGCAGGCGGGACTTCATATCCCCGCATTTGACGGGTCTGAACTCGCCGTATTTGGCGAGGTATATGCGGATATAGGAGACGAGCAGAGCATCGAGCAGAGCCTGTCCACCTTCTCCTCACATATGAAGAATACGGTATCCATCTTAAAAGAAGCCGATGAAAAGTCCCTGGTGCTCTTTGATGAATTAGGTGCCGGTACGGACCCGACAGAGGGTGCTGCACTTGCCATGAGTATCCTGAACTTCCTGCACAACAGGGACATAAGGGTCATGGCTACCACACATTATGCTGAGCTTAAGCTTTACGCACTTTCCACACCCGGTGTTTCGAACGCATGCTGTGAGTTTGATGTTGAGACATTAAGTCCCACCTACAGGCTCCTCATCGGTATACCCGGAAAAAGCAATGCGTTTGCTATCTCAAAAAAGCTGGGACTTTCGGATGAAGTGATCTCCATGGCCGAAAGCTATATCGGTACCAGGGATAAGAGCTTTGAGGACATCATCGGCGGACTTGAAAAGAGCAGGCGTGATACCGAAAGGGCACTTGCTGAGGCAGAAGCTGTCAGAAAAGAAGCAGCAGACCTTAAGGCAAAATGGGAAGAAAAGCAGCGTAAGCTCGACGCCGCAAGAGACAGGGTGCTTGCAGAAGCCAATGAGAAAGCGGCTAAGATCCTTCAGGAGACTAAGGACTATGCAGATGAGAGCATAAGAAAGCTGAATAAGCTTGCCGCATCCGGACAGAATATGAGGGATATGGAGCATGAGCGCAGCAGCTTAAGGGATATGCTCAACGAGAAAAATAAAGGTCTTTCCGGCAACACCGTAAAGAAGAAAAAGGCTGCGCGTACTCCCGAAGAGGTCAAGGTCGGGGATGATGTACATGTATTATCCTTTGATGTGGACGCTAAGGTGCTGACACTGCCTAACCAGAAAGGTGAACTCTACGTACAGATAGGTGCCATGAGGACACAGGTAACCTTAAAGGACATAGAGCTTATAGAAAAGAAGGAAGAAGAACAGACAAGGGTTAAGACCGGAGCCGACGGCATAAAGATGTCAAAGCAGATGAGCATCAGTCCCGAGTGCAATATCATCGGTATGCGTGTGGACGAAGCTATGCCGATAGTCGATAAGTACCTGGATGACGCATATCTGGCACATCTTCCTCAGTGTACCGTTATCCACGGACGTGGTACGGGAGCACTGAAGACTGCGGTACATGCCCATCTTAAGAAATTAAAATATGTAAAGGAATACCGCCTCGGTAACTTCGGAGAGGGTGACCAGGGAGTTACTATTGTGGTTTTCAAAGAGAAGTGATGAGGTGTAGAAATATTCAGGTTTTTATTATAGGAGGAGGAAAATGGCGTACAAACAGAAAATACTGATAGTGGATGACGACGGAAACATAGCCGAGCTGATATCCCTCTATCTTATGAAGGAGTGCTTTGATACATGTATAGCGGAGGACGGTGAGGACGCTTTGGAGAAGTTTGACAGCTTCCAGCCCGACCTCATCCTGCTCGACCTCATGCTTCCCGGCATAGACGGATACGAGGTCTGCAGGGAGATCAGAAAGACTTCGAGGGTGCCTGTCATCATGCTTTCCGCAAAGGGTGAGACATTTGACAAGGTATTGGGCTTAGAGCTCGGTGCCGACGACTATATGGTGAAGCCCTTCGACTCCAAAGAGCTTGTGGCGCGTGTACGTGCCGTACTCCGACGCCAGCAGAATTCCGGGTTACCTGAAAAGATCCCGACCGTCAAGATCGAGGAGACGGGAGACATCGTAAGATATCCCGAGCTTGTGGTCAACAAGGACAATTATACGGTCCTTTATAAGGACAAGAACATTGAAATGCCTCCCAAAGAGCTTGAGCTTCTGTATTTCCTTATGACCAATCCCAATAAGGTATTTACACGTGAGCAGCTCTTGGACCATATCTGGGGTTACGACTATATAGGTGATACCAGAACGGTCGATGTACATGTAAAGAGGTTAAGAGAGAAGATAAAGGATACCGAAAACTGGAGTTTAGCTACCGTTTGGGGCGTAGGTTACAAATTCGAAGTGATAAGACAAAATGAGAATATCGTATAAATTAGGACTAAGTTATCTTTTTGCCATAGCAGCTCTTTTTGTCCTGGTCAATTTCTGGGGAAAAGGGAAATGCAACGATCTGGCGGAACAGAATATCAAGTTCCAGCTCCGTAATATGGTCACCAACCTTTCGGATACTACGGTTTCGGAATATTATGAAGGGGAAGGGACGATAGTAAGGATCAGACATGAGCTCTGGGCCATAGAAAGAGCCACGGGCATACGGATATGGCTGGTAAATGCAGAGCATAATGTCATCGCCGATTCATCCGATCCAAATGGGGAGCCGGGTATTTCCGGCAACGATTATGACAACGGTATATTGGAGCAGAATATCAGTGAAAACGTGATCGTGGATTCGTATTTTACGGACCCCATGCTGGTATGCTCAGAGCCGTTCATGCATAATTATCGGATCGCAGGTTTTATATGTGCGTTTACTCCCATGAGCAGGATGACGGAGGAAGCCTCCGGTTATACGGAGATCATGAATATCGGGATGATACTCATATTCCTGGTACTGTTCGTAATATTTGCGGCTATTTATTTCTATACGGTCATCCCTATTAAGACCATAAAAACGGCCGCCGGAGAGTACGCAAAGGGCAATTACGATCAGGAGATGAATATCAAGAGCCGTGACGAGTACAAGGAGCTTTCCGACACTATCTCGTACATGGTATCGGAGCTTAAATCAAACGAGGAAAAGCAGAGAAAATTCATCGCGAATATCTCGCACGATTTCAGATCACCGCTTACCTCAATAAAAGGATATGCCGAAGCCATAAAGGACGGCACCATCCCTTATGAGAACAAAGACAAGTATCTGGATGTCATCCAGTTCGAGGCTGAACGTCTGCATAAGCTGACATCGAGCCTGCTGCAGCTCTCAAGCATCGACAGCGGCGGACTGTCCCTTGATATCAAGAGCTTTGATATTACCACGACCATCAGAAATATCGCGGATGCGTTTGAGGGTATCTGCAGGGAAAAGAAGATACTGTTGAGACTTAAATTTGACGAGCCGAAGATATTTGTTGATGCGGACCAGGCGAGGATCGAGCAGGTTATCTACAACCTGACGGATAACGCCATCAAATTCTCCAATAAAAACTCCGAGATCATCCTGAGCGTAAGGGTTAAGGGTGCCAAGGCCGTGATAAGCGTTAAGGACTTCGGACTCGGTATACCCAAGGAGAGTATCAACAGGGTATTTGAAAGATTTTACAAGAGCGATCCTTCAAGAGGTAAGGATAAGAAGGGTACAGGTCTCGGACTTTCCATAGTTAAGGAGATCATTACCGCTCACGATGAAGAGATAAAGGTATTGAGCAACGAAGGCGCAGGCACGGAGTTCTTCTTCACGCTGCCTGTATCGTAAGATTATAAACGGGTAAAGAGTATGGATAAGCATAAAAAGCTGACAGAAACTGAAAACGTGAATAATGAGATAATTGACAATCCCGAGCTGGAAGAAGATCTTGAAAAAAAGGATTCGGTGATAAGTGAGCAGATAAAGCCGTGGCACAAAAGGAAATTTAAAAAAATCATGAGTGTTATCGGTCTGTCGCTTCTTGCCGGAATACTGTTCGGTATAGCCGCCAGGTTTGTATTTAAATATTCCGACGGTATCATAAGCAAGATATTCGGGCTCAGTGTCCAGTACGATAATGTAGTGGGTCCCCCGCCTGACTCCTCCCAGCCCCAGCCGACCGGTAAAGGTCCCGATATGCCCGATAATCCCGGAAATACACAGGATCCGAACGGTGTAAAAATAGGACAGACACCGGGGAATCCGGGCGAAAAGCAGGGAGAACCCGGGAATACGGGAGATCAGACCGATCCTGCAGCAGCTAAGGCTACAGTTGAAGGCTTAAACCGTGTATCCGATGCTTTGAGTAAGAGCCTTGTAACGGTCAATTCCGTAACCCGAGTGGTAAACTGGCTCGGTGACAATATAGAGCAGTCCGAATCAACCGTAGGCGTGGCTATAGCGGAGAATCCCGCGGAGCTTTTCATTCTTACATATTATGACAAGGTAAGCTCGGCAGACAGGATAGAGATAGCATTCCCCAGCGGAAACACTAATGTCGTGACCATATACAACCACGATGAAAACTATAACTTAGCTGTGCTTTCCATCAACAAGCAGTCGTTAAAGCTTGATGATATAAACGGTATCGTTATCCCCGAGATTGGTGATTCGGATGAGGTATATGCCGGTATGCCGATAGTGGGAGTGGGAAGCATCGACGGCTCCAACAAAATGGTTGATTACGGATATATAACGAGCGACGGTTATGTTGAATACCTGACCGATTCCTCCATAGAACTTTTTACCACCAGTCTCCTTCACTCACATACGGAAGAGGGTATCGTGGCAGATACTGACGGCAGGGTCATCGGTATCATCACCAGGACTCTGGGCGGCTCGGTAAAGGCCGATATCAACAAATGCATGAAGGTAAACAGCATCATCAAGATAGCCGAAAAGCTCTGCAACGGCGGCAATATGATATATTGCGGTATCAACTTAGAGAATATCCCTTCGTGGGTATTGAGGGAGAATGAGCTTGAAAACGGCATATATGTCAACAGTGTGGAAGCTTCTTCACCCGCATCCGATGCCGGTATACGTAAGGGCGATATCATTACGGCGATAAACGATGTTAAGATCAATGATGTAACGGAATATACCGATTTCCTTATGAATGCGACCGAAAATTCATCCATAAAGGTCGATCTTTACAGGAGTTCAAAGGCATCTGACAACAATATCACGGTAACGGTAAGACCGATAAATCGCAATAATTAATTATAAAGACAGAAATAAATAGGTAGCAGAAGGAGTTAAGATGAAGTATATTAGTGAATTGCGTGAGGGTGAGATAACTCATGATATATATCTGTGCAAGCAGGTGCAGACACTTGTGGCAAAAACAGGTAAGAGCTATCTGTCCATAATACTTCAGGATAAGACCGGTACGCTTGATGCAAAGGTATGGGATATAACAAGCGGCGGCATTGAAGATTTTGACGCACTTGATTATATCTATGTTGAGGGCGAGGTTACTATTTTCCAGGGCACCATGCAGCTGAAATGCCGCAGGATAAGAAAGTGCCGTGAGGGAGAATATGAACCTTCGGATTATCTTCCATATTCGAGATTTGACATCGATGTGATGTACAAAAAACTGCTTGAGTACATAGGCCTGGTAAAGGAGAAGCATTTAAGGGCTCTTCTTGAGGACCTGTTTATAAATGATGAAGAGCTCGTAGCACAGTTTAAAAAGCATTCTGCAGCAAAGTCCGTACATCACGGATTTGTCGGAGGATTGTTAGAGCATACGCTCTCGGTTACCAGCCTGTGTGTGAAGTTCGCCGAGCAGTACAGTTATCTGAATAAGGATCTTCTGATCACAGCTGCCATATGCCATGACATAGGTAAAACAAAGGAACTTTCCGAGATGCCGGCCAACGACTATACCGATGACGGCAACCTGCTCGGACATATCGTGATGGGCTATGAGCTTTTAGGTGAGAGGATATCCCGTATAGAGGGCTTCCCGCATGCTTTGGGTTCAATGCTCAGACATTGTGTACTTGCGCATCACGGAGAGTATGAATTCGGCTCACCCAAGAAACCCGCTCTGGCAGAGGCGATAGCACTGCATTTCGCAGATAATCTCGATGCCAAGATGGAAACTATGAGAGAACTTTTGGAAAGCGCCGACATGAACGCGGAATGGCTCGGTTTCCAGAGACTCTTCGAGAGCAACATGAGGAAAACCACCTATAAAGAAGACTAAAGTACCCCATCAGCCTTCCCCTTGAGGGGAAGGGGGACCGCGAAGCGGTGGATGAGGTGTAAAACAACAAGGAGCGAAAACCATGCAGATGACATTCAGATGGTATGGCGAGGGAAATGACAGCATTTCACTCGACCAGATCAGGCAGATTCCCGGCGTGGAAGGCATAGTCTGGGCACTCCATGACAAGATGCCGGGCGAAGTCTGGGAAAAAGAAGAGATACAGAAGGTAGCCGATCAGCTTCATGCACACGGCTTCAACATGGACGTGGTAGAGTCCGTTAACGTACATGACGATATCAAGATCGGTCTTCCCACCAGGGATAAGTACATCGAGAACTATAAGCAGACCTTAAGGAACCTTAAGGAATTCGGTGTTAAGGTTGTCTGCTATAATTTCATGCCGGTATTCGACTGGACCAGGACAGACCTGTTCCATCCGCTTCCCGACGGTTCGACCGCTCTTTATTATGAAAAAGATAAGATCATAGATGACCCGGTAAAGATGGCTGACTATATCTTAGACAAGTGCGAAGGATATACCATGCCCGGCTGGGAGCCCGAGAGAATGGGCAGATTAAAGGAGCTTTTCGAGGCATATAAGCCCGTGACCAAGGAGAAACTCTGGGAGAACTTAAAGTACTTCTTGGAGCAGCTGATGCCAGTATGTAAGGAGACCGATATCAAGATGGCTATACATCAGGACGATCCGCCCTGGGATATATTCGGACTTCCGAGACTTCTCGTGGATGAGGCATCGATAGACAGATTCCTCAGTATGGTGGACGATCCTTACAACTGTCTTACACTGTGCTCCGGCTCCATGAGCTCCAACCCGAAAAATAACGTGGCAGATATAGTAAGAAAGCACTGTGACAGGATAGCATTCGCTCATGTAAGAAATGTAAAGCATTATCCGAACGGTGACTTTTCCGAGACCTCACACCGTGACTGTGACGGTGATACAGGAGTGCTCGCCATCATGAAGGCATACCATGACTGTGGTTTTAAGGGCTACATCAGACCCGACCACGGACGTCACATCTGGGGCGAGAAGTGCAGACCCGGCTACGGCCTCTACGATAGAGCCCTGGGTATCATGTACCTGCTCGGCATCTGGGATACACTTGAGAAATATGACATAAAGTGAAAGGCATAACATGAAACTCACATTAGAAGGAATTAAGAACGCATCAGCATGGAACGGCTTTAAGCTTCCTGCATTTGATATCGAAAAGATGTGTGAGACCACAAAGCAGACTCCGGTATGGATCCATTTCGGTTCGGGAAATATCTTCAGAGCCTTTCTCTGCTCTGCAGCACAGGAGCTTCTTGATACAGGTGTCATGACATCAGGTATCACCGCAGCTGAAAGCCACGGAACGGAGATCATCACCGAGTGCTTTAAGCCCCACGACAACCTTTGTGTGGCAGTAACACTCAACGGTGACGGAAGCACATCAAAGGAAGTGGTGGCATCAGTAGGCGAAGCACTTACCACTGCATATGATTTTAACAGGATAGCTGATATTTTCTGTACAGATTCCCTTCAGATGGTATCCTTTACCATCACCGAAAAAGGTTATGCACTGCGCGATGCATCGGGAAACATCTTCCCCATGGTCGATGCGGATAAAAATACAGATCCGGCAGTTATAATATCCGATATGGCAGCCGGAAAGCAGAACCATCACTTGATGGCAGTGCTTACAGCTCTTACCTTAAAGAGAAAAGCAGTAAGCGGAAAGCCCATAGCACTTGTATCCATGGACAACTGCTCGCATAACGGTGAAAAGATAGAGAATGCAGTAAAAGAGATAGCGGGAGCATGGGCTGATAAGGGATATATCGCCGGTGATGATATTGAGTACCTTAACACCAAGGTAAGCTACCCTTGGAGCATGATAGATAAGATCACTCCCAGACCTGATAAAAAGGTAGAGGAGATGCTCATCGCCGACGGCATAGATGAGATCAAGCCTTTTGTAACACCTAACGGCACATATATAGCAGCATTTGTAAATGCCGAGAGACCTCAGTATCTCGTGATAGAGGATGATTTCCCGAACGGAAGACCCGCACTTGATAAGGCCAGAGGCATCATGTTCACCGACAGGGATACGGTAAACAAGGCAGAGAGAATGAAGGTATGTACATGTCTTAATCCTCTTCATACCGCACTTGCGGTATACGGCTGCTTATTGGGTTATACCTCTATATCAGCTGAGATGAAGGACACCGAGCTTGTAAACCTCATCACAAAGATGAGCAGACGCGAAGGTATGCCTGTAGTAGTAAATCCCGGTATACTTGACCCTGAGAAGTTTTTGCAGGAGTGCTTAACCGAGCGCTTCCCCAATCCCTTCATGCCGGATACTCCCCAGCGTATAGCTACGGATACATCCCAGAAGCTTCCCATCAGATACGGTGAGAACTTTAAGGCGCATATCGAAAAAGGTGACGTGGATACATTGAAATATATGCCTCTTGTTATAGCAGGCTGGCTGAGATACCTTTTGGCGGTTGATGATAACGGAGAAGCATTTGAACCTTCATCCGATCCGCTCCTTTCTACCGCACAAGGGATGCTTAAGGGCATCAGCTTCGGCAGGACTGATGTGAAGGAAGATGAGCTTAAGGAAATCCTTTCCAACGAAGTAATATTCGGAACAGACCTTTATAAAGCAGGACTTGCGGGGCTTATATGTAAGTACTTTAACGAGCTTAATGCAGGAAAGGGTGCCGTAAGAAATACCTTAAAGAAATATTGCGATTAAAACTATAGATTATAGATAAAAGAATGTCATCCTGCAAAAACAGGATGACATTTTTAGTTATGACAATTATTGTTTTAATTTAGAACTTCTTCAGTACCTGTATCGCCTTATCCTTTATGATCACCTCGTAGTGCTCCTTGAAGTACTCTATATCAAGAGGTCCGGGACGCTCTGAGGTAACATACTCGGATATGATGTTGCACACCTTGTTGAACTGTTCGGGAGTATGTGAAGACATACATACCACGAGGTAGTACAGACCTGTTTCAGGGTTCTTGTACAGTGTGTTCTCACCGTCGTACTGCTTATATATCACCTTGGCAAGTCTGATCACTTCATCAAGTGAATCAAACATATACACCTTACTTAAGCTCTTTACGGATATCTCGACTCCTGCCGCTTCCTCGGGGTTAAATATCTTGGAAGCAAGCGGATCGCCCAGAAGCTTATTCAGGTGCTCCATGCAACCTAAGACTTCATCCGCATATACTCTTTCCTCGTTCGAGAGGATGGGGTCGGATTCGTCGGGCGGTGCGGTAAAGTGTGAAAAACGGGTATCAAGCTCCTCAGGATCGTTTACCTTGGTCATGACAAGTACCAGGCAGTCCGGGGATACGGGTATTGCTTCTATCATAAGGGGAGTGTCCTCTATCTGGAAATTACACTCCACAAATGCTCTTTTACATATTTCAACAAATAATTCCTTGACTTTTTCACTACCGTATGCAAGCTCGCTGATTTTAAGCTGGCGGCTGTAAAGATCTTCTTTTGTAAGGGTGCAGCGTATCTGATTTTCGTTAATGCGTTCTATAGTCATATACACGTCCTCCTTATCTTTTCTTCTCTCTCTATATATCGGCAAAAAACGTATATTTTTTAATAAACCTTTTTTACCTTATAGAGAGTACCTTATCAAGGTATCTTGAAGTATAATCATTTTCCCTGTCTAAGTCAATTAAAACTTGATAAAATTCTTGATTTTTTTTAAATTTTCCAGTATACTGAAAATGGTTTTATGAGACTGCGGAAAGGAGGCATGACGGCCGGTACAGGTAAATACAGGATTGTTTCACAGATATGCGAGCACAGTGACTCTGTGGTATGGCTTGCTGAGCACACTGCACTCAATGTGAAAAGGATCATCAAGGGCATAAAAAAGACGTCACCCTATCACGATCGTCTGATAAAAGAAGCCCATCTTTTAAAAAATCTTAAACACCCGTTTATCCCCGAGATTTACGATTTAGACGAGGACGATGATTATACATATATCATCGAGCAGTACATAACGGGAGAATCTTTAAGAAGTCTGTGCGGAAAAAGACTTCTTTCGGAGAAGGAAATATTTCATTTCATTATCCAGATCAGTAACATTATCAATTATCTACACACACTTCCGGACCAGATCATCTATCTTGATATCAAGCCCGATAATATTATCATTTCGGACAATAATTGTTTCTTGATAGATTTTGGAAGTGCATATCCGCATAATTCCCGGGACAAAAAAATATTCGGAACCAAAGCTTTTGCATCACCTGAGCAGTTACACGGAGGAAAGATGACAAAAAGCTCCGACATTTATTCCATAGGAAAACTATTAGAGTATATGCTATGCCACAGCAACCTTTCGGGTAAGCAGGCAAAGGCATTACAAAAAACAGTAGATCAGTGCACCGAAAAAACCGTCTGGCACAGGATAGGAAGTGTCGAAGGATTGATAGCACGCATTAAAGAACTACAAAAAAGTGAAAGCAGTTTTTCCATAAAACCGTTACGTATAGCATTTGCAGGTGCTGAAAAAAATACAGGCACCACTTTCATCTCATTACTCTTTGCAGGGTATCTCAATTCGATCGGACGTAAATGCACATACGTGGAAGCAAATGATTCCGGAGCATGGTATTCACTGTCCGGGCCTGTGAGTGATATTCGAGCACTGGCCGGGCTTGATACTCTGTCCCGCAAAAGCTACGAGAGCAGTCCGCCGAAGGACGGAGATATTATCCTCGACTACGGCTGCCTCAAAAAGGATATGCCGGAGGATTTTTACGGATCCGATATAGTCTGCATCACCTTAGGCAACCGTTGTTGGGAAGCCTGTGAAGCCGTAAAGGCAAGGGCATTGTCGCGCAGATGCGGAAAACGGATCTTCCTTGTCACTCCCGCCTCTAAAATAAGCAGCTTTCTGGCTGAAGCTTTAGACGGCGAAAAATATCTGGCATTCCCTTATGTAGCCGGCGCCGACGAGATACTTAAAGGTACGGAAGTGAAGACCATACTGCATGAAATGGCGGTATATGCCGGGATCATCATAGAATGATGCGGCAGGTTTATATGGCATTAATATCTAAAAGAAAATCCAGAAATGATTTTTACGGAAAACGTATAGGCATTTTCGGCCTTGGCCCGCGCCTGGGTGTCACGCATATAGCGGTGGCTGTCAGCAATTTCCTAAGTGATGAGGCAAAGCTCAAGGTAAGACTGTATGAGCAGAACGGACATGGTGATATATCACGCCTCATACATGCACTCGGAGGCAGTGAGACTGATAAAGAGTTCACATTTCACAGGGTCACCTACGTGCCATTCGTGAATGACAGTGAGCTTCTCTCGGGTCCTGACTGTGACTGTATGGTCTTTGATCTCGGAAGGGATTTTTTAAGAGCCAAAAACACCTTAAGACTCTGCGATATAAAGATTGCAGTGGCGGGTGATGCGGTATGGCTTAAAAATGAATACGATTTCTTAAAGGAACTTGCGGCAGGAAATACGGATATCTCAAACTGGAGATTGTTTGTCAATTTAGGAGATCCGGCCCGTATAAAAGAAAAAGAGAAATATGGGATGATAACCGGATGTTTTCCTTTTGAGCCCGATCCGGTATATCCGTGCCGTGAAACAATTTTATTTTTACAGGAGGCTTTTAAGAAATAAGAACGCACAACCTAAAATATTATATCACAAATAAAAATATACACTTATAATAATTACACACACACTTTATAAATTACACTGACTTAAAGTGCGGGCATGGACATGCAATAAAAGCATGATCATCAACCCGCACTTTTTTATGATTTATTTACGAATAAAATAAAAATTTAAGTTCCTTTTTTTTATGCGTTATGGTAAAATCTTAAGAAAGATGTCAAAGGAGTAATGCCATGTATTATTTTATCGTAAATCCGGGTTCCCAGACAGGGAAAGCCAAAAATCTCTGGCATGACCTTGAGGAAAAATTAAAAACCGCAGGGATAGATTATAAAGTAAGCTTTACCACCATACAGAATGACGCGGAAAAGATAGCCCACCGCATATGCAGCGAGCATCCCGAGATGAAAAGGATAGTGCTGGCCGGCGGTGACGGTACAGTAAACGAAGGTATAAACGGCCTGTTCGGATATGACAGCTTCATACTTGGATACATACCCATGGGCTCGAGCAATGATTTCGCACGCGGACTCGGTATCCCCCAGGACCCGTTAAACGTGATGGAGCATACCATTCATCCGAAGCGTTGTATCCGTATAGACCACGGCCTCATCATTTCGGAGGACGGGGATATCGTGAGAAAGTTCGGAGTAAGCTCCGGTATCGGCTATGATGCTGATATATGTGAGAAGGCCCTGCACTCGAGACTCAAGAAGTTTTTAAATAAGTTCGGTCTGGGTAAGCTTGTATATTATATGATCGGACTTGCCCTCGTATTTACCAATAAACCGAGAAAGGCAGTCGTCACCATAGACGGCAAGCGTACCATAAAATGCAACCGCCTCCTTTTTGCAGCATGCATGAACACCCGCTATGAGGGCGGCGGAATGCCCATGGCTCCGGCAGCAAATCCTTACGACGGTAAGGTTACGGCATGTATAGTGCATGATATCTCGAGACTGAAGCACCTGTACCTTATGACCAAAATAGCGAAAGGCAAGCATGTCAACTACAAGGGTATAGAGCAGATCACGGCAAAGACCATCGAGATTAAGACCGATGCTCCCATGACCATACATACGGACGGGGAGATAGTAGGAAAGAACGATCATGTAACATTCTCCGTATTCCCTGAGAAACTGAAGATGATGATCTAGGAGGAAGTATAATGGCAGCATCAAAATCAGGCAGCAACAGCAGCAGTTCAAAATATAAAATAGTATTAAATTCTCCGGTGATACTTACCTTTACCGCCATATGCGTGGTAGCATTTGTACTCGGAGAGCTCACCCATAACAACACAAACGCGGCATTGTTCTCCGTATACCGTTCATCCCTGGCCAGTCCGCTTACATATTTCAGATTCTTCTGTCATATATTCGGGCACAGCTCGATGTCCCACCTTACGGGCAACCTCATGACCATACTAATACTCGGTCCTATGTTGGAGGAGCGATACGGCGGAAAAACACTTGTGTGGACCATGGCGGTTACGGCACTTATCACGGGTGTAGCACACTTTATCCTGTTCCCCAATTCGGCACTCATGGGTGCGAGCGGTGTAGTATTTGCATTTATCCTGCTTGCTTCATTTACAAGCTTTAAGGAAAAGGAAATCCCGCTTACATTCATCCTTGTAGCAGTGCTTTATTTAGGACAGCAGATATACCAGGGCATATTCGTGGACGACAATATATCACAGTTCACACATATCCTTGGAGGTATCACGGGATCGGTGATCGGATATAATCTGAATAAGAAATAAGGAACTAAAAAATGTCATCCTGTTTTTGCAGGATGACATTTTTTTTTAACTCGTCTTTTTAACTGCGGTCGGTGATATGCCGAATCTCTTTTTAAAGAGCTTGCTGAAGTGGTAAGCATCATCGTATCCGACACTGTCGGCTATCTCTCGGACATTTAAGTCGGTGGAGGACTCTAGGAGCTCCTTTGCCTTGTCCAGTCTGATATTTATCAGGTATCTTATGGGTGTATCACCCGTTACCATCTTGAATATCTTAGAGATATAGAAAGGACTTACATACATGTTTTCCGAGATAAGCTCGAGAGATATCTTCTCGGCATAATGCTCTTCGAAGTACAGGATGATCTCTTCGACGATCTTGTTCTTATTGATGGACTCGAATGCCACATGACCGCCGGGCTCTCCCGGAAGCTGTTCGTCGCGGAGTACTGCCAGCATGTATTGCATGAGATAGGACTGCATCATGTAATATCTGCCGATCTTATATACATCATTTTCTGCGCTCATGGAGGTGCACAGCCTCATGAGCTTCTGCTTTAGTTCCGGACCGGTCTTGTATACAGGAAGGCTCCTCAGCATAAAGTGATTAGGCTCCATACCGGTGAGACAGAAGTCAGATACACCGATGAAGAACTCATATGTAGGTGTATTTTTGTTGGCCACAAATGCCTGGTGGTAGCAGCCGGGATTAAATACCAAAAGGTCGCCTTCTTCCACATCATAGAAGGTGCCGTCTATCTTATATCTTCCTTTACCTGACATGATAAAAGCCAGCTCCACATGCTCGTGGCAGTGGTAGCGCTCTTCGTCCTTGGTACGCACACCCTTCCAGGTATAGAGAAAGGTCGGGTTAAAATCATAAGCTATAACGCTGTCTGTTTTCTGCATATGTACCTCCGTGGATTTATCGATTGTAAAAGATTATAACATTAAAAATGACAAAAAACAAAGGTTTTTTTGTTTGACTATGATTGTTTTTTTTGAGATAATGAAAAAGGGTAAGCAGTGATAATTATAAGTGAGAGAAAACGGGATTATGAAAACAAAGAACCATATCGGACTTATGTACTTTATAGTACATTTTATAATTGAAATAACCTGTTATTATATAGCATTTTCGTATGTGAATGACGCACAGTTCATGATACTTGCGTTTCTTTATGATATGCTCGCATTCATCCCGGAAGGCTTTTACGGGATGCTGAATGACATAGGCTTAAAGATACACTTCGGATATGTAGGTATGATAATAGCCGGAGCTGCGCTTCTGATGTTTGCATTTGATGTGAAGCCTGTTATAGCCATAGTGACCGTAGCCATAGGTAACGGCATGATACATGTGCAGGGAGCCCAGATGACTTTGAGGTCTTCCGGTGGGAAGATGTTCCCGAGTGCATTGTATGTGGCGGGCGGTTCATTCGGCGTGGTTACCGGAAGGCTGCTGGCTACAGGCGGGGTATCTGTGGTGCCTGTAATCATCATACACTGCCTTATGATCATACCCATTATACTCGCTGATAAGCAGAAGGAGAAAGTGCTGGCGGGAGAGCTTGCTGATTACAACTATGCGGACGAGAAGACCGGGAGAAGTCTCGTGATAGGCATAGCTGTATGTATAGTAATACTGAGGGCCTATATGGGCAGTGTCGTTCCTACATCCTGGAATGATGATTCTGTGACGCTGATTCTTCTGTTTTCTTCCTTAGGACTCGGCAAAGCTCTCGGCGGGTACCTGATAGATAAGATAGGTATGAGGATTACGGTATTTATCAGTACCATATGTTCACTGCCGTTTCTGATATTCGGCGATAAGCTCATGGTGGTCTCCCTTATAGGTCTTATGCTTTTCAGTATGACTATGGCTGTGGCTCTGGGACTTCTGGTATCCGTTATGAAGGAGTACCCGGGTCTCGCCTTCGGACTGACCACGGTGGGATTGTTTTTCGGAGTATTTATCGCAGCATTTATAAAATTTGACGATCTGTTTGTAAACTGCGTGAGCTTAGCTGTCATGACACTTATCAGCTACTTTGCATTAAGGCTTATAGTCCGGAAAGATAGGAAAAATGGAAGTAATTAGACAATTGGCTTTAACCCTTGCACTCACATTGGTCATCGAGATAACGCTGGCGGTGCTGTTAAAGGTAAGAAGTACTTTTGACATCATATTTTTGATATTGATCAACTGTATAACCAACCCGACCGTAAATGTCATATACGGCCTTATAATAGGGTGTACCGATATAGAGGCGTGGAGTTTCGCGGGCTGGGTGGTCGTGCTCATACTTGAGTTTCTGGTATGGATAGCAGAAGCGTTAATGATAAAGAAACTGTTGGAATATAAGAGGATAAAGCCGATGCTGTTATCGTTGATACTTAATGCATCTTCGTTCCTGATCGGGCTTGTGATTTTTTAAAGGCGGTGAGTTTGCATATGAGATTACGTTTTTTCCTGGATATAATACCGTATGATCCGAAAGAAGAGACATATACATGGGGACCGGAAAAAGAGGCTCTGACTGAAACAGCCGGGAATTGGGCTGATCCTGTGATTTTTGCACTGATATTTGTCGTATTCTGTGTTTTGGCTGCGTTGACGGTACATGATCTGTTGCTGTATAAACGCAAGGAATTATATCCGTCGGGTAAACCAAAGGTATCACAGAAAAGGTTGAGGATCGTTCTTATTTTGGATGTGGTTTTTGTGATAGCAGCAGTTTTGGTTTTCGTTTTAAGGGGATACCTTTAATATTGTTTTTATTTGGGTTGTTTACGGGTAAATGAACGGAGGAACAGGTACAGATATATAAGGGTAAGGAAACAGATGAATCCGGTAATCCTAAGGGCTCAAAGGAGAAGTTGAGAACATTGTTGATAGTAGATGCTTTCTTTGCATTTGCATTACTGTTTTATATCGCGGTTGTGATCATTTATTATTGTAAAATATCGGAGAACGGAGAAAAAGGTTATTGACATTTCCTGAAAAATGTACTAATATTCGTTCTATGTATAAGCAAAAACGATGATGGAGACAGTAGCGCGTACAGGAAAAGCACAGTGAGCCTGCGGCAGTGGAAAGCAGGTATGAGTACTTACGAGGTGAACATCACTCCGGAGTTTTATGACTGAACCGGCAGTAGGTCATAACGGTTTCCCCCGTTACAGGGATCGGCATGAAAGTGGAGAGTGCCTGTTTTTTCAGGTCTTTTTACGGAGTGCTTACAAAATAGGTGGTTAAAATACGGCGGCTGTATTCCTGTTTTGGAGTAGAGCCGCTTACTTTTTTAGAGGAGGAAAGAATATGTTCAAAAAAGTTACCACCGACATGAATTTTGTCGAGAGAGAAAAACAGGTGGAGCAGTTCTGGAAAGATGAAGATATCTTTAAGAAAAGCATGAAGCTCCGCGAAGGCTGCCCTACATACACCTTCTATGACGGACCGCCTACAGCAAACGGCAAGCCGCACATCGGCCATGTACTTACACGTGTAATAAAGGATATGATCCCCAGATACCAGACCATGAAGGGCAAGTTTGTACCCCGTAAGGCAGGCTGGGATACACACGGACTCCCCGTAGAGCTTGAAGTAGAGAAGCTCTTAGGCCTTAACGGCAAGGACCAGATCGAGCAGTACGGTATGGAGCCCTTTATCAAGAAATGTAAAGAATCCGTATGGAAATATAAGGGAATGTGGGAGGATTTCTCCGGCACGGTAGGCTTCTGGGCAGACATGGACAACCCTTATGTTACATACGATAACAACTTTATAGAGTCAGAATGGTGGGCACTTAAAGAGATCTGGAACAAGAATCTTCTGTACAAGGGCTTTAAGATCGTACCTTACTGCCCCCGCTGCGGAACCCCTCTTTCAAGTGCAGAGGTTTCCCAGGGATATAAGACAGTTAAGGAGCGTTCTGCGGTAGTAAGATTTAAGTGTGTGGGTGAGGATGCTTACTTCCTTGCATGGACCACCACACCCTGGACACTTCCTTCAAACGTAGCACTCTGTGTTAACCCTGACGATACATATGTTAAGGTTAAGTGCGTAGACGGCTATACATATTACATGGCTGAGGCACTTCTTGATACCGTGCTTTCAAAGGCTAAGCCCGCTGACGGGGCAGAAGTGGCAGAAGGCGCAAAGTCTTATGAGGTGCTTGAGACCTATAAGGGCAAGGACTTAGAGCGTAAGGAATATGAGCCTTTATTTAACTGTGCCAAGGCAGTAGCTGATAAGCAGGGTAAGAAGGGCTTCTATGTAACATGTGACGATTACGTTACCATGTCAGACGGTACCGGTATCGTTCATATAGCTCCCGCATTCGGTGAGGATGATGCGAATGTAGGAAGAAATTATGACCTTCCTTTTGTTCAGCTGGTAAACGGCAAGGGCGAGATGACAGAGGATGCTCCCGCAGCAGGCATGTTCGTTAAAAAGGCCGATCCCGAGATCTTAAAGCTCCTTGACGCAGAAGGCAAGCTGTTCGACGCTCCCAAGTTTGAGCATGAATATCCTCACTGCTGGAGATGTGACACTCCTCTTATCTACTATGCAAGAGAGTCATGGTACATCAAGGAAACAGCAGTAAGGGATGACCTTATAAAGAACAACAATACAGTTAACTGGATACCCGAGTCCATCGGCAAGGGCCGTTTCGGCAACTGGCTTGAGAATATCCAGGACTGGGCTATATCACGTAACAGATACTGGGGTACTCCTCTTAATATCTGGGAGTGTGAATGCGGTCACTTGGAGTGCATCGGTTCACGCGCGGAGCTTGCTGAGAGAAGCGGCAACCCCGACAATGCAAATGTAGAACTTCACAGACCTTATATAGATGAAGTTACCTTCACCTGCCCTGACTGCGGAAAAACCATGCACAGGGTACCCGAGGTTATAGACTGCTGGTTCGATTCAGGTGCCATGCCTTTCGCACAGCATCATTATCCTTTTGAAAACAAGGATCTGTTTGAACAGCAGTTCCCGGCAGATTTCATCTCCGAGGCAGTAGACCAGACAAGAGGATGGTTCCATTCACTTATGGCTGAGAGCACACTCCTCTTTAACAAGAGCCCTTACAAGAACGTAGTGGTACTTGGTCTTGTACAGGATGAGAACGGACAGAAGATGTCTAAGTCCAAGGGCAATGCGGTAGATCCTTTTGATGCGCTTGCTAAGTTCGGTGCAGATGCTATCCGCTGGTACTTCTACATCAATTCGGCACCCTGGCTGCCCAACCGTTTCCACGACAAGGCAGTGCTTGAGGGCCAGAGAAAGTTCATGGGCACCCTTTGGAACACCTACGCTTTCTTCACACTTTATGCAAATATAGATAACTTTGATCCTACAAAATATACACTTGATTATGCTCAGCTTCCGGTTATGGATAAGTGGCTGCTTTCACGTCTTAACTCTACAGTAAAGGAGACAGACGAGAACCTGGCCAACTACCGTATCCCCGAGGCAGCCAAGAGCTTACTTTCATTCGTAGATGAGATGAGTAACTGGTATGTAAGACGCTGCCGTGAGAGATTCTGGGCTAAGGGCATGGAGCAGGACAAGATCAATGCTTACATGACATTATATACAGCTCTTGTTACCATCTCCAAGGCTGCAGCACCCATGATACCTTTCATGACAGAGGATATCTACAGAAACCTTGTAGTAGGTGTGGATGCTAATGCTCCCGAGAGTATACATCTCTGCGACTACCCTGTATGTGATGAGTCTATGGTAGATAAGCAGCTCGAGAAGGATATGGAGCTTGTACTTGAAGCGGTAGTTATAGGACGTGCATGCAGAAACGAAGCAAATACCAAGCAGCGTCAGCCTTTATCTAAGATGTATGTTAAGTCCAACAACTCTTTAAGTGAATTCTATCAGGATATCATAAAGGATGAGCTTAACGTTAAGGCTATAGAATTTACCGATGACGTATCAGGATTTACAAACTATACATTTAAGCCTCAGTTAAAGACTTTGGGCCGCAGATTCGGTGCAAGACTTAATGCGTTAAAGGAAGTACTTGCATCTCTTGACGGTTCCAAGGCTTTTGCAGAGCTTAACGAGAAGGGCAGCATCACCGTAGAGGTAACAGGTGAGACTGAGGTATTGGAGAAGGATGACCTCCTTATCGAGGCTGCTAAGCGTGAGGGCTTTGTATCCGGCGAGGATAACGGCATCACCGTAGTACTTGATACCAATCTTACTCCCGAACTTATTGAGGAAGGCTTCGTAAGAGAAGTTATCAGCAAGGTACAGACCATGCGTAAGGATTCCGGCTTTGAGGTTATGGACAGGATCACGGTATACGTATCCGGCAACGATACCATCAAGGCTGTATGTGAAAAGAACGAAGACAGCATAAAGAAGGTTGTATTGGCGGACGAAATCGTGTATAATAGTACGGACGGCACCGTGAAGGATTGGAACCTTAACGGGGAAGACGTAACACTCGGTGTAAAGAAGAACTAAAGGAGATTTGCTATGAAGCTTAACAAGAAGGAATTCAAGGCCAGCGTAGAGAACTATCTGATGACTCTCTACCGCAAGGCACCCGAAGAGGCTACCAAGCAGCAGATGTTCCAGGCTGTTTCCTATGCCATTAAGGAGTACGTAGTCGATGACTGGTTTGAGACACATAAGGAGTTCGAAAGAAAGGACGGTAAGATCGTTTACTACATGTCCATGGAGTTCCTTATGGGTAGAGCTCTCGGTAATATATTGATCAATCTTAAGGCAAATAAGGAAGTTGCAGCGGTTCTTGATGAACTCGGATTTGATCTTAACTCTATAGAGGATGAAGAGCCGGATCCTGCACTCGGAAACGGCGGTCTGGGCAGACTTGCGGCATGTTTCCTTGATTCGCTTGCAACCCTCGGCTATCCCGCATGCGGATGCGGTATCCGTTATAAATACGGTATGTTCAAGCAGAAGATAGAGAACGGTTTCCAGGTAGAGGTGCCCGATAACTGGCTTAAAGAGGGATATCCTTTTGAGATGTGCGATCAGGAAAACTCACAGATCGTCAAGTTCGGCGGATATGTCCGCATGATCAGAAAGGATGACGGAAGGGAGTACTTCATCCAGGAGGGTTACAGCTCCGTAGAGGCAGTTCCTTACGATATCCCGATAGTAGGATACAACAACCATTTTGTAAACACTCTCCGTATCTGGGATGCAAGAGCTATCGATACATTCCAGCTTGATTCGTTTGACAAGGGTGATTACCACAAGGCTGTAGAGCAGCAGAACCTGGCCAACACCATCGTTGAGGTACTTTACCCCAATGATAACCACTATGCAGGCAAGGAGCTCCGTTTAAAGCAGCAGTATTTCTTCGTATCGGCATCCGTACAGCTTGCCGTAAAGAAATACTTAGAGCATCATGATGATATAAAGAAGCTGCCTGAGAAGGTATGCTTCCAGCTGAATGATACACATCCTTCCGTTACCGTGGCAGAGCTTATGCGTATCCTTATGGATGAGCATTATCTTACATGGGACGAGGCATGGGATATCACTACAAGAGCGTGTGCATATACCAACCACACCATCATGTCAGAGGCACTCGAGAAGTGGCCTTTAGAGCTTTTCTCAAGGCTTCTTCCCAGAATCTACCAGATAGTTGAAGAGATCAACCGCCGCTTTATCCGTGAGATACAGGTTAAGTTCCCCGGCGATTATCATAAGATCGAGAAGATGGCTATCGTTTACGACGGACAGGTACGTATGGCAAATCTTGCCATAGTAGGCGGTTTCTCGGTAAACGGTGTTGCCAAGCTTCATACAGAGATACTTAAGAACCAGTCATTAAAAGAGTTTGCTGATTATTTCCCCGGCAAGTTCAACAACAAGACCAACGGTATCACACAGCGTCGTTTCCTTCTTCACGGAAACCCGCTGCTTGCTGACTGGGTAACCGAGAAGATCGGTGCCGACTGGATCACAGACCTTTCGAAGATGGATAAGTTAAGCCTCTATGCAGATGATGAGAAGGCACAGCACGAGTTCATGAACATCAAGTACAAGAACAAGGTAAGACTTGCCCAGTACATCTTAGAGCATAACGGTATCGAGGTTGATCCGAGATCTATATTCGATGTTCAGGTAAAGCGTCTGCATGAGTACAAGCGTCAGCTTCTTAACATCATGCACGTCATGTATCTGTATAATGAACTTAAGGCTAACCCCGAGATGGACTTCTATCCGAGGACCTTCATCTTCGGTGCAAAGGCTTCAGCAGGTTACCGCAGGGCCAAGGCCATCATCAAGCTCATCAACAGCGTGGCAGATGTAGTAAACAACGACCCCGTTATCCGCGGCAGGATAAAGGTTGTATTTATAGAGAACTACCGTGTATCGAATGCGGAGATAATATTTGCAGCATCCGATGTATCCGAGCAGATATCTACAGCGTCCAAGGAAGCATCCGGTACAGGTAACATGAAGTTCATGCTTAACGGTGCCATCACCTTAGGTACCATGGACGGTGCAAACGTAGAGATAGTTCAGGAAGTAGGTGAGGAGAACGCGGTTATCTTCGGACTTTCAGCACAGGAAGTCATAAACTACGAGAACAACGGCGGATATAATCCCAAGGAGATCTACAACACCGATACAGAGCTCCGTATGGTCATGACTCAGATGATAAACGGCTACTACTCACCTCAGAATACCGAGCTGTTCAGAGAGCTTTACAACTCACTCTTAGAGCAGAACGGCGGCGAGAGAGCTGACCAGTACTTTATCTTAAAGGACTTCCGTTCATATGCCGATGCCCAGAAGAGGATAGAGGCTATGTACAGGGACGAGGCACGCTGGGCTAAGTCAGCTATGCTGAATGTGGCAAAGTGCGGCAAGTTCTCATCAGACCGTACCATCGAGGAGTACGTACAGGATATCTGGCATCTTGAGAAGCTTACAGTTAAACCCGGCAAATAAGTCATCGAAGATGACGCAATGAGCCGTTGGTTTAACGTATGCAAAGATCACTTGACGAAACAAGCACAAAGTGCGCAGCTGAGTCTAGTGAGCCACTGCAAGGTTAAACCCGGCAAATAATTAATATAATTACAAGACAGGAAGGCGTTAAATGTGTCTTCCTGTCTTTTGTTTTAACTTTACTTAAACTTAAAAATGTGGTAAAATAACGTTGCTGTCTGTAACCATAAAACGGACGGGGAGAAGGAATGATATATGCCGTATTTGTTAAGTTATACAAGAAAACCTATAGATAATATCATATATGATGCCAGGCTTGCTTACAGCATGCATATAGCTGTGAGTGCCGATGGCGTGCGTTACCGGGCACTTAACCATAACTCGGGCGTGCTGTTCGGAAAAGCTACGGAAAACCCTGACGGTTCGCTTAATCCCAAGGCCCTTAAAAAGCCTTATATTTTAAAAACGGATGACGGCTTTGAGATCATAGCATTGCGTACGGCGGGGGACGGTGAGTCCGATCCTGAGATAGATAACGGCATCAAAGCCATATTTGAGGATAATGAGGGTAAGAGCGGAGAGTCCGCATATACACCGGTAAGGTATACGACTAAGGACTTCCTGATATATTCTGAGCCTGAGGTCATAGCTCCGGACGAGTATCTTAAGGCTACTGCCGGGGTAAGGAGCACGTGTGTATGGTCCTCGCTTTCCGAGACCGCGCTTAAGGGCTGTGACGGGATAGAAGGCGTGATACCCTGCTGCGTGGTTGAGATAAGCGATGAACTTTTTGACAGGCTGACAAAGAAGCTTACGACTCCTTACAATACAGGAGTGAGCTTCCCGGAGAGCATTACCGTAAGCTCGGCAGAGGAGCTTAAGGATTACCGTGCGGTATCCTCCTACAGTGACGGCTCCACGGCTCTTCGGAGTGTGGACTGGAATCTGGACGGGATAGATTTCGGAGTACCCGGGGATTATCTGCTGTCGGGCAGGATCCGCCAGGAGCATTTTGAGTTCCCGATAGCTTTAAACCGTGCAGACCCCTGCATGATAAGGTGGAACGGGAAGTACCTGTTTATAGCGACCAATGACGCCGACGGCAATCATACGCTCTATATCCGCGAAAGTGAAAACTTAAAAGACATAGCTTCAGCCGATGAGAAGCTTATCCTTGATTCGGACACATATGAGAATATAAAGGGACTCCTTTGGGCGCCCGAATTCCATGTGATAGGTGACAGGTTATATATATTCTTTGCATGTACTCCGGGTGAGTTTTTCTGCGAGGAATCCCATGTGATGTACCTTAAGAAAAACGGCAATCCTTTAAACAAAAAGGACTGGAGTAAGCCGAAGAGAGTGGTTAAGGCCGACGGTTCCGACATATGTGAGGCGGGCAAAGAGATAACTCTTGATATGACCGCTTTTTCCTGGGAAGGGAAATGGTATGCGGTATGGTCCGAGAGACAGTTTTTACCTAAGGACTTAGGTGCATGGCTCTATATAGCGGAGCTTAATCCGGAAAAGCCCTGGATGCTTAAAAGTGAGCCTAAGGTGCTTTCTAAGCCCGAACCCGGCTGGGCAAACAATCATACATTTGTGGATGAAGGGCCGTTTGCGCTTCCTGCGGAGAACAAACTGTTCCTTACATTTTCCGCCGCTGCGGTAGATACATCTTATGTAGTGGGACTGTTGCAGATAGAAAAGGGTAAAGATCCTTTAAAACGGGAAAATTGGAGAAAGACAGAGTATCCGATACTTACATCGAGGAGCGTACCGGGAGAATACGGTACCGGTCACAATGCATATATGATCGATGAGGACGGAACGATATGGAATACATATCATGCGCGTCCGGGCACGGAAGCTCCGAGGAGCAGCGGTATAAGGAGGGTCCATTTTGATATGGACGGAGAGCCGGTACTTGATATGACCGAGGATCTGGATGTCAATCCGATATTCGGGATCGTGAAGACGAGGCTGATCGTGAGGTAATGGAGGAAGAAAATGAAAGCATATATATTTTTAGCTGACGGATTTGAAGAAGTGGAAGCACTTACAACTGCGGACCTGCTTATAAGGGCAGGAGTAGAGACTAAGCTTGTAAAGGTGCCCGAGGGATCGACAGGCGGATGCAAGGCTGTAAGAGGCTCACATAACATAAAGGTTAAGCCTGACCTGACATTGGGTGAGGATATAGCTGCGAAAGACCTTTTAGACGGGGACTGCGTGGTACTTCCCGGCGGTATGCCCGGCACTAAGAATCTTGCGGCAAGTGCGGATGTGATCAATACGATAAATGCATATAACAATGCAGGCAAGGTGGTTGCAGCCATATGCGCGGCACCTTCCGTGCTTGGTACTAACGGGCTCCTTAAAGGAAAACAGGCCACCTGCTTCCCGGGCTTTGAGGATAAGCTCTTAGGGGCAGAGCATATAGCGGCGGGAGCCGTTGCGGACGGCAATATCGTAACAGGTAAGTCCATGGGTTCTGCTGTGACCTTCGGACTTAAGGTGATAGAAGTCCTTTTGGGTAAAGAAGCAGCGGATAAAACAGAGGCATCGATCTACAGAGGGTAGTATACGGTGCCTGTATACAGAGATTAGTTTACAGAGGTTGGTTTTACAATGAAGAAATACTTATTACTTATAATCGTAATGATAGCGGCGATCACGATCCCGGTGGCCTGCAGCTCCGGAGAATCGCGTCCTGATGATATAAAGGTAACGGAGACTCCTTCGGGAGTTGTATCTCCTGAACCTACAGCGGAGCCTTCACCGAGCGTGTCTCCTTCACCTATACCGTCGCCCACGCCTTCACCCACACCTACGCCTACCCCGATACCGGAGCTTAAGGATGTCTGGGAAGCGACCGATGAGCCCAATATGTACAGCCTGCCCGGTATGGACCTTACAGGGTATTATTTTAATGCCTTTATTGATTCCGGGAAGCTTTTATATTTCTTAAATGAGGATTATGCTTCCGAGCCCGAGATCATTTCGTATGATTACACAACGGATACGACCGTACACAAGACCTTAGAGGGTGTTGAAGCTAACGAGTACCGTTTTTATGTGATCCCGGACAAGTATATAGTCATAAATGACGGAAGTAAGACACTGCATTATCTTGATTTTGATTTGAAAGAGATAATGTCCGTTGAGATCCCGATCAAGTCCGCATATCCCGAATTCTGGGCGGATGAGACATATGAAAACCTGTATTTCGTGGAAGCCGATGAGCTTAAGAAATTTAATGCCGCTTCAGGCGAGACGGTCACCATAGCCAAGAACTCTCTGTATAAGGATTCGTATCCTTCAGGTATTACGCCGGACGGGAAGTATCTTAAGGTGTATGTATATTCCTGGAAAAAGGGATATTCCGTAGCATACCTTGCGGATATCAATACAGGTGAGCTTACCCGTGATGATGATGCCACGGATTATTTAGGTGAGTATTATATCTCGCCCGATAAAAAGGAGATCCTCGTATCTGACGGTGAAAAGAACAGGGTAATGCTGTATGATATCGATCCTGACAACGAGGAGCTGATGCTGAAGCTTGACCAGAATATCTTCGAGCTCGAAACCGAGCCTAAGGCGGTTATCACTCTTAATGATTATTATGACATTATCGCCAAGGTAGACTGGACCAACAGGAAGCTGCTCACACATGCAAGGTATTCCATAGGGGATTATCTTACGATAGAATACAAGTGTTACGATCTCGATACGGCTGAGAAGCATTCGAGCAGCATAATATCAGTTGATTCGGGAGTGTATACCGATTACAGCATGTGCCTCGACGAGGAGAACGGATATGTCATCATAGGCGGTAACCGCGGGAACGCCCCGTTTGCTTACGTATGGGATTACCTGAACGATGAGGTTAATACGGATAATACCGATTTCAGACGTATAAATTATATCCCGGACTATCTTGACGAACATCGTAAGGAGCTTGAGGAAAAGTACAATATGTACATATACCTCGGAAGCGAGATATTTGCGACCGAGACGGATTATACGCTTTCATGCTGCAAGAGCGCATCCGAGATGGATGCCGCACTGTATATAGTCGATGAGGTGCTCTCACTTTATCCCGAAGGCTTTTTCGAGCAGATAAAGTACGGTAATATAAGAACTATCGGACTGTATCTGTGCAACGGCTTTACAAAGAAAGCATCCTATGGCATCGACAATGCCATAGCTTTGGCGGGTACCGACGGATATGAGCGTTTCCTTGTGCTGGATATTTCGTATCCTTCAGACTTAAGAAGAAATATCATACATGAGATATCCCACTGGATCGATAACCGTATCAACCAGCAGGACGATCTGTATACGGAGGAATCGTTTGAGAATCTGTGGTCCGAGCTCAATCCTTCCGATTTCTACTACATGAACGATTACAACAAGGCCAGTCCGTTCTACAGATATACTTACGGAAGTGCCAAGGCAAAGGCATATTTCGTGGATTCATATTCGATGTCCAAGGCTACGGAGGACAGGGCGCGTCTGTTTGAATACCTTATGAGATATGATAAGGAATACGGATCTAAATACATGGAAAGCGAAGCCATGAGGAAAAAGCTCCATATGTATTTTGAGAATATCCGTAAGTGTTTTGATACCACCGGCTGGCCCGATGAGACCATCTGGGAGCATAAACTGAACCAGCTTGACAGGTTGTATGACGGCGATGAAAGCCTGTCGTATGAAATTATATATCCGGAGATGAACGGAGATGAGAAGACCTACCTGTCATCCGATGACAGATGGTTCCTCGATGCATATTCCGGCTCGGCATATGCATTCGGTTAAGTAATATAACAAAACAGAAGATATCCCCCACCTCTTAGCGTAGCGAAGGTGGGGGGGAGATCTTCGTTTCAGGCGGGGTTCATGCCCCGACTGAAATGAGATGCGGAGCATCGTTTTGTTACCGAGGAAACGCTGAAGCGTTTTCGAGGTGACTTTGACGAAAACGAAAGGAATGAAGAATGGGAAAGATACGGACGCCTCTGTGGGACAACCTGAAGTTCATACTGATAGTACTGGTTGTCTTAGGGCATTTCATTAATATCAGGGATTCCGTGACATACCACAGTATTTTTATCTTCATTTATTCTTTCCATATGCCTTTGTTTTTATTCCTTGCGGGACTGTTCCATAAAAACAGGGGAGTATGGAAAAAAGCGATCGCTTTTCTTGCCATATATGTGCTGTACGAACTGGCGATATTCGGTACCAAAAAGGCATTCGGAGTAAAAAGGGCAAAGCTTGATCTCTTTAGCGAATCTGCGGCACCGTGGTTTATGCTTGCGCTGTGCGTATATGTGATACTAGGGTATTTTCTTTACGACTTTATGAAGAAAAAAACGGTACGATGGATAATACTTTCGGTATTTGTCGTATTTTCGTGTATCGCAGGATATATACCGGCGATAGGCAGCTTCCTCTCACTTGCAAAGATCATCCATTTCTTCCCGTTTTTCCTGCTCGGTATGATCTTAGACCGGGATTACTTAGAGAAAATGGCGGCAAACAGAAAGCTAAAGCCTTGGGGTGCGGCGGTACTTCTGCTCTGGATATTCCTCTGCTTTGCAATTATGGAAAAGGTATATCTTTTCCGTCCGTTTTTCGTGGCAAAGGAATCATATCCCGAGTATGCGGACAGCCTCGGAGCGATATGGAAGCTTGCGGCATACGCGATATCGGTTGTGACCGGTTGGGCACTTATCATGATAACACCGGCAAAAGAAATACGTCCGATAACCCTCTGGGGAAGCAGGACGATACAGGTGTACTTCTGGCATAAGCTTGTACTTTATGTATTTAAATATACTGATTTAGACAAATGGTTCTATCAGGACGGACCCCATAAGCTTTTATGGATGGCTGTGGCTGTCGCTGTGGCATGTGTGCTGTCGCTTTGGATATTCAGATATCCTACAGAGCTTATCATGGGATTTACAAGGACAAAGGAAAGCAAATAGAAATAAAATATATTTACGGGAGAAAGTATGAAGATAGCCTTTTTCAGCGGGAATATGGAGCATGGCGGAGGGACCGAGAGGGTTCTTTCGATACTTGCGGGCGGCCTTACTAGCCGCGGGCATGAAGTCATGATCTTTAGTCTCACCGGAAAAGGTCCTTCTTTTTATGAGCTTGATGAAAGGGTAAAGCTTTTCTGGATAGGCTCGAAGACTCTTAAAAGCGATATAGTTTCTAACCTTAAAAAACTGTCCCGTATAATGAAGGATGAAAAGCCTGATTTTCTGATAGATGTGGATATTATCCTCGGGTTTTATTCCGTACTTTTAAAAGCACGTTTCCCGAAGACACACTGGATATCCTGGGAGCATTTTAATTATTTTTATGAGTTTGATATCAACAGGGGATTAAGGAAGATCGCAAGGTTTATAGTAAGCCGTTTTTCGGAATGCCTGGTAGTGCTTTCGGATGAGGATAAGAGGTATTACCTGGATAATATGAGATTAAAATGCAGGATTGAGAGGATATACAACCCGACCCCGTGTGAAGGGAAGGTTATAATAGGGCAGTCTGAAGATAAGGAACTGCCGGAAAACGGATACCGTGCAAAAAAGACCGTGCTTGCGGTGGGCAGGCTTACACGTCAAAAGGGCTTTGACATGCTGCTTAAAAGCTGGAAGCCGGTAGAAAAAAAGCATCCTGACTGGAATTTAAGAATAGTCGGGGACGGTGAGGAAAAGGATAATCTTTTGGAAGAAGCGGACAAGCTCGGTCTTAAAAATGTTGAATTCGCAGGACAGACAAAGGATGTGGAAAGATACTACCAAAATGCGGATTTCTTCGTGCTTTCTTCACGGAATGAAGGATTCGCCATGGTGGTACTAGAAGCCATGGGACACGGACTGCCGGTTGTGGCTTTTGACTGTAAGGCGGGTGTGCGCGAAACGGTAGCAGACGGATTTAACGGATATCTGGTGCCTTTGGGCAACATAAAAGCACTTGCCCGCAGGATGGATAAATTGATATCCGATGAGGACAAGTGCCGTGATTTCGGGAAAAATGCAATGATGACGTCGGACCTGTTCAGTCCTTCCAAAATACTTGACGAATGGGAGAAGCTCTTTACTTCTTTTCCTTCTTCATATCCTTCTTAAGACGTCTGAAATCGCCCAGTGCCTTAAAGCCGATCTTTATGATCCTCGGGATATTTACGGAGTTTTTACCGGCTTTTCTGGGCTTAAAGCTTATCTCATTAAAGGTCATATTTTCATCATAATACTTAAAATACGTGGTCATCATGATGTTGGGAAGATTGTAGTCCTTGTCCAGCCTGTACAGGTACTTGGCTACAGTCTTTGTTTTCATAAGCCTGAAGGGTGCGTTGGCATCCGGGACTTTGACCTTAAAATAAACTTTTAACAGGAAACATACTACTTTTTCTACAAAGGCACGGGCTTTGCCGTCGCCCCTTACGGTACGGTTGCCGAATATGCCGTCGTAATCCCTCCTCATATCCCAGAATGCGGGGAATTCCTTAGGACTTGTCTGGCCGTCGGAGTCGGTCTGGAATATATAATCGGCACCCTGCTTTATAGCATAGTCATATAATGCTATAACCTTGGGACCGTGCTGCTTTTCGGTCTTTTCAAGGATCTCGAGCTGAGGGTGGTTCTGCTTATATTTCAATAAGATATTGTGAGTGGCATCAACACTGCCGCTGTCGGCTACCACCAGACGGGAATCGGGACTTTTATCGGCCAGAACCCCGTACCAGGAATCTATAACGCTCAATATATTAGCCTCTTCATTATAAGCAGGCATAACGATGTATAAACTGTCCATAACCCCATCTCCTCGTAAACCTAGAACTATATGGACATTATAATACAACTTTCAGAAAATATCAATAAAATATAGAAATTTAAGATATCAAGCGGGAATTCTCGGCAATTCAATTACCGAGATGAAAGCGTTTTTCTCTTGACATCCGAACGTATGTTTGCTATAATAAGAGTATGAATAAAGCT
>JAEEGI010000639.1_pt1 | contig 99196 bp, 90 predicted proteins | sample 8958751 | NCBI WGS metagenome assembly JAEEGI01 (sample SAMN16246545, study PRJNA631951) | gut metagenome | biome: gut microbiome; feature: rumen; material: KS-attached | host: Bos | place: Iran: Karaj | collected 2018-10
GTAGATACGGAAGATGGAGAAGTCACCGGTGTGGCGGGGCCACATCCAGTTGTCCGTTTCCCCGCCGAACTTGCCGATGGAAGACGGCGGGGCGCCCACCAGGCGGACGTCTGTATATTCGCGGAACACGAAGAGGAAGTACTGGTTGCCGTAGAAGAGGGCCTCCACGCCGGCCTTCAGCCCCTGGCCTTCTTTCTCGGCCTGGGCGACGAGTTTGTCGACATTCTTCTTTACCAGGGCCTGGCGCTGCTCCTCGGTCATCTTGGTTTTGTATCCCTTGAGTACGGCGGCGGTCACGTCCTCCATGCGTTCGAGGAACTTCACGCTGAGGCCGGGGTTCGGGAGTTCATCGGAGCGGCTCATGGCCCAGAAACCGTCCTTCAGGTAGTCGTGCTCCACGGAGGAATGCTTCTGGATATAGCTGTATCCGCAGTGATGGTTGGTAAACAGGAGGCCTTCGCCGCTCACCAGTTCGCCGGTGCAGCCGCTGCCGAAGAGCACGACGGCATCTTTCAGGCTGGCCTGATTCACACTGTAAACATCTTCTGCGGAGAGTTTGAAGCCCTTGGCCTGCATGTCGCCGATGCGCTGGCCGATGAGTGCGGGGAGCCACATGCCTTCGTCGGCCCTCAGGAAAGGAGAGGCCATGCCGAGCAGCAGGGCGGAGAGTAGTAGTCTTTTCATTTGGTTTTGCTTTTGCACAAAAATAGCAAATTAATTCTTACCTTTGTGAACAATAGACACACTTTGTACTATGAAAATTCCCGAATCTGAACTCATCATCAACAGCGACGGTTCCGTGTTTCACCTTCATCTGAAACCCGAAGAACTGGCCGACAATGTCATCATGGTGGGAGACCCTTCCCGCGTGGACATGATCGGCGAATATCTTACAGACATCGAATTCCGCCACGAATCCCGCGAATTCGTTTCCATCACCGGCAAGCGCAACGGAAAGCGTATCACCGCGCTTTCTCACGGTATCGGCCCGGACAACATCGACATCGTCATGACCGAGCTGGATGCCCTGGCCAACGTGGACTTCGCCACGCGCGAGGTCAAGCCCGTGCACAAGGCGCTGAATATCCTCCGTATCGGCACCTCCGGCGCCCTGCACGCGGACATTCCGCTGGGCAGTTACGTGCTCTCGCACATCAGCGTGGGCTTTGACGGCGTCATGAACTGGTACGGCAACCGCGAAAAGGTTACCATTCCCGCCGTGGAAGAGGCCTTTAAAAAGCACATGAAATGGCTGGACGTGCTGCCTTCTCCGTATTTCGTGAAGGCTTCTCCGAAGATTATCAACCTCATGAAGGATGTCACCCTGAAGGGCGTGACTATCTCGGCCAACGGCTTCTACGGCCCCCAGGGCCGCGTGGTCCGCGTCCCGCTCGCCATGCCCGACATGCTGGAGAACATCGAATCCTTCCGCTTCACCGAAGCCGGAGAGGACTACCGCATTACCAACTTCGAAATGGAAAGTTCCCCGCTGGCCGGCCTGGCCGCCCACCTGGGACACAACGCCTCCACGGTATGCTGCATCATCGCCAACCGCTATCTCAAGAGCTCCAACCCGGACTACAAACCGGCTATCCGCAAACTTGTTGAAATCGCGGTGGACAAGATGAGCACGCTCTAAATCTCGAAGGAATCTATTTCCTTCACCAACTTGTCAATGATAGACATCTTCACGTTATACAAGGCGTCGGAGATGTCTACTTTGTAATAGTGAGGGTTGATCAGACGGCGTTCGGCCGGGGAGAAGTGGTGCAGGTTGTCCTGATAGAACTGTTTCTTCTGACCCAGGGTGTGCTGCGGGCACACGCGTACGCCCTTGGAGATGGCCTGATGCTGAAGAGGACGGGCTTCGTAGGTGCCTTCGGCAAAGGTCTTGGTCTTGTAGCTGTCATACTCGTCACGCACCGTCACTTCCTTGCCATGCTGGAGGGCCATGTCCATTTCGTCACCACGCAGGCAGGTCACGTCCACTTTGTGCACATAGCCGTCGTAGTGGTTGCCCTTCACGCTGTCCTGGGCCGATATGCGCCAGGTAATCTGGAAGCCGGGGTTGATGAGCTTGATTTTGTCCTCTGAACGCTTGATGACAGGTTCGTCGTCAATCTGGACAAGTTTGTACACGTTTCCGAAGCAGGGTGCGGCCTTGGAAGTGGCGATGGCATCGCCTACTCCGTAGCTGTCGATACGGGCGCCCTGACGCTCCAAGTCCGTGATGAGGTATTCGTCCAGGCCGTTGGTGGCGAAGATCTTGCAGCGCGTGAGCCCGTGCTCGTCCAGGATGCGGCGTACTTCCTGGGAAAGGTAGGCAAGGTCTCCGCTGTCCAGGCGGACGCCGTAACCGGGACCGTAACTGTCGTCGATACCCGCTTCCTGGAAACTGCGGATGGCATTTTTCACGCCGCAGCGCAGGGTGTCATAGGTGTCGATCAGAAGAATCAGGTTCTCCCCCCTGTGGGTGCGGATGTAATCCTGGAACGCCTTGTGTTCGCCTTCCACGGTGGAACCGTAGGAAGTAACGAAGCTGTGGGCCATGGTGCCGGTGGAGGGGACGTTGTTGAAGGCGCCGGTGAGGATGTTGGAGGAGCTGGCGCAGCCGGCAATCTGGGCGGCCTTGCCGCCATAGACGGCGGCCCAGGGGCCGTGGGCACGGCGGGAGCCGAACTCAGAAACCGGTTTGTCGGTGCTGCGGCACACGCGGGAAGCCTTGGTAGCCACGGCCATCTGGTGGTTCAGGATGCACAGCATGGGTGTTTCCAGTACCTGGGCCTCGATCATGGGGGCCACTACCGTGACGATGGGCTGGTTCGGGAATACAATCTCGCCTTCCCGCATGCAGTACAGGTCTCCGGTGAATTTCATAGTGGCCAGATAGTGGCGGAACTCCTTGTAGGCATCACCGGGCAGGAACTTTTCGTAGAATTCCTCCGGCTCGGTACCCAGGGCCTGCACCATCTGGATGACTTCCTCGGTGCCGCTTACCACGGCCCAGTTGTTATTTTCCGGGGCCTGACGGAAGAAAAGGTTGAAAACAGCGATCTGGTTCTGTTTTCCACACTCGAGGTAGGACTTTCCCATGGTGTACTGGTACTTGTCCGAAACATAAGCATTGTTGATTACGTCCATACTATGAAAGATTTCTTTTAATCGAGGTCGTCGGGGTCTGTGACTGCGGCGCCCTTTCCCATCAGATAGGTTTTCATAAACTCGTTGATGTCGCCGTCCAGCACGCCCTGCGTATCGGCCGTGTTGTATCCGGTCCGGAGGTCCTTCACCAGTTTGTAAGGATGAAGGACATAGTTACGGATCTGGGAGCCCCACTCGATGCGCTTTTTCTGGCCTTCCAGTTCGGCCTGTTTTTCCTGACGCTTCTTGAGCTCGATGTCGTAGAGACGGGATTTGAGGATGAGCAGCGCACGCTGGCGGTTGTCCTGCTGGCTGCGGGTTTCGGTGTTTTCCACCATGATGCCGGAAGGGATATGGCGTACACGGACGCCCGTTTCCACTTTGTTCACGTTCTGGCCGCCATGGCCGCCGCTGCGGAAAGTATCCCACTCCAGGTCTGAGGGGTTGATTTCGATATTGATGCTGTCATCTACCAGCGGATACACGAAGACGCTGGAGAAAGTGGTCTGGCGTTTTCCCTGGGCATTGAAGGGAGAGATGCGCACCAGGCGGTGCACACCGTTTTCGGCCTTGAGGTAGCCGTAGGCATAATCCCCTTCCACCTCGATGGTAGTACTCTTGATGCCCACTTCTTCTCCTTCCAGGAGGGAGGTTACAGTGTATTTGTAGCCGTTGCGTTCGCACCAGCGGGTGTACATGCGCATGAGCATGGCGCTCCAGTCGTTGGCCTCAGTACCGCCGGCGCCTGAGTTGATGGTGAGAACGGCACCCAGGTTGTCGCCCTCATTGCCCAGCATGTTGCGCAGTTCCAGCGCCTCCACTGACTCTAAGGCTGCGGAATAGGCGGCGTCCAGCTCGCGGGATTCTGCCGTTTCCATGGCCTCGTCCTCCGCGCCGCTGAGACTGTCCTTGGCAAAATCGTAGAGCACCTCCAGGTCCTCCGTCTGCGTGAGGGCCTTGTCATAATCCGAAACCCAAGACTTGAGCAGCGACAGTTTTTTCAGAAATGTTTCGGCAGCCTTGGGGTCTCCCCAGAAATCGGCCGCCAATGTCTCTTCCGTCTTGGCCGCAATTTCCTTGCGTTTTCCGGCAATATCCAAGCAGCCGCCAAGGGCAGCCACCCTCTCCTGTAAATCTTTAATCTGATCCTGAGTTGTCATAGACTACAAAGATACAAAAAAACCGCGAGCTGCGTTGCTATTTTACCCATTCTTTCGGGGCGGCGTTGGGGGCACAAAAAGAGACCGGCGCGGGTGGAAGGCGTCGGTCTCTTGTGGGGGCGAATCCAGATTAGCGGTAAACGTTGTACTGGCTGTAGATGGAACCGTACATCTGGCCGAGGACCTCGAGGTAGGGCTGACCCTCGAAAAGGGTGGTGCGATAGACCGTGTTGTCCACCAGATAATACTCGATGCCGTTCATGACAATGACCTCGTAGTCGTCCGGGAGGGAGGTGACCAGGGCGCCGGCGGGAGGGACGATGGTCGTATAGGCGCCGGAGGCGGAAATGGTGTAGAACACACCGTCCAGGTAGAAGTACTCGGCGTTGGCGTAGGCGTAGCTCTGGACCAGGCCCAGGCGCTCGGCCAGCTCGTAGGCTGTGAGGGCGCGGTTGGAGTTCAGGGCATAAGAGGCCTGACGGGCTGCCAGACGGGCGTTGTGCTGGGCGATGATCAGGTTCTGACGGGCGATGACGTTATAGTAGTCAAAGGTACGGGTGTAAGTACGATACGTATCTACGAAGTAGGCGAAGCGGATACTGCGGAGGATGGCCCTGTTGATGGCCGCCTCAAGCGTAGTTCCGTAAGGAGGACGGCAAATCACATAGGATCCGCCATAACTCCGGTAGTAAATGCCATTGTAGAAATAGTAGTCCACGCCCCAGTGACTGATTCGGCGCCACTGAGGAGGCAGGTTGTGAATACGGTAACCATAATAGTGGGGATGGTCGCCGTAGAAATGTCCGGGGCGGTCCCAGGGCATGGGCTCCCGGTAACGGGGCGCCACGCGGGTCATGTTGTGGTTGTTGTCCACACGGAAGTCGTCGTTGTAACGGAAGTTGCCGCCGTTGTCACGGTACGAGGAGGCCGACCGGTTCTCGTCAGACGAGCCGAAGCCCAGCCCCTCACGGCTGACGTTCGAAGAACGGACGTTGCCGCCGGTAGCAGAAGCCGACCCACTGGACCGCGAAGAGACGGAGCTGGAACGGGAGCTGCCGGTGTTCTGCTGGACAGAGCTGGAGCGGGAGCTGCCGGTGCTCTGCTGCACAGAGCTGGAGCGGGAACTGCCGGTGCTCTGCTGGACGGAGCTGGAACGGGAACTGCCGGTGTTCTGCTGGACAGAGCTGGAACGGGAACTGCCGGTGTTCTGCTGCACAGAGCTGGAGCGGGAGTTGCCGGTGTTCTGCTGCACAGAGCTGGAACGGGAACTGCCGGAGCTTGTACGGGTGCTCTGCTGAACGCCGCTAGAACGAGTGGAAGTGGAGCTCTGCGAGGAGCTACGGGTAGTTCCCTGCGAGGAGCTACGGGTAGTTCCCTGCGAGGAGCTGCGGGTGGAAGTGGTGCCGGTATTTCGGGTGCTGTTTGAAGAACGCGTCTGGGCCACCATGCCAGGGGCTGCAAGCATAGACAATACCAGCGTAAGGGTGGTGGCAATCGTTGATAATCTTCTCATAAGACAATAGTTCTAGGTTAATCCGGAGTGGTAATACGCATATTCCGTGCCACTCGCTAAAGGAGGGCGAAGATACGGCGGAGGGCCGACGGGTCCCCGGAAGAGTTAAGTTCCACAGAAAAAGGACCTTGCCCCACGGGGATGGAGCGTTCCTGAAGGAGGCGCAAAGTCTGGCGCGCGACGGCGGGAGCAGGGTCGATGACCTGCACCGAAGGGCCGGCGATGCGCTCGATGACCGGGCGGAGGAAGGGATAATGGGTGCAGCCGAGAACGATCTTGTCGGCCCCGGCATCCAGGAGGGGCTGCAGGGAGGCGCGGACAGTGGACTCGGCCTCGGGCCCGTCCAGTTTGCCGGCTTCCACCAGTTCCACGAAACCCTGCCCCACATGCTCGACGATGCGGACGTCGTCCTCGTAGAGGCCGCGCGTGTTCAGGTACTTGGACCCCTTGAGCGTGCCCGCTGTGGCCAGTACGCCGATAACGCCGGTCTGCGTCCCCAGCGCGGCGGGCTTCACGGCCGGTTCCATCCCCACGAAGGGAACGGCGGGATATTCCTCCCGGAGAGTGCCGATGGCGGCTGCGGTGGCGGTGTTGCAGGCGACTACGATGATATCGGCCCCCTTTGCGAGGAGTTCGTCGGTGATGACGCGGGCGCGCTGCCGGATGTAGGCGGCCGTCTTTTCCCCGTAGGGGCAGTGGGCATTGTCGGAATAGTAAAGGAAGCGCTCCTTGGGAAGCACTTTTATCAGCTCCCGGTAAACGGACAGACCGCCGCAGCCGGAATCAAATATGCCGATGGTAGCCATAGCTACACAAAGTTAAGAAAAAAAGCGTAACTTTACACTGTAAATGGCAACTGACATCGATAAATTCGTCCACGACCAACTCTCCGTCTGGCCGGAAGTAGCGGCTAAGTACCGCGCCCTCAAGTGTACCCAAACCCGCACCATGCCCTTCGGCGGCATGGTGGTGACGTTGCAGTCCAACCCGGGCCGCATTCCCATCTTCGACCACGGCTGTCCGCTGTGCGAAGAGAACTACATGGAGCACCAGCACACCCTTCCCTTCGAAGGGAGAAAAGGACGTCACTACAATATTCTGGTTAACCGCGCCCCCATCTTCCCGAACCACCTGGTGATCACGCGGGACACCCATGTTCCCCAGACCATCTGGCACCGCTTCCCGGATATGCTGGACCTGGCCGCCAGCCTGGAGCATTACATCGTGTTCTACAACAGTCCCAACAGCGGTACCACAGTTCCGGGGCACGCCCATTTCCAGGCCTGTCCCAAGGGCTATATGCCGCTGGAAAGGGCCGCCGACCGCGTGCTCCGCGCCGTCGCCGCCGGGGAACAGCCGGAAGACGCTACGTTCATATCCAGCACCCGCGACGCCCAGCTGTACCACTTCAACCGATTCAACAGGGGCATCTTCCTGCTTCGCGCCCAGACATCCAAGTCCATGGCCAAACAGTTCTACCGCCTGCTGGACTGCCTCAACCTGGTAGCAGAAGAGACCGAGCCCCGTTTTAACGCCTTCGCGTATTGCAGCGAGGGCGAATACCGCGCCATCGTCACCCTTCGCAGCGCCAGCCGCCCTTCCTGCTTTTTCGAAAGCGGAGAGAATCACTTTGCCATCACCCCCGGCTGCGCCGACATGGCCGGCTTCGTCGTCATCCCCGAGGTAGAGGACTTTCCCCGCATGACGCCCGAAGTGCTGCGCCGCATCTACGAAGACGTCACCCTGAGCCAGGCCGATGAAGACCGCCTCCTGTGGCGCCTGGTACGCACGCAGCCCCGCATCGAGGTGAGCATCACCGCCAGCGAGCAGCTGCGCTTCGAAATTATCCAGGACGGTGCCGGTCCCCAGACCGTCACTTACCGGGAAGGCAAAATCGATTACAACGGAGTGCTGTACGACGAGCTGGTTTTCGAAGCCGCCACAATCAGCACGCTGTTCGCGGAGCCGTCCTTTCTCCTTTGCTGCGAAGACGGCACGCACCGCTATGCCGGCACCCTCAAGTTTGTGGTTGAAGGGGAGAAGGTGCAGGCCGTGAACATGCTGGGGGCCGAGGATTACCTTCTCAGCATCATTTCCCTCCTTCCGCCCCAGGTGCAGCGGCAGGAAGCCATCCGGCTGCGGCGGGAGCTTATCGGCCAGAAAGGCCTTGTGCAGGGCGGCCCGTCCTACGTCGGATTAACGGAAAAGGCCGACGCGTCTGCACGGTCGGCCATCGATGAGACTTGGGGTATGCTAGAGTAGAGCCAGCAGCTGATCCTTGATGCGGGCGAACTCCGACTCCAGGTTCGGCGTCAGGATTCCCTTTCCGGTGGCATCGGCAATTTCCTCGAAGCTCCACCACTTTCCCTCGGAGACCTCGGCGTTGTCCGGATGCAGGTCCGGATGGCCCACGGCCGCGAACATGATGACCCACTCGGAGTCACGGCCGGTGAAAAAGGGATAGGCTCCCAGATAAACGGGATTGAAAGTAGTCAGGCCCAGCTCCTCCCCCGCCTCGCGGTAGAGAGATTCCATCACCTGTTCACCGTAGGAGATGTGGCCGCCGACGGCCGTATCCCAGTGGCCGGGAAGCAGATGCTTCCTCATCGAGCGCTTCTGCAGATACAGTTTTCCGAAACGGTCCACCAGGTGCAGGTGTACCACGGGATGAAGGAACTTGCTTCCCTCTTCGCTGTGGCACCACATGCGCGGAGCCTGCCCGTAAACCAGGCCGTTGGGTTCAATCAACGGCAGCATTTCTCCCTGGGGGACGGGCTGCTTGCCGGGACGGTCGCTGGAAGGACGGGGATACAGCGGCGCGGGAATGGAAGGATAGACGAGGTCGAACATCTTTATGCCATTGCGATTAATATGAGCAACTGAGCTACCAGCACACGCATGAACATGGACAGCGGATAAACCGTGGCGTAGTTAACGGAGGCATAGTCGCTGCCATACATGCCCTGGGAGAAAGCCAGCACGGGCGGATTGGTGCAGGAACCGCTGATGAGGCCGCATATCTGGTAGAAGTTGAGTTTCGCGACCAGACGGGCCACCACAAAGGTGATGCACAGCGGCACGATGGTAATGGCCGCACCGTAGAGGATCCACCAGTAACCGCCGCCCACGATGGAGTTCCAGAACTCCCCGCCGGCGCCGATGCCTACGGACGCCAGGAAGAGGGTGATGCCGATCTCCCTGATCATCAGGTTGGCACTGGTCGTGGTGTAAGTGGTAATCTTGTACTTGGGGCCGAAGTGGCCCAGCAGGATAGCGATGATGAGCGGACCGCCGGCAAGGCCCAGTTTGATGGCCTGCGGGATGCCGGGGAAGCGCATGGGAAGGGAGCCGAAGATGACGCCCACCACGATACCCAGGAAGATGGGCACCAGGTTGGGTTTGTTCAGTGCGGAGTGGGAGTTGCCCACCTTGTGCGCCACAATATCTATATTCTTTTCCGTCCCCACGCAGACAAGGGTATCCCCCATCTGGAGGTACAGGTCCGGACCAGCGACCAGTTCCACGCCGGAACGGATAACGCGGGTAACGCTTACGCCGTATGCGCTGCGGAACAGAAGTTCCCTCAGTTTCTTGCCGGTGAGGTTGGACTTGGTAACCATGATACGGCGGGTTACCATATTATGGTCTTTCTCCTGCCAGTCCTGCAGGTGCATGGGAATCTCCTTGCCGAAGATGATGCGGGTGCGGTCCACCTCTCCCTGGCACGTCACGATGAGCAGTTTGTCGCCCTTCTCCAGGACTACATCGGCAGAAGGGAAGACAATTTCCTCGCCCTTCATTACGCGCGAGACGACGAACTCGCCGCCGAACTGATGGATGACATCGGTGAGTTTTTTCCCGAAGATGGCGGGATTATCCACTTCCACGTGCATGCGACGGGCGTTTTCGGTGGTGGATTCCGCGGCCCGGAGCGTATCCAGCTCCTTCTTGTGATCGATCTTGAAGATGGCCTTGAACAGCACGATGACGAAGATGACGCCAATCACGCCGATCGGGTATGCCACGGCATAGGCCGATGCCAGTTTCTCCGAGGCCTCCCCTGCCGCGAGGGCCGAACTGCCCCCTGCGACCGAGACGTCCATGAAGGTCTGCTGCGCGGCACCCAGCCCGGGCGTATTGGTCACGGCGCCGGACATCACGCCCACCATGGTCTTGAGGTCCTCTCCGGAGATGGCCGATATCGCATAGGTGATACCCACTGCCAGCAGGATATTCATCACGGCCAGCAGGTTCATCTTCACTCCTCCCTGCCGGAAAGAGTGAAAGAAACCGGGGCCCACTTGCAGGCCGATGGAGAACACGAACAGGATGAGTCCGAACTCCTTGACGAAGTGGAGAGCGTCCGGATCTCCCCCGAAACCGAGGTGCCCCATGAGGATGCCCAGGAAGAGCACCCAGGTAGAACCCAGGGAAATCCCTTTCACTTTGAAACGGCCCAGATAAAGGCCGCCGCCAATTACGAAAGCAAGCAGAAGAATGGTATGCGCAATGCCATTCCCGAAAAACAAGTCATGCATAGTTAATTGTTTAGTACTCCAATTTAACTACGAAACAGGATTTACCATCGACACGACCTTCCACATACCAGGCATTTCCTTCCTGGACACGGAACAGCTGTACCGTTTCTCCGGCCGTAGTCTCTTTATTGAAGTTGATATAAAGGTCTTTCAAAAACTGCTTCTGGGCTACTTCCATCGGCAGGCAGTCCATGGCCCACACCACATACCGGACGTTGTTGGTATGGCCGATGATGTCGATGTCCGAGTAGGAAACGATGTGCTCGCCCACGAGGACTTCCTCGCCTTTGGGCATCACTACCTTCGGAGAGGGTTCCTCAATGGCGTGGTCCACTTCGTAATCGACGGCCATGGTGCTGGGAAGGTCTTCCGGACGGACGAAGCGGCGGGTGCGCTCGTCAATGACCACCCAGGAGCTGGTGGCCGTAGCGGCCAGTTGCCCGTCGGGACCGAACAGTTGGAAGTCGCGCAGATAGAATAGGCCGTTGCCACCTTTGTGCCAGGTGAGCAGGGAGGCCTCGTCTCTCCACTTCAGCGGAGAGATAAAGTGCAAGTGCATACGGGAAAGCACCCATGCAATGTGGTGAACATGCAATGTGTCATAACCAAAACCCAGGTCCATAGCCGCCCAATAGGCGATCTCCTGGGCAAGGTCCATCAAAGCGGAGGGACGCATGACTGCGTCCTGGTTGGTTTGGTAACAGGGGATACAGATATCCTGACGATATTTGTATCCTTCACGGCTTACAGGTTTCATACACTACTGCTTTAGTGCCGCGAAGTTAGCACTATTTGCGGAGAATGTCAAGTTCTTCCGGGGAATAAAGGTATGCGTCCAGCCACTCCGGAGCCATTCTGCCCACGACGGCAAGGGCTGCGGCGGCAACGGCGGCGATGATAACAATCACCAGCAGAATCCTCCACAGGACCTTCCATCCAGACTTTTTCACCGGGGCGACGGCCGTGATTTCTTCCTCGGAAACTTCGATAGGTTCGGGGGCGGGTTCGGCGACAGGCTCGGTTACGGGCTCGGCTGCGGGCTCGGCTGCGGGGGCCTCCATGATCTGGGCCAGGTTAGAGACAGCAGCGGCCACTTCCTCCGGCGTTTCCTCATGGGTTTTGAGGGAGATAGGCTGCAGGCCATAACCGGAAGGGTAGATGTCCAGGTCTTCATCGGCCACAAAGAAGAAATGGTTTTCGCGCGTGGCACGAAGACGGCCAAGACCCGTCAGGACCAGCGTCTTGCGGGTCTTCAGAACTTCCCGCATTTCGGAGATGAAGTCCGTGAGGATACGGGCGGCATCGGCCTCGGGGACTTCATTGGACTTGGCGTAGAGTTCCACCAGAAGACGGTCTTCCCCCTGCTTGGGAGAGAAATAAAGCCGCCGATAAGGGGGAAGGATGGTGTAGCCGCGGTCTGCAAAAGAAGCAGGAACCAGTTCTGCTACAAAGCTGCCCATGCCGGGCAGCGTGACGGAGTCATGATCCATCACTACTTCCTTCACCATCTTCGCCAGGAGGTCGATATCCATGATAACAATGCCGCTAAATTAGATTTACAAATATAACAAAAAAATTTTCAGAAATCCTTTGGAGAATCCAAAAAAGATTGTACCTTTGCAATCCCGTTACGGGAATAAATAAAAATTCCTCCTTAGCTCAGTTGGTTAGAGCATCTGACTGTTAATCAGAGGGTCGTTGGTTCAAGTCCAACAGGGGGAGCAAAAAAGAGTGACCATCCGGCCACTCTTTTTTCGTATTAGCCCTCTCTACTTCAGGACAGTCTTGCCGGGGGTAAGGAGGGTGATGAACTTGCCGATAAGCCAGACCAGCAGGAAATAGAGCAGGGTCACCACGAGCAGGGGGATGAACGCGTCAAAGGTACGGGCGCGGATGAGGTCTCCGGCGCGCGTGAGGTCCTGGACTGCGATGAAGCCCACGATGGCCGTTCCCTTCAGCAGCGCTACGCAATGTCCCTTGTACAGGGGCAGGCCATAGCGGAGGGCCTGGGGGAAAACGATGTGGAAGAAGGTCTGGAGACGGGTGAAGCCCAGCGCCAGGCCGGCTTCGGTCTGGCCGCGGGGAACAGCTTCAAGCGAGGAAGCATAGACCTCGAAGAAACTGGAAGCGAACAGGAGGCCGAAACTGATGACGGCCACCAGATCTGCCGGAAGGGAGGACTTGGCGAAGACCACATAGAACAGGATGAGCAGCAGCACCAGGTCCGGAATACCGGCCATGAACCCGTTGTAAGCATGGGCAAAGCCCCGCATCCACTTTCTGCGGCTGCCGGACATGGCATACAGCCCGATTCCCAGCACAGAGCCCAGGATGATGGCCAGAAGGCTGATCTTCAGCGTCATCCAAAGACCGGAAGTGATGTATTTCCAGCGCTGCTCGGTAATGAGGTTTTTCTTCACGCTCTGAACGAAGGCAGCAATAGGCCCCACCTGACGGCGGCGGGCCTGGTGGTCCTTCACGAAATAGGCGGGACGGTAGGCATGGTAAGGGGCCGAGAAGGCGAACTCCCGCTGCCGCTCCGGGGTGATGAATATGCAGCCGCACAGGACGTCGGCGACGCCGGAACGGACAGACAGCATGGCCGATGCCGTCTCATACAAAGTAACCTCGATGGGACGGTGCAGCTCCTTCGCCAGTTCCCGCAGCAGGTCAATCTCCAGGCCATACCAATCATCTCCGATGCGGAAGGACAGGGGCGCCGTAGGGGCACAGGTTGCCACGCGAAGCGGTTTCCCCGTCGTCTCCGGAGGGATGTGCGTGTAGGTCTCCACCTCGGTAAAACGGTCTGTAAGCCAGAAATCCTTCAGCTGCTGCATGGAACCGTCGGCCTCCATACGCTGCTGGATGGCGGTCATGGTCTGGGCAAGGGCGGCGTCTTCCCCGCGGAAGGCGAACCCGGTGGGGAACTCCTTCTCTCCGAGGAGGGCGATTTTGATTCCGTTCTCCCGCTGGATGACCGGGTTGAACACCACCTCGTCGATGACCACTACGTCGGCCCGGTCATTCGACAGAGCCTGCAGGAGGTCGCTTTCTGTATTGAAGCGAAGCAGCTGGATGTCTTCACGGGAGGAGAGGTCCATCTCATAGCTGCTTCCCGTAGCGACGGCTACGCGAAGCCCGGCCAGATCCTCCTCGCTGTTCAGCACAATTTCGTTCTCTTTATGGCCGGCGCAGGAAACCAGCGCCAGGGCGCAGAATATCAGTAATTTCTTCATCATGACAACAGGGGCCTTATTCCATCTTCAGTCTTACGCGGAAACCGCGGGTGGTAGTTTCTTCAATGACATCCTTGCAGAGCGGAGCAATCTCTTTCCGGAGCGCGGCGTCGAGCGGTGATTCGCCCAGGTCTTCCACCATGAAATCCAGAAATACATCGCCGAAGAGCTCGCTGTGCGTAATGCGCACGGTAAGCGGCTTGTCAATCTCCAGGAAAGCCGGCATCATCATCTGACACAGGACGGGTGCGCGGTTGGAGATTTCCGGGATATTGTACTTGAGGCAGAACTGCTGGATACGGGAGCCCATATCCAGGAAGTCGAAGTCCGGTCCGTCAATCTCGAAGACCTCCTTGCGGATGCGCTGCACGAAGTCCTTGGTGGCACTGCGCCGGGGAGCTTCGAACACCTGCTTGGCCGGACCGTCCTCGTAGATGATGCCGTCCTGCATGTAGAAGACGCGCGTACTCACATCCCGCGCGAATTTCATCTCGTGCGTGACGATGAGCATGGTCATTCCCTCCTTCGCCAGCTGCCGGATAACGCTGAGCACCTCCCCCACCATGGTGGGATCGAGGGCCGATGTGGGCTCGTCGAAGAGGATGACCTCCGGCCGCATGGCAAGGCAGCGGGCGATGGCCACACGCTGCTTCTGGCCGCCGGAGAGGCTGGCGGGGCTGGCATCGGCCTTTTCCGCGATGCCCACCTTGCGCAGCAGGGCCATGCCCTCGCTGCGGGCTTGCTCCGGGCTCATCTTACGGATTTTGCAGGGCGCATAGATGACGTTTTCCAGCACGGTCATGTGTTCGAAAAGGTTGAACCCCTGGAACACCATGCCCATCTTCTGACGCATCCGATGGATCGGATAGCCCTTTGCGAGGATGTCCTCGCCGTCGAAGATGATGCTGCCGCCGGTGGGGGGATCCAGCAGGTTAAGCGCGCGAAGCAGCGTACTCTTACCCGTTCCCGACGGGCCGATGATGCTGATAACCTCTCCGGATGCAATCTCGCAGGTAACGTCCTTGAGAACCTGCAGGGTACTTCCGTCCGGATTCTTGTAAGTCTTGCTTAGATGAGAAATGGATATCATTGTGTTATAAAATCAGATATCATAAGTAACGCCCAGGGAAAGGCACTTGGTATTGGCCTGCAGCTGGGTGGAAGTGTACGGGACGGTGCCGCCGAAGCCGTTCTGCACGGCGGCGTTCAGGTGGAACTTATACACACCCACCGTCAGGGCCGCGCCCCACACCGGGCCATAGCTTCCGGAGCCGATGTTGGCCATGAGCCCCAGTCTCCGGGAGGGATTCCACCCCAGGCCCAGACGCACGTCTCCGTAATGCATGGAATCCCAGCCCATATATGTACCGGTCACGGCTACGGAAAGAGGCCTGTAGAACGGCATGTCATACTTTGCGCCCATATTGAGCGTGAAGGGCACCGCCTCCAGCCGGGTCTTTTTTGCGGCCGGTTTTACGCGGGCCGACTCTTTGAACTGCGCAATCACTTCGTCGAACTGTCCGCCCAGGTCCATCTTCTCCAGCTGCTCGTAAGTCACGCCCTTCAGCCCCGAGAAAGAAATGGTCCCCTCGGAGTGCCCCGCATTGCCGTAATACCAAAGGATGCCGCCCAGATTGAGGGCCGATACGGAAACGCACAGCCCCTCGTCAAGCGTGGCCACCACGCCCAGGTCGAAGGCAAGGCCTCCGCCCGGGGGCAGGAACCATTTTTCGCGGCGGTCCCGATCCAGCAGGCGCATGTAGCCGTCCTCCCCTACCCGGGCCTTGCCGCCCGTGCTGGTGAGGTCCAGGTCTGCTTCAATATCGGCCACATATTCCTCGCCGGAAAGCTGCAGGTCCATGCGCGTAATATGATACGCCGCCGACTGCAATCCCACAAGGAGTTTGACCCTCGCGCCCACGGAAAGCCAGCCGGAGAGCTCGCGGGCATAGCCGTAGGAAAGATTGGCATAAGCCCTGGCCCCGGCCTCGAAGCCGCCCATCTCATAGCGGGCCTGGCCGGTTCCCTGCTTGAGAATCTGGAAGATTTCGATGGGAACGGAGGTCCGATAATCGGCCTGCACACCCACGGAGATGCGGTGGCTGGCCTCTCCCCGGCGCCATGCATAGGAGAAGAGGGTGAGGTCCAGGTTCCCGTTGGTGAAGTTATCCTGACGCAGGCTTCCGAGGAAGGTCTCTGCGGAAATCTTTTCATGGAACGCCGTCAGGACCTGTCCGTCTTCTGCGGGATACAGGAAACTGGAGGCGCCATAGTTGTTCTGGGCCCAGCTGTTCCACTGGACCAGTTCCAGGACGTCTCCATCTTGGATAACGGCCGGGTTGTCACGGTGAAAACCATCCTGAAAACGCTGGGCGTTCACCGACAGGCCGCTGACAAGTAAGAGCGCCGATACAATCAGAAAATACTTTCTCATGGCCGTCTATTTTAAAGGGATGGTTACTCCGCCCACGATTCTGGCCGCGGAAGAAACGATGGAGAGCGACTGGCGGGAAGAGAGAGGCTCTTCCCCGCAGCCGGCCTGGCCTTTTACTTCAATGTCAATTTCCATGGCGTGCACGTCAGGGATACAGCCCTCGACGGCCTCCACGAAAAGGCTGAGAGGCGTAACGCCGGGATTTTCAAGGGTGCCGGCGGCAAGGGTCACGTCCGAGCTGACCACAATGTTTTCGTCCGGAACCAGGGTGCCGTTTTCGTCCTCTTTCATCAGACGGAGGCCCTTGAGGGTCACGGCCAGGGGCAGCGTACTGGACACCTCCATACGCACTTCGCAGCGTTTGAGGCGGAACTTCCCGATCAGGAATTTGGCATCCTCTACATTGATCGTCTGCGAAATGGAGAAACTCTCCGGGACGCCCAGCTTGCACTTATGGACACAGCCGATACGAAAAACGTCCATCTCCGTTTCATCGTAAATCCGCGAAGCGGGAAGCGCCGGCATATCCATCTCCAGTCCGCTGAGGACGATGGAGGAAGGGACCGAGTACGAAGTTTCCGGAAGTTGCAGTTCCTTAATCGTGTAGGGATTCCTGCGATTTCGGGGCAGGGAGAAGTCGATAGGCTCCACGAGATTGTATTCGCCGTCTGATAGCTGCCAGGAGGCACGCACGGGGACGGCGTCCATCAGGGGATTCGTAGCAGACAGGACAATGCGCTGGTCCAGGCAGGACAATCCCAGATATCCCAGCATACCCGCCATGCCACTGAACCCCTCGTTGCAGTCACCGGCGACGAAGGTGAAAGGCTGGGACGGGTCTGCAGCCTGTTCCTGGATACGGAACACGTTGGCCGCATACAGAGACTGCTGGCCTTCGATGACAAGAGCGCCATCCTCTCCTTCCTTGACAAAAGAAGAAAGCATCTTCCCTATGGAAGAGTTCATCAGGAGCGAGAGAACGGAAACAGGGCCGATACTGCCGACGGGCACGCTGATCTCCTCCGAGAAGAGCGTAATGTCCTTGTTGAACCCATCGGAAATGTCGTAGCGCGAGCGGGAGCAGCCAAGTATGACAATAACCACTCCCAGGAAGTGGATCAGTTTAAGTGTTAAGGTTTTCATAATGCGGCAAATATACGAAAATGCCGTCAAAAAACAAAAGAAGCAGGGTTTCCCCTGCTTCTTTTGGTCGGGATGACTCGACTCGAACGAGCGACCCCTACGTCCCGAACGTAGTGCGCTACCAACTGCGCTACATCCCGCTTTTGATAAAAAACAAGCTCTTAGGCGAGCTTGTTAATATACACTTGGAGACCGCTCTTGAGGTTGGCCGCTTTATTTTTGTGGATGACACCGATCTTGGCGAGTTTGTCGATCATTGCATAGACCTTAGGTGCATTTTCCTGGGCTGCTGCCTTGTCGGTGGTGTTACGCAGGTCGCGGATGGCGTTCCTGGTTGTCTTTGCATAATACTTGTTATGCAGTCTGTGACGCTCGCTCTGGCGCGCGGCACGCTGGGCGGATTTCGTGTTTGCCATTATTTTACTTTTTTATATTTGGTAGTGGGTAGGAGAATCGAACTCCTATTGCGGGAATGAAAATCCCGAGTACTAACCGTTATACGAACCCACCAAACTTGGGATTGCAAAGGTAGCAATATTTTTTTACCCTGCAAAATTATTTTGCATCTTTTTTCCACTCAAACGAGTAGAGCAAAGCCTCCACCTGACGAAGGTACTGACGCTTGTCATAACGGGGGGCAAAGACGAATGCTTCCAGCACTATGATGTCCCGGCCGTCCTCGCTGTAGAAGGAGTGCGACACGAAAGGACCGCCCATGAAATCGCCGTGAACTTCCCAGAAACCGCGGGTTTCCACGAAATCACGACCGTGATAACGGAGGCTGCGGGAGGTGGGCTCCTGCGCGGTGGACGTAGTCATGTAGGAGTTCTCGAACATACCCGGCACGTTGGCCTGCATGATTTCGTTGCGCTGCCGGATGATGTTCTCCTGGGTGAGCACGTCCGGGCCGGTAACGGGATACTTATAGATAAGGACGGTCTGGTTGGTGTACTGCTTTTCGTCGGCGATCCAGACAAAATCGTCGGTGAACTTGCGGCAGCGGTAGCCGGAAGGGAAATGGAGGATACCGCCCGTCACCTTTTCCACGGGCTCGCGCAGGGAGCGCTCCTCATAGAGTTTTGCGTTGGCGATGACGCGGTTGCGCTCCGACTGCTCATAGAACTCCGCAATCATGGCGGAGGACTCGGAGAACAGAGCCTGGGCCTGGGCCACATCTGCGGCATTCAGCTGGACCACCGCCTGGGGCCTGGCCCAGACGTTGTTCTTGTAAACGACGCCGTTCGTCGCATTCTGGGGATTGATGTTGACGAGCAGCAGGTTGCGGTGCACTTTGAAGATGCTGCTGAACGATCCCGGGGGCACATTGGACAAAACGAACAACGGCTCCCGCTGCGCCAGGTACGGCGTATCTCCGGAAAGGACTTCCCGGATGGCGACGCCCAGGTCCGACTCCCACTCGGAGCGTTCGATGACGACGAGCACTTCGCCCGCCTTTCCGCTTACGTTAGGAAGCAAATTCCTGTTATTGCTTTTACAGCCGGTAAAGGCCACGACGCAGGCCGCCAGGGCCCATAATAAACGTTTCATATGCTTATCTTATAAGTCTTGCGATGTCGTTTCCGAAAGCGAGGAACATCAGCGCCAGCAGGAGGAACACACCTATCATCTGTGCCACCATGAGGAAGCGGTCCGAGGGCTTGCGGCCGGTGACCATTTCAAACAGGCAAAACACAATATGTCCTCCATCCAGGGCCGGAATGGGAAGCAGGTTCATTACACCCAGCATCACGGACAGCACAGCAAGGATATACAGGAACTGGAGCCCGTCCCAGGATGTGGGGAAAACCTGGCCGATAGCCACGAAACTGCCCACCGATTTATACGCGCCGGTGGACGGTGTCGCGACCAGGCGGAGGTCCCGCAAATATCCTGCCACACTTTCCCAGGCCCAGTTGAAACCCGCTGGAATTGCTTCCATTACGCTGTATTCCCTGTGCTTGAGCGGCGTGTTGCGGAAGAACACGCCCAACATTCCCTGGGGGTCCACCTGCAGGGGAATGGAAAGGGTGTCGGCATCCCGCACGACCGTCACCGGAACCGTCTCCCCCGGATGGAGGTGCAACTGCTTCCGGACATCCTGAAGGTAAGGCGTCACTTCCCCCGCCACCCCGACGATGCAGTCCCCGGCGCGAAGGGCCGGCGCATTGGGGCTGCGGGTCATCACGCTGTCCACCACGAAGGGCAGGGCCACGTCGAACAGGCCGGGATTGTTCAGGACATCGCCGATCAGGGCCTGGTCGATATAGATTTGAAGGGTATCGGCTCCCCGGAGGACCGTTGCGCTGCGCACCTGGCGGCGGGCAAGGTCGGCCTGAAGGGAGAGGAAATCCTTCGGGGCGTAGTCGTCGTACAAGAGGATGCGGTCTCCGGTGCGGAAGCCAAGGGCCTGTCCCAGCTCGTTCACATAAACCGGGCTTTCATTGGGCATGTAATTGCGGCCCCAACCCGCCAGGATGGAGATGAAGACCACCAGCGCGAGGAGGAAGTTGTTAAGCACGCCGCCCGCCATCACCAGCAGGCGCTGCCAGGCAGGATGTGAACGGAACTCCCAGGGCTGGGGATCCTTTTTGAGGAAATCGGTATCCATGGACTCATCCACCATGCCGGCAATCTTGCAGTAGCCGCCAAGGGGCAGCCACCCCATGCCATACTCCGTTTCTCCTATCTTGAAGGAAAACAACTTGAATCCTCCCAGGTCGAAGAACAGGAAGAACTTTTCTACGCGGATACGGAAAATACGCGCCCAGATGTAGTGTCCCAACTCATGAAAGAGGATGAGCACGGACAGGGCCAGGATCACTTGCAGTACTCTCATACACCCAGGAAGGATTGTGACAGGGCGGTCGCCTCCGAATGGGTGGAGAAGATGTCGTCCAGGGAGGGATTGCCGATGAAGGAGATGCGTTCCATGGCATGCGCAATGCAACGCGGAATGTCGTAAAAGCCGATTTTTCCCGCCAGGAAGGCCGCCACGGCCACTTCGTTCGCGGCGTTCATGGCGCAGGGGATGTTGCCGCCCTTTTCGATGGCGTCAAAAGCCAGCTGCAGGCAGGGAAACTTTTCCAGGTCCGGTTCAAAGAAGGTAAGACCCTTGAGGTCGCTGAAACTGAGCCGTTTACCGTCCAGAGGGAGGCGCTCCGGATAAGCCATGGCCAGGGCAATGGGGAGGCGCATATCCGGGCAGCCCAGCTGGGCGATGACGGCGCCGTCCTCAAACTCCACCATGGAGTGGATGACGGATTCCGGATGCACGACCACATGAATCTGGCGGGCCGGCACATGGAACAGCCACTTGGCCTCGATAACCTCGAAGCCCTTGTTCATCATCGTGGCCGAATCGATGGTAATCTTGGCGCCCATATCCCAGTTGGGATGCTTCAGGGCCTGCTCCCGCCCGGCCTTGGCAATCTCCTCCCGCGGCCAGGTGCGGAACGGACCGCCCGAGGCTGTCAGGTGAATCAGGTGCACGGGATTGTCCCCGGCCGCCGCAAGGCACTGGAAGATGGCCGAATGTTCCGAATCCACCGGATAGATGGGGGCGCCGTAGCGCCGGGCATCGGCCATGACGACCTCTCCCGCGGCTACGAGCGTTTCCTTATTGGCCAGGGCGATGGCCTTCCCGGCATGGATGGCCGCAAGGGTGGGCCGCAGGCCGCTGAACCCGACCATGGCCGCCACCACGACATCCACCTCCGGAGCCTGTACCAGGGAGCATGCCGCCTCAATGCCCAGGTGCACTTCCACGGAAGGGGGCAGGGCGCCGCGAACCTCATCGTACTTGGCGGGGTTGCAGATAACCACGTGCGGGACGTGAAAAGAGAGCGCCTGCTGCACCAGAAGGGCCGCGCTGCTGTTGGCCGATATCATGAAAACGGAAAAACGGTCCGGGTGCTGGCGTACCACGTCCAGCGTCTGCGTACCGATGGATCCTGTCGAGCCCAGGATTGCAATTCTCTTACCTGTCATTCTGAGCGAAGCGAAGAATCTAAAACTTTATATACTGCACCGGATCCAGCGCCTTGCCTTCGTACCAGAGTTCGAAGTGCAGATGGTCTCCCTTGGTGAGGGAGGAGGAGGCCGCCAGCACACCCACCGGGGTGCCGGCATGCACGGTCTCGCCTACCTTGCGCAGCAGTTTTTCATTATTCTTGTAAACGGAGAGGATGTCCCCGCGGTGCTGGATAACCAGGATGTTGCCGCTTTCCTCCTCCCAGCCGGTGAACACCACCGTTCCGTCCAGCACCGCCATAACCACGGAGCCCACGGGGGCCGTAACGTCAATCCAGGGGTGCAGGGCACGGTCGAATCCGGCTGACACGACGCCCTTGACGGGCGTATAGAAAGACAGGGCCTCGATGGGAAGGTTCCGGCGGGGCGTAGCGGCATCCACGCCGAATTGCTCTTCCTGATCTACATCGGCCCGCAGGAGGGAGTCCCTGAACGCGAGGAAATTGGCGTCCACCTCTTCGCGGGAGGCGTTCTTGTTCTTGAGGATGAGGCTGTCCATGCGGATGGGCTCCATCCCCGAGACCACGCGGCGAAGGTTCTCCGCGTAAAGCTCCCACTGGAGGATGCGGGTTTCCAGGGAATCGATGCGGAGGGCGTTCTGCACCGCCTGCCGACGGGAAATGGCGCCCGGGTAGCCCGGTATGAGCGAACGGACGGGCGTAAAGGCGATAAGGCTGTACATTCCGACGACGATGAGGACAAAGAAGGTTACCAGCGCGATGATCATGGCCGTACGCGTATAGCGGAAACTCCATATCCTTTCATGGGAAATGGCATCCACCAGCGCCAGGCGGAAGGAACGGTTCTTCTTGTTCTTCTTGTCGGGTTTCTCCATAATAATTCGTATCTTTGCAGACTGTATGGACAGAATCATCGGCATAGATTACGGACGCAGGCGCACCGGCCTTGCCGCCAGTGACCCACTGGGAATCTTTGCGTCCGCACTGGATACAGTCGATTCTACAAAGTTAATAGATTATCTCAAAAAGTACGCCGAAAAAGAGAGAATCATTCACTTTGTAATCGGTTATCCGGTGAACATGGACGGAAGGCCCTCGGAAGCCCAGGCCGACGTGGACCGCTTCCTGAAAGTGCTCGGGAAGGCCTTCCCGGACATTCCCGTCACGCTGGAAGACGAGCGTTTCACCTCGGTGCTCGCCCATCGTGCCATGATTGACGGCGGCATGAAGTACAAAGACCGCCGGGACAAGGCGTCCGTTGACAAGATTGCGGCCGCCATTATCCTCCAGGGCTACCTGGACAGGCAAAACAGATAATTGAATTTACTTATGATACGTCCCATTTACCTTTATGGCGCAGAAGTGCTGCGCAAGAAAGCCGCAGAGGTGAACCTGGCCGACAAAGAAGCCATCGCCTCCCTGGTGCAAGACCTGAAAGACACCCTGGTCACGGCCGACGGATGCGGCCTCGCCGCGCCGCAGATCGGCGTGAGCCAGCGCGTCGTCATCGTGGACGGAGATGTTGTCGCCGACACTTACGACTACCTGAAAGACTTCCGCCGTACCCTCATCAACCCCGAAATCCTGGAAGAAAGCGAAGAGCAGACCACCTACTCCGAAGGCTGCCTGAGCATCCCCGGCGTTTACTGCGACATCGTGCGTCCCAAGACCATCAAAGTGCGCTATTATAACGAGGACCTGGAGCAGGTCACCGAGGTCTTCGACAATTTCGCCTCCCGTATGGTCCAGCATGAGCTGTCCCACCTGGACGGAGACCTCTTCACGGATCACGCCGCCCCCATCAGAAAAAAGATGCTCTCCAGCAAGCTGCAGAACATCTCAAAGGGCAAGGTTCACCCTCACTATAACACCAAGCTCCGCTAACGGACACGAAGCCGTTTTCCAATCTGGAGAACGGTGATTTCCTTTATACCGTTCAGACGGCAGATCTCCCGTACGGAGGTCCTGTACTTGCGCGCGATGCTGGAAAGGGTATCGCCGGAACGGACCGTGTGGTAACGCATGGCGGCCGCTTCGGCCGCGGCGCGGGCGGCAGCTTCCTTCTTGGCCTGTTCCTCGGCCAGGAGACGGTCTTCTTCGTCGGTGCGGAAGATCTCGTCCTCATCATCCACGCTCTGGACGTAGCGCTGGTTGGGGTTGAAGTACCAGGAACGCACCTTCAGGAGCCTGTGACGCAGGGTTCCCGTCTCAAAGTCAATGAGCCAGGAAGGGTCGAAGGCCGCACCCTTGTAACGCGTCTCGAAATGCAGGTGCGGACCGGTGGAGCGGCCCGTGGAGCCGCCCAGGCCGATGATATCCCCGGCACTCACCCAGTCCCCCGACTGGACGTTGCGCTTGGACAGGTGGCCATAGAAAGTCTCCAGGCCGTTGGCGTGGCGGATCACCACCAGGTTTCCGTAGCCGCCGACATAGTCCGAAATGCGCACCCGGCCGTCAAAGGCGGCGGGGACGGGCGTGCCGGTAGGATAAGGCAGGTCTATACCCTGGTGCCGGCGGCCGTGACGGTAGCCGAACAGGGAACGGGGATGCACCACGTAAGGGCAGGTGTAAGAATCCAGAGAATCCACCACCCAGATGGAGAAACGGTCCGGGATGGGATCCGGCTGTTCGCGATAGGGATTCACGGTACGCGTATCCCAGCATTCCGTGAACACGCTGTCGGCGGCCACAAGGACCGGGTCCTTCACGTAACGGTATGTCCCGTTGTTATACAAGACAACCTTGACACCGGGGTTGCCGGTATCAAGGGTGTCGGCATAGGGGGTTGACTGCCGGACAGCGTGCTGTACCTGTTGACGTCCGAAGACGTGACGGAGGGAATCGGCCTGGCGGCCGGCCTCCTGTGCCTGCAGGGAAACACCTGCCAAGACAGAGAGTAAAATCAGTACTTCTTTCTTCATTCTTTAGCGTTTGCCGCCGAACTGCTTCACGATGATAGCGTCCGCCTCGGCAATCTTTTCATTCAGCAATTCTTTCGAAGTGGCTTCACAGATGAATCGCAAATAAGGTTCTGTGTTGGAAGGACGGATGTTGAACCACCACTCGGGGAATTCCAGACGGTAACCGTCGAAATCCATTACCTTGGCCGGTTTCTCCTTGCTTTCAAAGTAAGCTTTCACGGCGTCCATGGCGCCCTTCTTGTCTTCTACCTTGTAGTTGATTTCACCGGAGTTCTCGTATCCGGTGAGCCTGTCGATTTCCTCGCTCAGCTTGATTCCCTGCTTCTTGAGGGCGCTCACGATGCGCAGCACAATGATGCTGGCGAGCATGCCGCTGTCGCTGTAGAAGAAATCCTTGAAATAATAGTGGCCGGCCAGCTCTCCGCCCCACAGACCGTCAATCTCACGGAGTTTGGGAGCGGCGAAAGCGCGGCCCACGCGCCAGGTGTGGACCTCCGCGTTGTAGTTTTTCACCAGATATTCGGCTACGGCCTTGCTGGAACGGATTTCCTGCAGCACGCGGGGATTCTTTTCCCCACGCTCGTCACAGAAGTAGCGGGCCATCATGGCGATAACCAGGTCCGGTGCCACGAAACGGGCTTTGTCGTCCACGAACATGACGCGGTCTGCGTCTCCGTCGTAGATGACGCCTACATCGGCCTTGATGGACGCCACCAGCTTGCGCAGGGGCTCCACATTCTCGGCGACGAGGGGGTTGGGTTCGTGGTTGGGGAAACTGCCGTCCATCTCGTCGAAGAGGAAGGTGGCGTCGTCTCCCTTGTAGATTTCCTTGGCGAAGAGCGTGCTCATGCCGTTGGAAAGGTCGAAGGCGATCTTCAGGTTGGAGTAATCTCCCTTATACTTTTTGAGGAAGTTCAGGTAATCGGGCTTGATGTCGATTTCCTTTACCGCACCCTTACGGGCGGCGGGAGGCGTGGGACGGCCTTCTTCAATCCACTGCTTGATCTGGCCCAGGCCGGTATCCAGGCCTACGGGCAGGGCATTCTCACGGCTCACCTTCATGCCGTTGTATTCGCGCGGATTGTGGCTGGCGGTAATCTGGACGGAAGCCTTGTAACCATAGTTGGCGGTACCGAAGTACACCAGCGGAGTGCTGCTGTAACCGATATCGTCCACGTCTGCACCGGCATCGGTGATACCTTTGATAAGGTAGTCGTGGATCTCCTGACCGGAAAGACGGCAGTCGCGACCGACAAGCACTTTGTCGGCCTTCAGCAGCGCGGGGAGGAAATAACCCACCTTGTAGGCGGTTTCCTTATCGAAGTCAACATTGTAGATGCCTCGGATGTCATATGCATGAAATGCTCCCATAGTATTTTACTTTAGTTAGGTTGTTCTGTAGCTACAAATATACGAAAAAAAGACGAATCCCCCATGTTTCCGGGCAGGACCTCATAGCAATTATAGAATTTCTATTATAGAATTTGTATAATTGTGTTATTGTGCTTATATTTGCGAAAATTACAAACGAGATGGAGAACCCTTTCTATATCACAGGCATCGTCCCGGAGCCCTATTTCTGCGACAGGGACAAGGAGACTGCATGGATTGTACGTACGTTGGAAAACAAAGCACACATCCTGCTCACCTCGCCCAGAAGGATGGGAAAGACGCAGCTGATCCGCCACGTCTTCGAGCAGCCGTCAATCAAAGACAAATGCTACACATTCTACGTGGACATCTACCCTACAACCAGCCTGCACGAGCTGGTTCTGTTCCTGAGCAAGGAAATCTACTCCATTTTGGTCCCCAAAGGGAAGGCTGCCCTTTGCAAATTCATGGCGGGGCTGAGGTCCCTGGCCGGAAGCCTGGGCTATGACCCGGTTACGGACACCCCCAGGTTTGACATCAAACTGGGAGACATACACGCTCCGGAGCTTACGCTCGAAGAAATATTTGCGTATCTGGAAGATGCAGGAAGGCCCTGTATCTTCGCCATTGACGAATTCCAGCAGATAGCGTATTATCCTGAGAAGAACGTGGAAGCCCTGCTTCGCTCGCACATCCAGAAGATGAACAACTGCCTGTTCATTTATGCAGGCAGCAACCGCCATATCCTGGAAAACATGTTCAACTCTGCAGCCAAGCCTTTCTACAACAGCGCCGAGCAGATTTATCTGGACCGCATCCCCCGGGAAGTTTACACCCGATTTGCCGAGGATCAGTTTATGCAAGCCGGGAAAAAGATTTCCCACGAAGCCGCCTCCTATGCATACGACATCTTCGAAGGGCATACGTATTACGTCCACAACGTGCTGCACAACGCCTTTGCTTGTTATTCGCCGGAGAAGACTATCGAGAAAGAAGACATTGAAAAGACTCTGAAGGAGATTCTGGAGGAAAAGGGCCATACATTTGCCTCTGTGATGAACCAGCTCAACTACCAGCAGAAGGAAACCCTGGTCGCCATCGCAAAAGACGGGAAAGCCAGCGGCGTCACTTCCGTCGCCTTCGTCAGGAAACATGCGCTGAAATCTCCCAGTTCGGTTCAGTATGCGATTGGCGCCCTGCTGGACAAGCAGCTCCTGACATACGAAAACGAGGGGAAAACAAAGGTTTACAGCCTCGCTGACCGTTTTTTTGAAAAGTGGATCAACATAACGTACTAAGAATGACAGACATCTTCAACAGAGCCCGCCTGCTGCTGGGCGATGAAGGAATGGAGCGTATTGCCGCCAAACGGATTCTGCTGTTTGGCGTAGGCGGCGTGGGCTCCTGGTGTGCGGAAAGCCTGGTGCGCAGCGGCGTCAGGCACCTCACCATTGTAGATGCAGACACCGTGAATATCACCAATGTAAACCGCCAGCTGATGGCCACCACCCGAACCGTCGGGAAGGTCAAGGTAGAGGCATTGAAGGAACGTCTGCTGGAGATTAACCCGGAGGCTGATATCACGCCCGTACAAAAATTGTTCACGGCAGAGAATGCCGCCGATTTCCAGTTGGGCGGCTTCGACTACATCATCGACTGCATCGACTCCCTGAAGGACAAGACCGCCCTCATTGAGCTGGCCTCCCACTCCCCTGCCGCCCTGTTTTCATCCATGGGAGCCGCCCTCAAGATAGATCCCACCCGTATTCGTGTTGCCGAATTCTGGGACGTGCACGGGGATCCTCTGGCCAGAGCCATCCGCAAAAAATTCCGCAAAGAAGGCCGGGAAACCGGAAAGCCCATCCTCTGCGTCTATTCGGACGAACTGCTGGAAAACAAAGGCGAGGCACAGGAGCCCGCCAATGAAATTGTGCGCAAGGCTTGCGTCAACGGCAGCCTCGCGCACATAACAGCCATCTTCGGCCATACACTGGCCGGATTGGTTCTGAAGGATATCCTTAGAAGTTAAACTTCGTCATGCAGATGAAGCGGTGATTGAGAACCCAGTCCTTGTCACCGGTGAACATACCACGCTCATTGCGGGCACCGCTGCCGAATTCGGCGGCGGTTATGTTATATTCCAGAGACACGGTGAACTTGCCGATATTCCAGGCCATGGTAGGCGTGGCACGGAGGGCCTGCTGGATGCGAACATCGGCGGATTTATTCATCCAAACTGCGTTATCAACCAGGTCCTTGGTGGTACCCAGCTGCTTCATGTAGCCAAGCATACCCATTACCTGGAACTTCTTGCCGTAGGAGAAGCTCACGAAGGAAGCCCAGTCCTGCATAGGCGTGTACTCGATGGTGCCGTCAGCGTTGAAGGAGTGTACACCGTAACCGGAAAGGAGATTCATGTGCTCACCAGCCTGAGCCAGGATGCTCTTGGCACGCAGCTGGAACAACCCGTTGGTATACTGGAAGAAGACGAAGGGCGAAACGGTGCTCAGGAGGCTCTTCACCTCGATGGCAGGAGCGTTGTCTTCCATGACTCTCCAGTCGGCGATGGTGCGGTAGGGACGCATGTTCACCAGATCCACACCGGCCTTGGCAACCACCTTACCATTCTTATAAGTGATACCGGCATAGAGCTCCGGCAGGCCATACTTATAATAATCCTTGCTCTTGTCGGCAGGACCGGTGGGCAGGTAGTGGTTCAGGTACAGGAGGCTGGCGGTGAAGGTAAAGTGGTCGTTCAGCTTCACATCGGCCGTCACCTGGGGGCTGCGGTTGAAGGGGTTGAACGGAGCGCCGGTCTCCAGGTTGTTCATGTGGGGCATGTCGGCGGCCATGGGATGCCAGGCCTGGCCCAGGGTAAGGGCCACGGGGCTGTTATCCCAGGAAAGCTTCATGAAGGCCTGGCGCAGGCGCAGCACGGGAACGGAGCCGTTAAGGTTGTAGAAATCCGCCTCGACTTTACCGGAGACACCCATGGTGCCGAACTTGTAGCCGGACACATCCAGGCCCAGACGGGAGGTGAGGGAGACAAAGCGCCAGCTGAAGCAGTCATTCATATCCACGCCGTTCTGCATGTCATGCCCTTTGGGCATGTAGAAATACAGGTCTTCAGTACCGGCGTTGGTGGCACGGGTATCGGCCACCATATAGTTGCGGATAAAGCCGTAAAGCTTGAACTTCGCAGGGGTTTCCTGCGCCATGGCGGCACTGCCCGCAAGCAGCGCCGCCATCGCTATGAGGATGGTCTTTTTCATATTATGCAAAAGGGAAGAGTTTAGTCAGCCAGAAGTATCCGAGCACGAAGCCCACAAAGCCGATCACGATACCGACCTTGGTCATATCCTTGGTCTCCACCATACCGGTGGAGGAGGCGATGGCGTTCGGCGGAGTGGAAATCGGGAACAGCATGGCGATGGATGCGCACACGGCGATGAAGATGATCATGGCACTGGTGCCGCCCATGGCCAGGAACTGGGCATTGTTGGCGGCCTCGGGGTCTGCCATGCCGTTGGCCACGACGATCAGGATGGGGATCAGCAGGGCCGCGGTGGCGGAGTTGGAGATGAAGTTACTGAGGAAGTAGCAAACCAGGCCGGCGATGATCAGGACCACCACCACGCTCATGCTGCCGAAGGGAATGGCCTGGATGAGCACCTTGGCAAGACCTGTATCCTGCAGGCAGTAGCCCAGACAGAAGCCTCCGGCGACCAGCCACAGTACGGTCCAGTTGATTTCCTTGATTTCTTCCTTGCCGAACAGGCCCGTAGCAGTGAACACGCCCAGCGGGATCAGTGCGACGATATTGGAGTTGATGTGCGTAATTTGCTCGGTAGCCCACAGGAGGATGGTTCCCACAAAGGTAATCCACACCACATAGAGTTTCCAGTCTTTCTTGCGGTCGCTCTCGGGGATTTCCAGCACCAGTTTCTTGGTCTTGAAGGGGAACATCACGCGCAGCACCACCCAGGCAATCACGATCATGATGATCACGTAGGGAATCATGTGCACGCACCACTCACCGAAGCTCACGTCGATACCGGCCTGCTCCAGCGCGCCCTTGGCCGTAGCGTTGGGCGGCGTGCCGATAGGCGTACCGATACCGCCGAGGTTGGCCGCAACCGGGATGGACAGGGCCAGGCCGATCTTACCCTTGTCGTCTGCCGGAAGCTTGGAGAGCACCGGAGTGAGCAGGGCCAGCATCATGGCAGCCGTAGCGGTATTGGACATGAACATGGAGAAGATGGAAATCATGATGAGGAAGCCCAGCAGCACAATCTCCGGACGGGTGCCGAAGAGTTTCAGGAGGGCGCGGGCCAGCGTGACATCCAGGCCATAGCGCTCTGCCATGATGGCCAGCACGAAGCCGCCCAGGAAGAGCATGACCACGGGGTCTGCCATGGAACTCATGATGCGGCCGTAAGGGACGAGCGTACCGTACTGCGGATCGCAGAACAGGCCGATACCCTTGTTCGACACAGTGAGCAGAGCCACCACGATGACCACCAGGGACGTACTCCAGTTGGGGATGATCTCAAAGATCCACATGAGGGCCGCAAAGACAAACAGCGCAATGACACGCTGCTGAACGACAGTCAGGGCGTCGATGCCGAAGAAAGACACCGGGACCGCCCAGAGGAAGATGGTGATCGCCAGCACAAGAGGCAGGAACACCCAATACTTCAGGTTAAATTTTTTTGCCATTATTTTGATTGATTATCTTTCGTAAGTAAGGCGGATGTCCACAGGGATTTTCTCCAGCTCGAGGTTGACGATATCGGCCCGGAGCGTCGCGGGGACGACGGCATACTTGGCCGTGAACTGCTGGGCGGACTTGATGTCGCCGGTAGCCTGCATGAAGAGGATGAGTTCCCCGAGGGAAGAGATGGCCGATTCCGCACGCGCATAATTGATGGCGTACTTGCCGGACGCCTTGCGGGCGATGGCTTCCTGCTCCATGAGGAAGTTATATACAATAAGGTTGGCACGGCCGGTGGCATCCCCTTCGCCGAAGCGGGAAGAACGGATGATGTTGGCGATGAAGGTAGCCAGCACATCCTTCTTGGTAATGAGGGCGTCCACGCGATAGGCGCTGACCTCCTTCATGCAAAGATACGCACCCAGCACGTTGGACTTGGCTTTCTCCAGGGTGAGGGCTTCGTTGCCGAGGGCATCGGCCACGCTCCCCTTGCCGTTCACGGTTTCCTTCACGCCGAGGGCCTGGGCCACTTCGCGGAAGACAATGTTCCAGTAGAAGGCGCTGGCGTCCAGATGGGCCTGGTCGTCGCTTTCCAGCAGGAGCATGCCGGCCGGGAACACGGTACGGTTGTATTTCTCGCGGATAACATTGTCGAACAGGATGGTACGGGAGCCGAATTCCTCCTGCACATGGGAATCGTAGGGCAGGTTGATGGCAATGACCTTGTAACCGGCGTTGGTGTAACCGCCGTAGTAGAGGACGTCACAGGAGAAGATATTGGACTGGGCGCCCGGAACGAACTGATGGTAGGCGGCATCGCCGGGGAGAGCGGCCTGCAGTTCCGGGAGACGCTGGCACAGCGCCTGGAGGGCGGCCGTACGGTCGAGGTTCTTCAGGAGGACGTATGCACCATAGGAAGCCTTCTTGCCGTAGAGGGCGTCGTCGATGGTCTCCGTCGGGCCGATGACAAGGTCCATCTTGCTGTCCGTCATCGCGAGCCAGGCGCGGGCGGCGGCGGTGTAGTCGTCCGTCAGGACGGCATCGGCCATCTGCAGCAGATATTCGCGGACGCTGGCCTTGATGGTGATGTCGGCGGCGGCGCGCAGCAGATCGGCTATCTTGGTTACCTGTTCCTTGTAGGCATCGTGGTACCAGACTGCCTGAAGGGCGCCGTTGGGTTTGCGCTGGATGAGCGTGTAGGGGCTGTCCTTGGCGGGATCCTCCAGGGCCTGGAATTCTTCATCGGTCATATCTTCGGGATAGAAGCGCGCGCCGGCGGGCTTTTCTCCGAAGCCGGAGATGAAGGGTTTGTTGTCAATGCGGTTCCAGGGACCGTAATTAATGTAGGCGAACTCGCGCTCGGCAGGGTCTGTCAGGGAGCTGAAATACTCCTTGGAGCCGAAGTTCTGCGTCCAGTAGATGGCGTCGGCCTGATCGGCGGCGAAGCGATAGAGGTTCAGGACCTCTTTTCCGTTCTCTGTAATGCCCGACAGGTCGGGGGCGGGGATGGTCACCTGGGCATAGTTTTCCAGCAGGCGGGCGGCTGTGGTGCGGCTGCTTTCGCAGGCCACGAGGACCACGGCGACGGTTACCAGAGACAGTGTATTAATCAGTTTAGACATCTGAAACGAGTTAGTTTGCAAAGAATCTCCAAATATAGTAATTTCTTGGCAGAAAGCTACTATTTTACACCAAGAATCTTTCCTTTCAAATTGCTTGTGAATTCACTTTTTATTCTTTACATTTGTAAGGGATTATTGAAAAATCCCGAAACTTTGACAACCATCAACACTAAACGCTATTTTCATCATGAAGACAACCGACATCATGGCACGTCTGCAGGCCAAGTACCCGCTTGAGAAAGAGTACCTGCAGGCAGTTCAGGAGGTTTTGGAATCCATCGAGGATGTTTACAACCAGCATCCCGAATTCGAAAAGGCAAAGATCGTGGAACGGATCGTAGAGCCGGACCGCATCTTCACTTTCCGCGTAACCTGGATCGACGACAAAGGTGAGGTCCAGACCAATACCGGTTACCGTATCCAGTTCAACAGTGCCATCGGTCCCTATAAAGGCGGTCTCCGCTTCCATAAGGCTGTGACGCCTTCCATGCTCAAATTCCTGGGCTTCGAACAGACCTTCAAGAACGCCCTCACAACCCTCCCGATGGGCGGCGCCAAGGGCGGCTCCGACTTCGACCCCGTAGGCAAGTCCAACGACGAAATCATGCGTTTCTGCCAGGCATTCATGCTTGAACTTTGGAACTGCATCGGCCCGGATCAGGACATCCCTGCCGGCGACGTAGGCGTGGGCGGCCGTGAAATCGGCTACCTCTATGGTATGTACAAGAAACTGGCCCGCCAGTACAACACCGGCGTTCTCACCGGCAAGGGCGGCACATGGGGCGGTTCCATCCTTCGTCCGGAGGCTACAGGCTTCGGCGCCCTGTACTTCACCCAGCACCTTCTCCAGACTGCGGGCAAGGACATCAAGGGTAAAAAGGTAGCCGTTTCCGGTTTCGGTAATGTTGCCTGGGGTGCCTGCATCAAGGCTACGGAACTGGGCGCCAAGGTCGTCGCCATTTCCGGCCCCGACGGCGTGTGCCACATTCCCGAAGGCATCACCAAGGAAATGATAGACTACATGCTGATCATGCGCGCCTCCAACCGCAACAAGGTTCAGGACATGGCGGACAAATTCCCCGGCAAGGCCCAGTTCACCGCCGGCAAGAAAGCCTGGAGCATTCCGGTGGACATCGCACTCCCCTGCGCCTTCCAGAACGAACTCTCCGAGGAAGACGCCAAGGAGCTGAAAGCCAACGGCTGCTGGTGCTGCTGCGAGGTTTCCAACATGGGCTGCCAGCCCGAAGCCATCCACTACTTCCAGCACAACGGCATCCTCTTCGCTCCCGGTAAGGCCGTGAACGCCGGTGGCGTCGCCACCTCCGGCCTGGAAATGACCCAGAACGCCGAGCACATCTCCTGGAGCGGCGCCGAAGTGGACGAGAAACTCCATTTCATCATGAAATCCATCCACGAGCAGTGCGTCAAGTACGGCACCCAGCCGGACGGCACCATCGACTACGTGAAGGGCGCCAATATCGCCGGCTTCATGAAGGTTGCCACCGCCATGCTCGAGCAGGGCACCATCTAATCCCCACGCAAAAGACAACAAAAAAACTCCGGCCCGAAAGGTCGGAGTTTTTTATGGTGATAAGTTGATTTACTTGGCGGCGGCAGTCTGTTCGGCCTGGGCCTGAGCCTGAAGTTCGGCCTGGAGGGATTCCATGGTGCGGTCGTCGGGAATACCCAGGGCCTTGCGGGCTTCAGCGGTGAGGTCAATCACATCGGCAGAGAAGTAGATAGCCTGAGAAGCGTCGAAGAGGGCGGTAACACCCTTGGCCTTGGCCAGTTCGGTGACGGCCTTGTTGGCCTTCTCCTGGATGGGAGCGGTGAGCTGGGCCTGCTGCTGCTGGAGCTCCTGGCTGATGCTGTTCTGGAAGTCCTGGATACGGTTCTGGATCTCATAGAGTTCCTTCTCCTTGGATTCACGGATGGCAGCGGTCCAGGTAGCCTGCTTCTGCTGGTACTGGCTAGCCTTGCCCTGATATTCCTCCACCATGGCGGCGTAGGTTTCCTCGGCCTCCTTCTGGGAAGCGGCGATGGTGGCGCGGGCAGCGTCCATCTCCGGCATCAGCATGACGAGTTCGTTGAAGTTCACTTTAGCCAGCTGCTGGGCAGAGGCGGTGAGGGTTGCAAGTGCCGCAATGGCAATGACAAAAAGCTTTTTCATATCAATAAAAATTTAATTTCGGTTATTAGATTCTTCACTTCGTTCAGAATGACACGGGGCTTCGTTCAACAAATACCGTACCTCATCAGAACTGCTGTCCCAGGACGAAGTGGAAGTGGCTTCCGCCGTTGGTGGTATCGTCGAAACCGTAACCCCAGTCAACACCGAGGAGGCCAATCATCGGCAGGAACACGCGTACGCCGAAACCGGCGCTCCGCTTGATCTGGAACGGGTTGAATTCTCGGATATCGCTCCAGCAGTTACCGCCTTCCAGGAAGGCCAGGGCGTAAATGGTGCTCTGGGGCTGGAGGATGACCGGGTAACGGAGTTCGAGGGTGAACTTGTCGTAAACGTTACCGGCGTAGCTCTCGTAGTTGCGGCTGTACGGAGTCATCTTGCGGGGGGTGAGGGAGTAATCCTCATAACCGCGCAGGGAGACGATTTCCGCGCCGTATGTCATGTAACCGGACATACCGTCACCGCCCACCTGGAAGTTCTCGAACGGAGAGTAACCCCAGTTGCGGTTGTAGTAACCCAGATAGCCGAACTGGGCGCGGGTCATCAGGACAAGGTCCCCGACCAGTTTGGTATAGACAGTTCCGTTGAATTTCCACTTGTGGTATTCAATCCACTTGTAGCGCTGGGCGCTGGTCCAGGTGTCGTAGTTCACGTCTTTCCAGCTGTTCACGCCCACGCGGTTTCCGTTTTCGTCGTAGGTGTACTTGCGGAAGAGGGAATACGGCGGCGTAAACTGCAGGGAGGCCGAGAACTCGGAACCTGTACGGGGATAGATCTGCTGGTCCGAGGAGTTACGCGTGAGGGAGATGGTGTAACTGAGGTTGTGGGAAACGCCATCGTTGAACGCAAAGTAACTGTTGGTCCAGTTGGTGAGCTTGTAAGTCTGCCAGCTGAGGTTGTTGTACAGCACGAAGTAGCTGTCCGGCCACTTCAGGCGCGTACCCAGGCCGGCGTTGAAGCCGAAGACCTCGAACATTTTGTCGGTGGACAGGATGCCGATGGCAAGATAAGAGTCCGTCATCCTGGAGTAGTAACCGGACAGGCTCAGGGAAGTGGGCTTCTTGCCGAAGAGCCAGGGCTCCATGAAGCTGGCGCTCAGGGAAGTGTAATACTTGCCGTTGGTCTGGAAACGCAGCGACAGGTTCTGGGCGTCTCCCAGCGGCACGGGCCGCCAGGCGCCCTTCTCGAACATGCGGCGCGTAGAGAAGTTGTTGAAGCTGACACCCGCCGTGAGCACGAAGGTGTTGCCGCCCCAACCGCCGGACAGTTCCAGCTGGGAGGAAGGCTTCTCCGTCACGTCATACACGATGTCAACCGTATTGTTGAGCTGATTGGGCAGGATGGCCTTGCCGGCATTGCTCATGATGGCCTCCGGGTCGAACTGGCCCATGGAAGCGATTTCGCGGATGGAGCGCTCGAAATCCGTCTGGCTGAACAGGTAGCCGGGACGGGTGGTGAGCTGGCGGCGGACCACCTTTTCGTTGGTGAGGTCGTTGCCGTTGATGATAATCTCGTTCAACATGGCGGGCTTGCCCTCGGAAATGCGCATCTCCACATCGACGGAGTCGTTTTGGATATTCACTTCCACGGGATTGACCTGGATGAACAGATAACCGTTGTCACGGTAGAGTTTGGAGATATCGTAGTCGCTTTCCTTTCCGCCGCCGTGCAGGCGCTTCTCCATGGTAACGACGTCGTACACGTCACCCTTCTTGATCTGGAGAATTTCGTTGAGCACCTCGGAGGGATAAACGGAGTTGCCGGTCCAGGTGATGTTGCGGAAATAGTATTTGCGGCCCTGGTCGAAGACCATGTCGATATTAAGATGCTTGCCGTCCTCCAGGAAGTAAACGGAGTCACGGACCAGACGGGCGTCGCGGTAACCGGCTTCGTTGAAAGCGTCCAGCACGCTCTTGCGGTCCTTTTCGTACTCCTTTTCCTTGAACTTCTTGGATTTGAAGAAATTGTACCAGGTACGGGCGTGGGTCTCCTTCATGTTCTTGGCCAGTTTGCGGGCGCTCACATCCTCGTTACCGGAATAGTTGATGTCCTTGATCTTGATTTTGCGGCCCTTGTTCACATGGAAGATGACCTGGATGGCGCTCTTGATGCGCTCGTCCGTCTTGGTCTCCACGTCCACGTCCACCTTGAGGAAACCTTTCTCCTTGTAGTAGCGTTTGATGATGTCAACGGAGGTCATTCTCACATAGTCGGAGAATTCACGGCCGGGGCGAAGGTTCAGGCGCTCCTGGAGGTCCTTCTTTTCACCGGACTTGACCCCGGTATATTCCCAGCGGGACACGCGCGGACGCTCCTTGATGGCAATCTTGAACCAGGCCGTATCGGCCTTGGCGGAGAGGGAATCCACGATGACGGCCACATCCTCGAAGAAGCGCTGGGCCACCAGGCGCTTGACGATGCCGGTGACATCGTCTCCCGGGACGGTAATTTCCTGCCCGGCCTGCAGGCCCGCAAGCTGCAGGATCTGCTCTGCCCTGAAATAGGAGTTTCCTTCCACGCCTACACCGCCCACGATATACTTCTGGGGACGGTTGTAATCGACTTCAATGCTGCTGCGGGAATTCTGCGCCTGCAGGGAGAAACCGGCCAGGAGCAGAAGAGCAGCGCAGAGTATCTTTTTACCTCTCATTGACGAAAATTGTTATCTTGCAAAGATAAATATTTTATTTCACTTTTCCATATCGGCGGTCCCGGCGGGCGTAGGCCTCCAGCGCCTCCAGGAACTGCGGTTTGCGGAAGTCCGGCCAAAGGACGTCCGTAAAGTAGAATTCCGTGTACGCACATTGCCAGAGCATGTAATTGGAGAGACGCAGTTCCCCGGACGTGCGGATCAGGAGGTCCGGGTCCGGAATGCCGGCGGTGACCAGGTAGCGGTCGAAATCCTGCAGTTCCATGGACTGGAACTGTTCGGGAGTGAGTTCCGCACAGGCCTTTTTCATGGCCTGCAGCAAGTCCCACTTGCCGCTGTAGCTCAAAAACAGGATAAGGGTGGTGCGCTTGTTGCCGGCAGTGCGCTCCATCATGTCGTCGATGGTATCACAGAGGCCCCGGCTCAGCCGCGAACGGTTGCCCAGCACGACGAAGCGGATGTCGTTCTCCATGAAGGAAGAAAGTTCCTTCCGCATGGCCTTCATCATGAGTTCCATCAGGAACATGACCTCTTCCTGCGGACGGTTCCAGTTTTCCTCGGAAAAAGCATACACGGACAGGTACTTGACCCCGGCTTCCGCCGCTGCTTCCAGACAGGCACGGACGCTCTCCACGCCCTCCATATGTCCTTTCACCCTCTCCATGCCGCGGGCTTTCGCCCATCGGCCATTGCCGTCCATGATAATGGATACGTGCTGCGGTATTGTGTCCATAGATTAAACTTCGTTGTTTCGCATATCCTCTCCCCAGAACAGCCGTGAAGTGAGAGCCTTCACGAAGCCGGATTCGGGAAGCCGGACACGCTTAAGCGAAAACTGTGCCATCTCCACGTGGACGGACCAGTCCGGCTGGATTTCCACCACACGGTTGTCCATGGACATGAGCGCACCGCCGTCGCGCGACTCGAAGGAGATATCGATCTTGGCGGTTTCGGGAATCACGATAGGGCGCACATTGAGGTTGTGCGGGGAAATAGGGGCCAGGATGAGCACCTTGGTATCCGGCATACAGATAGGGCCGCCGACGCTCAGCGAATAGGCCGTGGAACCGGAAGGAGTGGCCACGATAAGGCCGTCCGCCCACCAGGTGGGAAGGGGTTCGCCGTCCACGCTCACATGGATGCCCAGCACGGAAGAGCCGCTGCGGTGCAGGGCGACCTCGTTCACCGAGTAAGGAAGCATGCCGATGCTGCGGCGTGCCTCGGGTCCCTTGAGGGTGGCGTTGAGCACGGTGCGGTACTCAATGCGGAAATCTCCCTCCATGAGGGCCTTCCGCACCGCCTCGGGACGGTTCTCGCACAGGAAGCCGATGCGCCCGAAATTAACCCCGAGGATAGGCAGGCCGATATCCGCCACTACGTGGGCGGTGGAAAGGAAAGTCCCGTCCCCGCCCATGGAAAGGACGAGGTCGGTGTCCGGACGGACGTCTGCCTTGGTTCGGATTTCATATACTTCGTAAGTAGCGCTCTCCAAGTCCTTGATAAGAGCCTGGACGTGTTCGTCCCTGCGAAGTTCCTCCTTGAGGATAAAGTATCCTATTTTCATGACTTGCGTTTAATTCAACTGACAAAAATAACATATTTCCGACAAAATTCCTTACTTTTGTATCCTATAAATAGTATATATGACGCGACTGAGTGTAAATATCAACAAAATAGCCACCATCCGTAACGCCCGCGGCGGAAATGTGCCCGACGTCACCAAGGCGGCCATCGACTGCGAGACCTTCGGCGCCGAGGGAATCACCGTCCACCCCAGACCCGACGAGCGGCACATCCGCTATGCCGATGTCCGGGAAATCCGCCCGCTCATCCGTACGGAATTCAACATCGAGGGAAACCCCACCGTCAGCAGTTTCGTGGACCTGGTGCTGGAAGTGGTTCCGGACCAGGTAACCCTGGTTCCCGACGGCCACGACGCCCTCACCTCCAATGCCGGCTGGGACACCGTCGCCAACCGGGCCCTCCTCACGGACCTGTGCAGGACCTTCAAGTCCAAGGGTATCCGGACCTCCATTTTCATCGACCCGGATCCCGCCATGGCCGAGGGTGCCGCCGCCTGCGGAGCAGACCGTGTGGAGCTCTATACGGCAGACTACGCCGCCGGGTATCCGGCGAACCGGGAGAGTGCCATCGCCCGTTATCTGGAGACGGCCCAGGCGGCCCGCGCGGCCGGTCTCGGCCTCAACGCCGGACACGATCTTTCCCTGGAAAACCTGGCCTATTTCATCGACACAATTCCCTGGACGGACGAGGTTTCCATCGGCCATGCGCTCATCAGCGACGCGCTCTATCTGGGCCTCGAGAAAACTATTCAGGCGTACCTGTCGCAAATCCGCAAAAAATAATTATCTTTGCCCTTCCGTAGAATAATATTTAACATCAACCAATAATGAAAAAGAACCTCATCCTGTTTGGCACCGCCGCCCTTGTGGCCATCGCCGTTTCCTGCAACCAGAACCAGACCGCAGCTCCCGCCGGGGAAACCGCTCCCGAAAGCGTCGCCGCCGCCGGCAGCATCGTCTATTTCAACATGGACAAAGTGATGGAAGGCTACGACATGGCCAACGACCTCAACTCCGTCTTCGAGACCAAGACTTCCGGTATCCAGGCCGAAATCGACCGCCGTGGCAAGAAGCTCGAAAAGGACGCCGCCGACTTCCAGAATAAGGTTGACAAAGGTCTCCTGACCAACTCCGTCGCCCAGGCCCAGTACCAGAAGCTTCAGGAGCAGCAGCAGAACTACCAGCAGTATGCTGTGAACAAGCAGCAGGAAATGGCCGAAGAGCAGCAGGTCATGATGAACCAGATTGCCAACGCCATCTCCGAATATGTGGCCGAATACAATGAGACCAAGGGCTACGCCATGATCCTGGCCACCGCCGGTTCCATCCTCTCCACCCCCGTCGTCACCGCAGACCCCAAGCTGGACATCACCGAGGATCTTCTCGCCGGCCTCAACGCCGCCTACATCAAGACCAAGGAAAACAATAAGAAATAATTAGTGAGGATCGCCTTACTTTCCAGTTTTTACCCCTTACGGGGCGGCATTTCCCAGTTCAACGCCAGCATGTTGGCAGGACTGGGAAAATGTCATATAGTAAAGGCCTTCTCCTTTTCCCGGCAATACCCGGATTTTCTCTTCCCCGGCAAGACGCAGTATGTCACTCCGGAGGACGAAGCCATGCCGGTGGAGGCCGATGCCATCCTGGACACCATCAACCCCCTCACCTGGGTCAAGACCGCCCGCGCCATCCGCAAGTGGAAACCGGACCTGCTTGTCATGAAATACTGGATGAGCTGGTTCGCCCCGTCACTGGGTTACGTCGCACGCCATTGCGGCTGCAAGAGCATCGTCGTCCTGGACAATGTTATCCCCCACGAGGCCCACTGGTTCGACAAACCCCTCACCCGCTACTTCCTGAACGGCTGCACCGGATTCGTGAGCATGTCGGAAAGCGTAGAGAAGGACCTGCTGTCCCTTCGGCCCGATGCGCCCCACATCCTCCGGTCCCATCCGCTTTACGCCCATTTCGGCCCCAGGATGCCCCGCGAGGAGGCTGCCGCCAGGCTGGGCGTGGATCCCGCCAGAAAGACGCTGCTGTTCTTCGGCCTTATCCGGGAGTACAAGGGACTTGACATCCTGCTGGAGGCCTTCAGGGAGCTGCCGCAGGAATATCAGCTCATCATTGCCGGAGAGCCCTACGGCTCCTTCGAAAAGTATCAGAAAATCATCGACGCCCTGCCCTGCAAAGACAGCGTCCACGTATTCCCGGACTACATCCGGGACTCCGAGGTGAAGCAGTTCTTCTGCGCCAGCGACGTCGCGGTACTTCCCTACCGGAGCGCCACGCAGAGCGGCATCAGCTCCATCGCCTACCACTTCGACGTTCCCATGATCGTGACGGATGTGGGCGGATTGAAGGGTACCATCGGCGAACGTGGCACGGGAATTGTCGCATCCGAGCCCAGTCCGGAAGCCATCCGCAAGGAAATCCTCCGCTATTTCTCCGACACCGCCCTCCAGGCAAAATGCCGCGAGGCCATCGGAGAGGAAAAACAGCGGCTGGGATGGGATGCCTTCTGTGCCGCTTTAACAGACTTCGCCGCTACATTATGACAAGTAACGCCATGAAAAGAGTTCTTACCATATTCGCCGCCATCGCCATCCTTGGCTGCGCCCAGGCTCTCGCCCAGGATTACGTTCCCACGCCGGTCACCGTCTCCACGGAGAAGGTGAAGCTCAACGGGAAGGTGTACCTCACACATGTGGTCCTGGAAAAGCAAACCCTCTACAGCATCAGCAAGGCATACGGCGTTTCCGAAGAAGATCTTTACGAGGCCAACCCTTCCCTCCGGGAACTGGGCCTGCAAAAGAACGCGATCCTGCTCATTCCCTACCGTCCCCAGGCGGAAGTGGCGGAAACTCCCACGGCCCCCGAGACTGTGTCCGGGCAGTTCACCGAGCACACCGTCCGCTGGTACGAGGACATCGAGGACATCGCCCGGCGCTACGACGTAACCGTCGCCGATATCATGAAAGCCAACGGCCTCGAGTCCAAGAAACTGAAGACCAGGCAGGTGCTGAAGATCCCCCAGCCCGGCGCTCCCGTGACCGTTCCCGCAGCGGAACCCGCACCCGTCACTCCGGTCGCACCGGTTGCAGAGGCACCTGTCGCCAGCGAAGAGCTTCCGGCCATAGAGGGAGTGCCGGAAACGGTCAACTTCTCCCTCATCCTTCCCCTCCGCGCCGCCACGGGCGCCAGTGAGATCAACATGGATTTCTACTCCGGAGTTCTGATGGCCCTGAAAGACCTGGAGGAAGAGGGCGTAAAGGTTAAGATGAACGCCTACGACCTCTTTGCCGGCATTCCGCCCATCGAGGAACTCACCGCAAGCGATTTCGTGCTGGGTCCCATGGCATCCAGAGACCTGGAAGCCATCCTGCAGCGCGTGGACGGCCGCGTCCCGGTAATCTCCCCGCTGGACCAGAAAGCCGCTTCGCTCGGTCTCAACTACCGGAATTTCATCCAGGCTCCCTCGGCCACGGACCATCAGTACGAGGACCTCGCCCAGTGGGTGGGCGAAGAGCTCCAGTCCCGGGATAAGATTCTCCTCATCACCGAGAAAGGCGCCGGCAGCGTCACCGCCCCCGTCGCCATCCGCAGCGCCCTGGCCCGCCGCAACCTGTCCTACGAAATCCTCAACTACGCCATCTCCGAAGGCCGCGGCATTCCCGCCACCCTCTCCGAGATCATGGCGGGCAAGGACAGTCTCAACCGCGTCATCGTCGCCACCGAGAACGAGGCATTCATGGGAGATGTTATGCGCAATCTGGGCATCATGCAGGGAAAGGGATACAAGATTGTCATGTACGCCCCTTCCAAGGTGCGCACGTTCGAGACCATCGAGGGTACCGCCTACCATGACGCCGCCCTGCACATCAGCACTTCCTACCATGTAGATTACACGGATCCCCAGGTGGACCGTTTTGTACATCAGTACCGTGCGCTGTTCCGCACCGAGCCTTCCCAGTTCGCCTTCCAGGGCTATGACACCGCCCGCTACTTCGTAACGCGCCGTGCGCGCTACGGAAAGCACTGGACCCGCTTCCTGGGCCACGAGCGTACCAGCGGCCTGCACACGGACTTCCAATTCATCCCGGACGAAAACGGCAACAGCCACAACCGCGCCGTGCGCCGCATCGTCTTCGGGACCAACTACACCACAACTTTGCAAAAATAAATCTATGGATACTGTCAAGACCTTGATTCTGGGCGGAGGACCCGCCGGTTTTACGGCCGCCATCTACGCCGCCCGCGCCAATCTCTCCCCCGTTGTATATGAGGGAATACAGCCCGGTGGCCAGCTTACCACCACAACCATCATTGAGAATTTTCCCGGTTTCCCGGACGGCATAGACGCCAACACGCTCATGGACAACATGCGCAAACAGGCCGCCGGCTTCGGGGCCGACATACGCCAGGGCACCGCCACCGCCGTGGACCTGGGAAAGTATCCCTTCCACGTCACCATTGACGGAACCCACGAAATCGAAGCCCGGGCCCTCATCATCGCCACGGGCGCACAGGCCAAATACCTGGGACTTCCCTCCGAGGAGAAGTTCAAGGGGGCCGGCGTGAGCGCCTGCGCCACCTGCGACGGCTTCTTCTACCGCAAGCGCACCGTAGCCGTAGTGGGCGGCGGTGACACGGCCTGCGAGGAGGCCCTCTACCTTGCCGGACTGGCCAAGAAGGTCTATATGATCGTGCGCAGGGACGTGTTCCGCGCCTCCAAGATCATGCAGGCCAAGGTCCTTAAAACCGAGAATATCGAAGTGCTGTGGAACTGCAACACCCAGGAGGTGCTGGGAGACGCCATGGGCGTTACCGGAGCCCGCCTGGTCCGGAAAGACGGCACTGTATTTGATATCGCCATCGACGGCTTCTTCCTTGCGATCGGCCACACGCCGGCATCGGCGCTGTTCGCTCCCTGGATCAAGCTGGACGAAAACGGATACATCCGCACGGAAGGCGTCGGCACCCAGACTTCGGTCCCGGGTGTTTTCGCGGCCGGTGACGTGATGGATCCGCGCTACCGTCAGGCCGTAACGGCCGCCGCCTCCGGCTGCAAAGCCGCCCGCGATGCAGAAAACTTCCTTTTGGAACATGAAAATTAATATGAAGTCATTCAAGATTGTCGCCGCCGTCCTCGCGGCATCCCTGGTGGTTCTCGCCTGCAAGAGCCAGTATGAAGTGCTGCTCGCATCCAACGACGTGGATGCGAAATACAACGCCGCCATGGAATACTTCCAGAACAAGAAGTATCAGAAAGCCGCTCAGCTGTTCGAGTCCATGGCCATCCTCACCAACGGCACCTCCCGCGACGACACCGTCCAGTACTACTGGGGCCTGTCCAACTACCGCTTCAAGGACTACTACACGGCCGAATCCAACTTCGCCCGTTTCGTGGAAAACTTCCCCCGCAGTCCCTTCGCTCCGGACGCCCAGTTCTACCGCCTGGACTGCCTGTACCGTGCCACGTACCGCTGGGAGCTGGACCAGGTACCCACCAAGTCCTGCATGGAAGCCATCCGCCAGTATATGCGTGAGTACCCGGACGACGAACCCCACATCAAGGCCTGCCAGGACATGCTCCACGATCTGCAGGACCGTCTGGACCGCAAGGACTACGAGGCCGGACGCCAGTACTACATCATGGAGGATTACCCCGCCGCCCGCGTGAAACTGCGCAACGTACTCAAGACCAACGCCGACAATTTCTACCGCGAGGATGTCCTGTACTACACGGCCATGGCTTCGTATCACTATGCCCGCCTCAGCGTGAAGGCCAAGATGAAGGAGCGTTACCTCACCTTTGTGGACGACTATCTCAACTTCGTGGGCGAATATCCCGAGTCCCACTACCGCGGCGAGCTGGACGGAATTTACCGCTCGGTGCAGGATTATTTGAAAAATAATTGAAACTAACACGGAACTCTCGTTGTACATTATATAGATAACGTATTGTAGAGAAAATGGAAAACAAGAAAAAAGTACCCTCCAACACGGTTACCCGTGACATCAAGAACCTGGCAGCCCCTACCGGAAACATTTACGAATCCGTCGTCATCCTTTATAAGCGGGCCAACCAGATTGCAGTAGCAGAGAAGAAGGAACTCATGAAGAAACTGGACGAGTTCCGCGGAGACCGTGACACCATGGAAGAAGTGTTCGAGAACAAGGAGCAGATCGAAATCTCCAAGTACTATGAGCGCCAGCCCAAACCGGACCTGGTAGCTATCTCCGAATTCGAAGCCGGCGAGCTTTTCTATCGCAAGGCCCAGAACGAGAATCCCATCGACATCAACGGAGAGTAAAGCCATGCTTTACAGCCTCTCCGTCAATAATTACATTCTGATAGGCTCTTTGGAAACGACATTTCCGGAGGGCCTCGTCATTATAAGCGGAGAGACCGGCGCCGGCAAGTCCATCTTGCTGGGTGCCCTGTCCCTGGTACTGGGCGCCAAGGCCGAGGCCTCCATGGTAGGCCCTGCCGGGGAAAACTGCGTGGTAGAGGCCGTCTTCGGCATGGACGAGACCGTAAGGAAAATCCTTGCCGATGCAGACCTCCCCTGCGAAGACGACCGCCTGGTGCTTCGCCGCACCGTCGGCCGCAGCGGACGCTCCCGCAGCTTCGCCAACGACGAACCCGTGAGCATAGGGGTGCTGCAGGAACTGTCGGCCTGCCTGGTGGACATCCATTCCCAGCATCAGACGCTGCGCCTGCAGGACGCACGCTTCCGCATGGAGGCGCTGGACCTGCGCGCCGGCGCCGGGGACCTTTGCAAGGCATGCGCCGATGCCTGGAACCAGGTACTGGCAAGCCGGAAAGCCCTGGAAGAGCTGGAGCAACGCCTGAACAGCGCCCGCGAACAGCAGGAGTACAACCAAAGCCGCTGGCAGCGCCTGGAAGAAGCCTCCCTCACGAGCGGAGAGCTCGAAGACCTGGAGGCCGAACAGAAGCAACTGGCCCACGCGGAAGAAATCAAGGAAACCCTGAGTGCGGCGGACGAGCTGCTCACTCCCGCGGGCGACGACGTCCCTTCGCCCGCCCACCAGATGCGCGAATGCGTCAAACTGCTGGAGAAGGCAGCCCGCTTCGTCCCTTCCATGCAGGAACTGTCGGAGCGGCTTTCATCGGCCCGGCTGGAGGTGGAAGACATCGCCGCCGAGGTGAACGCGGCCTGCGCCCGCATGGACGTTTCCCCGGAGCGCCTGCAGCAGGTGGAAGACCGCCTCTCGCTCCTTTACAGCCTTTTCCAAAAGTACGGCGCCACCACCGTGGACGAACTCATCGCCGAACGCGACCGCCTTTCATCCCTGGTCATGGACGCCAGTTCCCTGGTGGCCGATGTCGAGGAAGCGCGCAAGGCGCTCGCGGGCGCGGTAAAGGCACACGAAGACCTCTGCGAACAGCTTCACGCAAAAAGGCTGGCCGGGGCCGTACCCTTCGCTGCCGCCGTCGAGGCGCAGCTTCACGGCCTGGACCTCGAGAAATCCACCTTCGAAGTGGTACTGGAAGACGCCGTTCCCGGCGCCACAGGCCGCGACACGGTCCAGTTCCTCTTCTCCTCCACCGGACAGATTAAGGCAGACGTTTCCAAAGCCGCTTCCGGCGGTGAACTGTCCCGTATCATGCTGTCCATCAAGGCCGAAATGGCCCGCTTCAAGCACATGCCCACCCTGGTGTTCGACGAAATTGACTCCGGCGTATCCGGCGGAACGGCCCACAAGATGGGACAACTGGTGTGCGAAATGGGCCGCAGCATGCAGGTCTTCGCCATCACGCACCTGCCGCAGGTGGCCGCCAAGGGACACGCACATTACCTGGTCTCCAAAGCCAGCGGCAGCACCACCGTCCACCAGCTGGACGACGAAGGACGCGTGCAGGAAATCGCCCGCATGCTGTCCGGCGCCTCCATCACGCCCGAAGCCATCGCCAACGCCCAGGCCCTACTGAAAGCATAATGCCATGGTACGCGCCAAGAACCCCATCCCCACATTGGACGACTTCCGCAATCAGCTGCGCCGCCACAACCTGCGCGCCACGCAGCAGCGGCTGGCCGTGCACGAGGTGATGATGGAGCTGGTGCATGCATCGGCCGATGCCGTCCAGCAGAAACTGGCCGAACGGGGAGCCTCCGTCACGGTGGCCTCCGTTTACAACATTCTCTCCGGCCTTGCGGACTATCGCATCTACGGACGCCGGCTGTCGGCCACCAACAAGATGTACTTCGACATCGAGGGCGGACGGCATATCCACATGTACGACCGCGAGAACCACTGCTACCGCAATCTCCAGGACGAGGAGCTTTCCGAACTGGTAGCCGCGCACCTCAAGCGCCGCAAGTTCAAAGGATATACAGTTGAAGGAATTGACATACAAATTATAGCAAAACCCACCTGTAAAACTAGAAAGTCATGAAAAAACTATTGCTCCCCATTCTGTGCTGCCTGTTTGCCGTAGCCTCCTGCACCCTTGGCGGTTCTTACTCTGCCACCAACATGAAGGACCTCGTAACCATGGACCAGGGCCGGCTGGTGAACGACTACGGCGTCACCTATACCATCTCCGAAATTTCCGGACAAGACCTTCCCACGCTGGTGGAAGGACAGCGCTACTATGCAGTCTTTGACATTCTGAACGAACAGCTGGAAATCGTGCTGAAGCACGCCCAGCCTACAAAGATTGTCACGCCCATTCCGGCTCCGGACAATGTGGAAGAAATCGCCGAGAAAGACCCGGTCGAGTTCCAGTTCGACGTCCCGGGCAACAAATACCGCGACCTGGGAATCGTCTATTATAAGAATCCCAAGAGCGACTTCGTTCATGACGTTACCGTCTATTACCGTCTGGAGGATGCCGGCGCCACCCTGCACCTGTATGTATTCCATGAAGGAAACAACGAGAACCCCGCCTTTATGGAATCCAAGGATCTTATCAAAGACTTCATGGTCATAAGCGTGCCCATCTCCTCCTTCAGCAAAGTCAACTCCCACCTCCTCACCTGGGACCTGCTCGTACAGGACATGACCACCAAGGAGTACTCGGTTGTGCGCCGCACGCAGGAAAGCAATAGAAACTACTGAATAAAAGCGATTATTTCCGCTTTATCCACCTTATCACCCTGTTTCCCCAGTACCGCCACGAACAGGCCGTCAACGGCAGCGACGATGTCTTCCATGCCGTAGAAGGCCTGGACGTGGCCGATTACTTCGCCGGCCTTCACCTTCCGTCCCACGATGGGAGCTTTTGAGGCGTCGTCCACATCCACTTCCCAAAGCAGCTGTCCCTTGACCGGACACTGCACAGGCGTGGCTTTGGGATATTTGGCGACGTATTCTTCCACAGGGAATTTGGGCATCTCCACCACGGGGCGTTCCACCACGATGGGCGCGCCGGCCTTGGCCTTGAGTTCGGCCAGCTCGGTATTGAAGCGTTCCTTGGCGATACCGCTGCGGTAGTCGCGGTACTGGCGCTCGTGCATGGCCAGTTCGAAGAGTTCTTCGTCGTCCTCGCCGTAGTCCCAGCCTTCCTCGTCCATCATCGCACGGAACTTAGGCAGCTCGTCAGGATAATTGTCCTGCGGGTTGCCGGTGCTGAACTCCATGCCTTTCTCCTTGGCCAGGGCCACGATTTCGGGAGCAAGCTGTCCGGGCAGCTGTCCCATGTTGCCGAGGATCATGCCCCAGGTATCCTTGTCGATGGTGGTCCAGCGGGGTTTGTCGTTGAGCATGTTGAACAGGTTCATCAGGGCCGTGTTCTTCACATACTGGCTGAACGGAGTCACCAGCGGCGGGTAACCCAGGCGGGGCCAGACATACTCCACTTCCTCGAAGAGTTTCACCATGAGGGTGTCAAGGCTCATCTCCGGACGGCCGTGGGCACGCTGGGCGGCGTTGATGGCGCCCTGGAAGCCCTTGAGATCGGCCATCATGGAACCCATCATACCGCCGGGCAGGCCGCAGCCTACCAGCAGGGACGTCATCTTGGCGTTGGAAGGATTGATCCAGTAGCCCAGGAAATCGTCGATGAATTTCTGGGTAAGGCGGCGCACCTCCATGTAGGCGTCCATATTCAGGTCCTTGACCAGGAAGCCGTCGCAGCGGAGCATCTCGCGGATGGTGATCACATCCGGGTGTACCTTACCCCAGGAAAGGGGTTCCACCGCTACGTCCAGGTAGTCGGCTCCGGCGCGGGCCACCTCCAGCATGGATGCCGGGGAGAAGCCGGGGCCGGTGTGGCCGTGATACTGCACCTTGATGTGCGGATATTTTTTCTTGATATCGGCCACGAGTTCCGCGAGGACGTTGGGACGGCCGATGCCGGCCATATCCTTGAGGCAGATCTCATCGGCCCCATATTCCACAACTTTGTCCACGATGTCCATGTAATAGGCGACGGTGTGAACAGGGCTGTGGGTGATGGAAAGGGCCACCTGTGAAATCATCCCGCCTTTCTTGGCGCCGATGACGGAGCCCTTCAGGTTGCGGTGGTCGTTGAGGCCGCAGAAGGAACGGGCGATATCCGTTCCCTGCTTTTTCTTGACCTTGAACATGAGCTCACGCACATCAAGCGGAACGGGATTCATGCGCAGGGCATTGAGGCCGCGCTCCAGCATGTGAGTCTGGATGCCCGCCTTGTGGAAAGGAGCCGTCCAGGCACGGACCGCCTTGTTGGGGTTCTCGCCGAACAGGAGATTCACCTGCTCGAAAGCACCGCCGTTGGTCTCCACGCGGTCAAAGCAACCCATGTCGATGATGGCCGGTGCCACCTCTACAAGCTGATCGACGCGCGGAACATACTTTCCGGAGCTCTGCCACATATCCCTGTAAACCAGGGAAAACTTGATTTCACGTTTTGCCATATGCATATACTTTCAAAAGTTCGCAAAGTTACAAAATAAATTTTGCAATTCCGGATTTTCTCCTTACATTTGCAGTCCCAAAACGGTGGATGTAGTTCAGCTGGTAGAGCATCGGATTGTGGTTCCGAGTGTCGTGGGTTCGAGCCCCATCATCCACCCCACGAAAAAAGACCTGCAAGTTCGCGCTTGCAGGTCTTTTTTCGTTCAATTTATCGTTATCGAACGAGACAAAATCGACTTCACGCCAGCTCCCCGCCGCACTGTTCTCTGTTATCGCCGCACCCAAGACCGCACTCGAGCACCAGAGGTACTGGTTTTGTGCTCGAACCCGCCATTTCACCCGCCCCGTGCCCCGTCAAGGGCCAGCTGCTATGGGAGATCGACGTGGACGACGCCTCCAAGGCTCCCATCGTCGGCCGCAAGGTCAAGGCCGGAGAAGTCATCGGCCATGTCCAGACCTTCTACGGCATGGAAGACGTCGTCGCCGCCGTGGACGGCCTCTTCGTCGCCGTCCTCGCCAAGCAGGGCGACAAAGTAGACAAGGCCGAGATTATTGCATTCATTCAGTAATTTACATACTATCGATTTGGTGTAAACCAATAACAGGCATCCACTTAGGGGTGGATGCCTGTTATTTATGCAATATCGGAACAATTATTGCACTGTGAAACAATCGTTTTTCTAACCATTCATAACAACACCTTCACATGAAAAGATTATTTCTGGCAATCGCCGTCCTGTTTTCCTGCATTGCTTCCTACGGGCAACGCGATGTCATCTCAATGGACTGGGATATCTTAAAGGATATTGTAAAAACCACCCCGGATGAAGTAAAAGAACTTGTCACCCGAATGTGTGCTCCAACCTTGGATACCACGCTTACTTATAATGACCGCATTATAGCATTTTATGGCCAATCCCTGCTTTCCAATAACAAAGAATTCGGAGAGGTTATGGAGATGTCTAAGTTGTTCTCAAAGGGGGACTATGCAAACGCCCTTTTAAAAGCAAGAGAAGCGTTGGCAATCAATCCTTTAAATCTTAGGGCTCTGGATAGAGCTGGAACTTGCATCGCTTTACTGATTGAATCTGGTGACGCGTCATACAGTGCAGATGAAGCAAAGCAATACTTCAACCGCGCAATGAGGATATACAATACAATAGCCATGACAGGACTTGGGAACGAAGAATATCCTTTCTGTGTAACTTCCGTGCAAGATGAATACGAGTTCATGCAGAATTATCTCGATCTCTATGAGTATGAGAGTCAGGCTCTTATTGGGAACTGTGATGTCTTCACGCTAAAAGAAACAAGTAAGTATTATTCGGATCGGAAGATCTATTTCGACGCGACCCGTTCTCTGGAGTTTCTGACAAACCTGGTAAAATAGGAACGGGACGCTTTACAATACAGATGTTCTCACGCGATATACTTGTCCAAGAGGATAGAATTATACGAGCATTGAATAAATAGATGAGCAAAGACACGGATTTAAAACTCTGATGACCGTCGCTTTGTCATTATCAAAAGCCTAACTAATTATTAGGGCACAACCCTATACCCTATATAAAAGAAACCGGAGTTTTGCGCCGGTCTCTTTGTTTATTGCTTTGACTCGAATTCTTTGTCAATCTTTTTCAGTGTAAGAATCTCGAGAAGGGTTGCCACCAATGCGATGAGGGCAATGATTGAAAGCCCAACAATTCCCAAAACGAAAGGTTCTTCTTTTAAACAGAAATCGACCAGGAGCAATGTCAACACCATAAGGGTACCGCATGCGTAGGAGACGATGGTAATCAGGTGCCCCTGCCGATGCTCCGCACGGGTTACGGCTTCCAGAGACTGTTCCTGTTTCCTGACAGCCTGCAGCTTATAGTAAGAGTAGATTCTGTAGGCAATCGCTGGCATAAGCCACAGCACAATATAAAAGAAGGAATTGTCTGGAAGTACGCCCGAGCTGACATATTCATAAACATCGATCGCGATGAAGACAATGCCAACAACGAGAGCCAGACAATTAACAATCAGCTTCTCTTTTTTGGAAAAATGATAATAGTCCATCATATAATAATAGGTTAAATAGTTTTCAGTGCTTCCTCTTCAGTGATGGGAGAAAAACGGTCCATGACCTTCCCATCTCTTTCGACCTTTCCAAAGAACATCTCATAGGGCCGCACCCAGCAAAGTTTCTCCCCGTACAGGGCCTGGTAAACAACCATCTTCTCCTGGGTCTCACTGTCGTTTGCAATGCACACAAGTTTGTACAGCCCGCCCTTGAAATGTCTAAAGTATTCAGCCATATGCTAATATACTCACTATTGATGAGAATTCAAATAGTTATTTCGCAAAAGGGCACCGCCGGCCCTCGACAAGGAAGAGGGCCGGCTGCGGACAGGGCCCCCGGGCTCCGGGAAAGGGCCCAGGGGCCCTGCCGCTGCCCACCGGGGACGTGGAGGGAGAATCCAGGACAAAATGCAGCGGGAGGCACATATGCAGAGAGCGTTTGGTTAAAGCACGAAATGTGGATTCCAGAGCCAAAAGTGTACTTTAGAGGGTGAAATTTGTGGCGCTAAAGAACGAAATCGCTGTTTAAAGGCCAAAAGTGTGCTTTAGGCCGGGGGCGGGAGTGGGGTCGGATGGACGTAGAAGACGCAGGATTGAGCGAGTAGCCGGGACGACCGGTTCGCGCGTCAGCGCGAATGGCGACAACTGGGGTGAGTTGCCACCGGAGGGGTGAGCGTCTAGCTGCGGAGTGCCACGGCGTCCTCGCGGGATGGTGGACATTGTTGGCGCCAAGGGCGGCACGGCGTCAGGAGCGCCTGCGGCTTCGTGTCCAGACGGCCCCAGCTCCCGTCCCCGGTGGCACAAGTCTGCCTGGCCGGTGCCAAAAACGGCCAAAATGGTCTTGGCCAGAAAATTTCTGATGTGCGCCGGGAAGGCCAAATTCCCGGAAATCCCGTCCTGCCGGTGTGCTGGGATGATGCAGCGGGAGGAATAATCACGATGCGCGGACACCAAAACGCAGGAACGGTGCCCGGACGGCATCAAAATCGACGCGCGGACACCAAAACGCAGGAACGGTGTCCAGACGGCCCCAGCTCCCGGCCCCGGCAAAGGGCAGGATTAGAGCTCGCGGCGAAGGCGGGCTTTGGGGATGTCGAGCTGGGCGCGGTATTTGGCGATTGTGCGGCGGGCCACCTTGTAGCCGCGGGCGGAGAGGCCGTCAACGAGTTCGTCGTCGGTGAGGGGATTGTGCTTGTCCTCGCCATCGACCATCTCGCGGAGCGCCTTTTTGATTTCGCGGGTGGAAACTTCCTCGCCGTCGGAGTTTTCAAGGCCTTCGGAGAAGAAATACTTCAGGGGGAAGATGCCGAAGTGCGTCTCGATCCACTTGCTGTTCACCACACGGGAGATGGTGGAGATGTCGAAACCGGTCATCTCTGCAATGTCCTTGAGGACCATGGGCCGGAGATTGCTCTCGTCGCCGTCGATGAAATAGTCGTGCTGGTAGTCGATAATGGCCTGCATGGTGCTCTGGAGCGTGTTCTGACGCTGGCGCAGGGCCTCGATGAACCACTTGGCCGAATCTATCTTCTGCTTGACGAAGGAGGCGGCTTCTTTGTCGGCCCGGGAGGAGGAGAAACGTCCCGCCTCCATGATTTCCGAATACTTGCGGTTGATGCGCAGTTCCGGAATGCTGAAGCGGGGCATGCTCAGAAGGAGCTGCCCGTTTTCATACTCCAGGCGGAAGTCGGGGACGACTTGCTGGGCCTGGTCGTTGTAAGAATCGTCTATCTGGCCGCCGGGAGAAGGATTGAGGCGGCGGATTTCATCCAGGACTTCCTTCATTTCGTCTTCCGACAGGTGCAGACGTGTCATCACCTTCTGGAAATGACGGTTCTTGAAGGCTTCGAACTGGTCTGTAAGCACACGGATGGCATTGCCCACAGAGGGCGTGCGTTTCTTGTCCTCCAGCTGGATGAGAAGGCATTCACGGAGATCCCGTGCCCCCACGCCGGAAGGCTCGAATTCCTGAATCACGCGGAGCATCTTCTCCACCTCGGCGGCCGACGACTCCACGCCGGCGCGGAAGGCCAGGTCGTCCACGAGGGACTCGATGTCCCTCCGAAGATAGCCGTCCTCGTCCAGCGAGCCGATGATAAAGCTTGCCACCGTGCGCTGATGCTCGGTCAGGTTGCGATACCCCAGCTGTTCCAGAAGGCTCTGGGTGAAACTCTGCTTGACAGAGAAGGTGTTGTATTCCGGACGCTCGTCCTTTCCCCAGTTGTTGACATGGAGATTGTAGGAGGGAATGTCGTCGTCCTGGGGGCCGTAGTTCTCTTCCAGGGAACCGCCGCTCTGCTCCTTTTCCTCCACCTCGGAGATGGAAACGTCACGCGGCTCGTCCTCACGCTTCTGCTGGGGATCGTCGTCGATGACGGGATTGTCATTGAGCACCTCGCGGACATGCTGCTCCAGAGCCTGCACCGGCATTTCAATCAGCTTGATGGTCTGGATCTGCAGCGGTGAAAGCTTCTGCTGGAGCTTTTGCTCGAGTCCCTGTTTGATGGCCGCCATTATCTGGGAAAGTTAATGGTCTCCTTGATGATGTAGGCGGTGGGATACGTTCCTTTGAGGAGATTATATACCCGCAGAGCCTCGTCGCGGGAACGGAAGTCTCCCACGGTAACCTTGTAGTTGGGGCTTTCGAAGGAACGGTAAACTGCCACATTCAACTGGCTGCGCAACGCGTTCTCGATACTCTCCGACTTCGCCCGGGCCTGAGGACCGTTGTCGTAAAAGACACGGATACGGAACCCCGGAATGGACTTCCGGGCGTTTGCCCTCACGTATTCGTCCAGGGCCTGGCGGACCTCGGCGCTTTGGTTGACCTGTACGCCGGGTCCCAGCACCGAGAGGATGCTGCGGCCCAGCAGGGTGGAATCCACTGCTGCGGGAATCTCCACCGTTTCCTGTTCCTGGGCTCGGGCCGAAAGGCAACCGACAGCCAGCAGGGCAAATATGAGGGCAATACGTTTTTTCATCACTTGGAGAAACTTGAAATGTCCAGGTCCCGGAATTTGACCGGGGCACGTAATACACCGTTCTTGCGGAGGGCTCCCTGGATGTCCACATCGGCCTTGAGGCCCTGAAGTGAACGGCGGGAAGCGATGACCAGCACATCCAGCAGCGAGGCTCCTTCCGCAAGGGTTACCGTGCAGGGAAGCTCGTACACCTGTTCGCTCTTTCCCTGCAGCTCGATGCCGCCGGTGCGGAAATGGGCGATGGGTTTTTCTTCGTAGCGGATGGTGCCCGTCACTTCCTGTACGGCGAAGCTCATCGCGGGGTTGTTGATTCCCAGCATAAGCTTGGCATCCATGGAGCGGAACGAGGTAGGGACAATGTACGCTATACCCACGGAGGACAGCGAAATATCCTTGACCTTGTGGACGCCGCAGGAGACGGCGAAAAGGGCCACTACAAGAACAATGCCGATATGCTTAAAAGTTTTCATCAGGGCAAAGGTAATGATTTTTTTCGTAACTTTGCAGCCCATGAAAAAAAGAGCATATATCGAGACATACGGGTGTCAGATGAACGTAAATGACACCGAGGTGATTTTCTCCATTCTGGCCGATGCAGGCTACGAAAGGACGGAGGTAATGGAGGAGGCAGACCTGGTGATGGCCAACACCTGCAGCATCCGCGACAACGCCGAACAGCGCATCTGGGGCCGCATTGAGGTATTCAATCAGTTGAGAAAGGCCAAACCCGCCCTCATCGTAGGCATTGTCGGCTGCATGGCCGAGCGCCTCAAGGACAAACTGCTGGACACCCGCAAAGTGGACCTGGTCGTGGGGCCGGACGCCTACCGTTCCCTGCCCCGGCTGCTGGAAGCCATCGGCCCGGAAAGCCCGCAGATCGACGTCCTGCTCTCCCGCGAAGAGACCTACGCCGACATCACCCCCGTCCGCACGGACCGCAACGGCATATCGGCCTTCATCTCCATCATGCGCGGATGCAACAACGTATGCTCTTACTGCGTGGTGCCCTACACCCGCGGCGCCGAGCGTTCCCGCGACGCGGCCTCCATCGTCCGCGAGGCATGCGACGTCTATCAGAAAGGTTATAAAGAAGTTACGCTGCTGGGCCAGAACGTGGACAGCTACCTGTGGAAAAGCGAAACGGAAACCGTGAACTTCGCCCAGCTGCTGGAGCGCGTGGCGGCTATCGCCCCGGACCTCCGCGTACGCTTCGCCACTTCCCACCCCAAGGATATCTCCGACGAGGTCATCTATACCATGGCCGCCCACAAGAATATCTGCAGGCACATCCACCTGCCCGTCCAGAGCGGAAGTTCCCGCATGCTGGAGAAGATGCGCCGCAAGTACGACCGCGAGTGGTACCTGGAGCGCGTAGCCAAAATCCGCGAAGTGATGCCGGACTGCGGCCTCACCACCGACGTGATTGCCGGTTTCTGCTCCGAGACCCTCCAGGACCACGAGGACACCCTGTCCTTGATGGAGCAGGTGGGCTTCGACTGGGCCTTCATGTTCGCCTACTCCGACCGTCCGGGCACCCTGGCCAACCGCACCATGCCCGACGATGTACCGGCCGATGAAAAAAACCGCCGCCTCAACGAAATCATCGCCCTGCAGAACCGCAAGTCCCTGGAGCGCTACCGCGCCCAGATCGGAAAAAAGCTGGAAGTGCTGGTGGAAGGTCCCTCCAAACGGGATCCGGACATGCTCTGCGGCCGCGCCTCCAACAACATGATGTGCGTCTTCCCCGCCGAGGGACGCGCCGTGCGCACTCTCACGGAAGTGGAAGTGGTGGACTGCACATCGGCCACCCTGATTTGCAAATAGCGGATTTATTCCTATCTTTGTCCCGACGCAAGAGGATAAGAGGCTTTTTTTAAGCCCATGCGAATCAAAGACATGATCCCGGAAGAAAGGCCCCGGGAAAAAATGCGCCTCCGCGGCGCAAGGGCCTTGTCGAACGCCGAACTCATCGCCATCCTTCTGGGAAGCGGAACCGGCGGAAAAAACGTGATGGAAATAGCGCAGGAACTGTTGGCGACGGCCGACGGGAAGCTCACCCTGCTCTGGGCAATGCCCCTTGAGAGGATTATCCAGCAGAAGGGCGTGGGAGAAGTGCGCGCCTACGGCATTGCCGCCGCGATGGAACTGGGCCGGAGGAGCATGGCGGAAAATGCCATCTCCGACAAGCGCCCGGTGACCTCACCGGAGATGGTCTTCCGGCTCATGATGCCCTGCCTGAGGAATCTGGACCACGAGGAGTGCTGGGCGATATATCTGAACCGAGCCAACTACATACTGGGCAAGGAGATGATCTGTTCCGGCAGCCTGGAGAGCACGCTGGTGGACGCCCGCCGCATCGTGCGCCGCGCCATCGAGAAGCAGAGCTCGCAAGTAGTGCTGGTGCACAACCACCCCTCCGGCTCCCCTCTCCCCGGGCAGGCCGACATCCACCAGACGGACCGCGTACGCAATGCCCTCGCCAGCGTCGAAATCTCCCTGATGGACCACGTCATCATTGCCGATGATTCTTTCTTTTCTTTCTCCGAGGAACGCGTCGGACGCCTGTAAAGCTTTTGTCTTTGAACGGAAAACGTTATATTTGTATCCGTCAGATAAATCACAGGCCATGAAAATCGTCAACATCGGGGACAAGAAATCTGTCCTGAGCAGCTACATTGCAGAGATCCGCGACGTGCACATCCAGAAAGACAGCATGCGCTTCCGCGCCAACCTGGAAAGGGTGGGCGCCGTCTTCGCCTACGAAATCTCGCAAACCCTCTCTTACTCGGAAAAGCAGGTGACCACTCCGCTGGGCGTGGCCGCCGTCCAGACTTTCGACACCCCGCTGGTCGTCGCCGCCATCCTGCGCGCCGGCCTTCCCCTGCAAAACGGCATCCTCGGCGTCTTCGACCATGCTGACTGCGCCTTCCTCTCCACCTTCCGCAAGTTCGGAAAGGGAGACTACTTCAAGGTCCACGCAGATTACTGCACCTGCCCTCCCCTGGAAGACAAGGTGCTCATCGTCGCAGATCCGGTGCTCGCCACCGGCTCCTCGATGGAATCGGCCCTGGCGAAACTGGAGGAGGAAGGCGGCAAGGCCCTCCACGTCCACCTCGTGTGCCCCGTGGCCAGCCGCTACGCCGTGGACCAGCTGGCCCAGAAACTGGACAACCGTTTCACCCTCTGGGTAGCCGCCATAGACGAAGAACTCACCAGTCACAACTACATCATTCCCGGACTGGGAGATGCCGGAGACCTCGCCTACGGCGAAAAGGCATAATCCGCCCCTGAAATACTTCCCTTGCGGTATCGGCGTCGGACGGCGCCGATATTTTTTTGCGCTGTGGAAAACATTGTGGAAAAATTTGGAAGAAAATGTAACAAAATGGAAAAGTTTTCTTACCTTTGTACCCAAGCGTGAAAGTATTCAGTAAAACACAAAAATGATGGTCAGATTTTACGGAACCGCCAGCGGAAAAGTAGATGACAAGGGGCGCATCGTGCTCCCTGCCGCTTTCCGTGACGCCATGGTGCGAGGCGGCTCCGAAAACATGACCCTCATCGTGAAAATGAACGTCCAGCAGTGCTGCATAGACCTGTTCCCCGCAGAGGAATGGGAGCGTCGCAGCGAAAAAGTGCTGGATACCATCGATCCCGAACTGAATGCCGGAGACGCTATGTTTTGGACCAAGTACAATGACGGCGTCTCCACCCTGGTTCCGGACGGAAAACTGGGCCGCCTGAGCATCCCGTCAGAGTTGCTTGAGAGTGCAGGTATTACTAAAGAGGTAGTATTCGGCGGCGTTGGCTATAAGCTCCAGATCTGGAATCCGGAAACCCGTAAGGCCAGCCTTCTTTCCGAGGAGGAATTCAAAAACACCGCTCTGAGACTATCCGAAAGAAAGTAAGGAGGTCTTCAGATGTCTGAGTATCATATCCCTGTACTGCTGACGGAAAGTATTTCCGCGCTGGTCACAAATCCCGACGGTACATACGCAGATGCCACTTTCGGAGGCGGTGGGCACACCGCTTACCTACTTTCACGCTTAAACGATGGCGGCCGCGTCATCGCCTTCGATCGTGACATCGATGCCATAGCCAGGGCCCCTAAGGATCCCCGGCTCACACTCATTCACAACAACTTCCGCTTCATCGAGAACTACGCCCGCCACGAGGGCGTCCAGTTCGACGGCATCCTGGCCGACCTGGGCGTATCGAGCCATCAGTTCGACACCGCCGGCCGCGGCTTCAGTTTCCGCTTCGAGGACGCCCCGCTGGACATGCGCATGAACCAGGAAGGCAAGCTCACTGCCCAGCAGATTGTGAACACCTACCAGGAGGAAGACATCGAGCGCATCCTCCGCCTCTACGGAGAAGTGGACGGTGCCCGCAACATGGCCCGGCTCATCGTCGAGGCCCGCGGGAAACAGCCGCTGGTCACCACCGGAGACCTGGACAACGCCATTGCCCGCATGCTTCCCCGCGGGGCCGAGCACAAGGTACTGGCCAAGGTCTATCAGGCCCTGCGCATCGAGGTGAACCAGGAGATGCGTTCCCTGGAGAAGTTCCTCGACGGCGCCGCCCGCAGCCTCAAACCCGGAGGCCGGCTCGTCGTCATCACCTACCACAGCCTGGAAGACCGCATGGTGAAGAACTTCATCAAGACCGGCAACGTGGACGGCGTGCAGCAGAAAGACCTCTACGGCAACACGGTCACTCCCCTGGAGGCCGTGAACCGCAAGCCCATCCTGCCGGAAGAAAGTGAAATCGCGGAGAACACCCGCGCCCGCAGCGCAAAGCTCCGCATAGCGCAGAGGAGGGACGGACAATGAGCATAAAGACTATCCTGCATGCCATCCGGAACACCTTCCGGGCCATCCGAAGCGGCGAGCTGCTGCTTCGCCTGAGGGCCGACAAGTTCTACATGCACATCATGTACCTCTTCCTGCTCATGTGGATGACCATCCTGCTGAGCCTGCAGGTAGATAAAACCCTGGCCCGGGTGGGAGACAACAAGGCCGCACTGGAGCGCCTGCGCATCCACCACGCCGAGAAAGAGGCCGCCCTTGTGAAACTGCACAGCGCCTCAGCCGCTGAAACCCGTCTGAGAGAACTGGGCTCGGAAGCCGCGCTTCCCAGCGAGCCCGCAAGCGTCATCAAGAAAAGATGAGAGAGAACAGCGAAATAAAGGACAGTATTCAGAACCGCGACCGCATCCATGTGGTCATGTTCTTCCTGTCCCTGATGTTCATGGTCCTGGGTGGATTCATCCTGGCCTGGATTGTCAAGATCCAGACCACCTATACCGTGGACAGCAGCGTCATCGGCCTCTTCCGTCCTGTGGAGCAGAAGCACGTGGACCATCCCGTGCGGGGACGCATCCTGGCGACGGACGGGCGGCCGATGGCCATATCGGCCCCTCTCTACGACCTTTATATGGACTGCACGGTGCGCAAGAAAGACTACCAGGAAGACGGCAAGGACAGCCTCGAGCGCGTCTGGAAGAACAAGGCCCGTGACCTGGCCCGCTGCCTGAGCGCGGAATTCCAGGACCGCAGCGCCGAGCAGTACGCCGCCATGATTCTGGGCGGCCGCCAGAAAGGCACCCGCTACCTGCGCCTGCAGCGCAACCTGGACCTCGCCACCATCCAGCGCGTGAGGACCTTCCCCCTGTTCAAGGAGGGCCCCTATACCGGCGGCATCATCGTGGAAGAGCACGAGGAACGCATCTACCCGTACGACTCCCTGGCCCGCCGCGTCATCGGCTATGTCAAGGAGCAGAACCGGATTGGGCTGGAATCCAGCTTCGACACGGAACTGCACGGGACAGAAGGATACGAGTGGCGCCGCGTCACGGACAACAAGCGATGGATCCGGGACCTGGACTCCGCCGCCGTGAAAGTGCAGGACGGAAATGACATCCGCACCACCCTCAACGTGGACTTCCAGGATATTGCCGACAAAGCCCTCCGCGCGCAGATCAACGCCAACGAGGACATCCGTGCAGGCATCTGCATCATCATGGAGGCAAAAACCGGCGCCATCCGCGCCATGGTGAACCTCTCCCGCGGCGCCACTCCGCAGACCACCCTGTGGGAGCGCGAAAACCTGGCTCTCCGCGAAGTCGGCGAACAGGGTTCCGTGATGAAGACCGTCACCCTGCTCTCCGTGGTGGAAGACGGTTATGTCAGAAGTCTTGAACAGACCATTCCCACCAACAACGGGCTGGTCCCCAAATACAACCAGGACATCCACATCCTGGATTACCAGCGGGAAACAGGCCGCCGCAACATCAGCGTGATGCACGGCTTTGAGATTTCCTCCAACTATGTGTTCGCGTATCTCGCGGAGAACTACTACGGCGCGCAGCCGCAGGAACTCTTCGACCACATCTATTCCTACCGCCTGGGAGAAGCCTTCGACTTTGACATCACGGGACTGGGGAAGCCGGTGGTGAACCGCCCCGGGACGCCCGGCTGGTCCGGCACCACCCTGGGTACCACCGCCTATGGATACGGTATCAGCGTCACCCCGCTGCATGTAGCCACCTTCTATAACGGAATCGCCAACAAGGGCCGTATGATGAAGCCTTATCTGGTGGAAAGCATCGAGAAGGACGGCAAGGTAATCCGGAAATTCGTCCCTTCGGCCCTGAACGAGAGCATCTGCTCCGCCGCTACGGCCGATACCGTCACCCGCGCACTCCGCGCCGTGGTGAACAGCGGTACCGCCACCCGCCTGAAGGGCGCCAAACTCCCCGTGTGCGGAAAGACCGGCACGGCCCGCGTAGTACTCACCCCCGAGGAGCGCAAGGGCAGCCGCGATCCCTATACCGACGCACTGGGCCAGAAAAAGAACCAGGGTACCTTCGTAGGTTTCTTCCCGGCCGATGACCCCAAATACACCATCCTGGTCACCGTTTACTCCTACCTCTCCCACAAGAGCTTCTACGGCGGCACGATGCCGGCCCTCGCGGTACGGGAGATTGTTGACAAGATTTACGCCCTGGACAGCGACTGGCGTCCGGAGCTGCGCCGCACAGCCGCGGTACCTGACATGAACTTGAAAGACTAACGATATGAATTATAAAGACTTCACATTAATTACCGCCGATTCCCGGAAAGTGGTTCCGGGCGCCCTGTTCATAGCCGTCAAAGGCTATGCGAGCGACGGCCACGACTATATCAAGAGCGCAATCGACAAAGGCGCAACGGGCATTATCTGCGAACACATCCCCGAAGACATAGGATCTGTCCAGTTCGAGGTAGTGGAGAACAGCCGCAAGGCGATGGCCCTGGCGGCAGACGAGTTTTACGATCATCCGTCCCGGAAACTGAAACTCGTGGGCATCACCGGCACCAACGGAAAGACTACCACCGTCACCCTGCTGTACAACCTCTTCCGGGGCATGGGCTACAAGTGCGGTCTGTTGTCCACCATCGCCAACTATGTGGGCGATGAACGCCTGGAGACCGAGAACACTACCGTGGATCCCATCACGCTGAACAGCCTGCTCGCCCGCATGGTGGAACAGGGCTGCCAGTACTGCTTCATGGAAGTGAGTTCCATCGGCGTGGAACAAGACCGCGTCACCGGTCTGCAGTTCGCCATGGGCATCTTCTCCAACCTTACGCACGACCATCTGGATTACCATAAGACCTTCGCGGAATACCTCCGCTGCAAGAAACTCTTCTTCGACAACCTGCCCAAGAACGCGATTGCCCTGATCAACACCGACGACAAGAACGGCGAGGTGATGGTGCAGAACACCCAGGCCAAGGTTGTCACCTATTCCGTGCGCGGCATGGCGGACCACGTCGCCCGCGTGATGGAACAGAGCTTCGAGGGAATGCTCCTGAAGATTGACGGCGTAGAGACCTGGTGCCGCCTCATCGGCGCCCACAACGCCTACAACCTCCTGGCCATCTACAGCGCCGCCGTGTGCCTGGGCGCAGACCGCAACGAAACCCTCGTGGCCCTGTCCAGGCTGGAGAGTGCGCCCGGCCGTCTGGAAAACATCCGCGGTCCCCGCGACCTGGCCGTGGTGATTGACTACGCCCACACGCCCGACGCCCTGGAGAACGTGCTCACCACCCTGCGCGCCATCGCCCAGGAGCGCCAGCTCATCTGCCTGTTCGGCTGCGGCGGAGACCGCGACAAGACCAAACGCCCGGAAATGGCCAAGATCGCCGAGAAACTGGCCGACCGCCTGGTCATCACCTCCGACAACCCCCGTACCGAAGATCCGGAGGCCATCATAGCCGACATCAAGGCCGGCCTCTCCCCCGAGAGCATGGCTAAGTCCCTGTTCATTACCAACCGCCGCGAAGCCATCCGCACCGCCATCCTGACGGCCCCGGAGGGCGCCACCATCCTGCTGGCCGGAAAGGGACACGAGGACTACCAGATCATCGGCCATGAAAAGAGACATTTCGACGAGAGAGAAATCGTGGAAGAAACCTTCAAAATGATTTTGCAATAATGCTGTACCACCTCTTCCAATACTTTGAGTCCATCGGGGCCGACTTCCCCGGACTGGGACTGATGCATTACCTGAGTTTCCGGGCCATGATGGCGGCCGTGACGGCCGTGCTGGTGGCCATGTTCGCCGGCAAGCGCATCATCCGTCTGCTCCAGCGCAAACAGATTGGGGAAACCGTGCGCGACCTGGGCCTGGAAGGACAGATCCAGAAAAAGGGCACCCCTACGATGGGCGGCATCATCATCATCCTGTCCATCCTCAGCGGCGTGCTCCTGTTCTGCGACCTCACCAACATCTACGTCATCCTGCTGCTGGTGAGCACGCTCTGGTGCGGGGCCATCGGCTTTACCGACGACTACATCAAGGTGTTCCGCCACAAAAAGGAAGGCCTCAGCGAGAAGGGTAAACTCCTGGGCCAGATTCTGCTGGGCTTTATCATCGGCCTTACCGTATGGATGAGCCCCGACATCGTGGTGCGCGAGAAGGTGGAAGTGAAGGAAAGCATCGAACGCACGCTGGAGACCGAGACCGTCGTCACCAGTGGCCGCTATGTGCAGGAGGACGTGGTCAAGAGCACCAAGACCACCATTCCCTTCGTCAAGAACCACGAATTCGACTATGCCTCCCTCTCCCCCATCAAGGGTACCTGGGGCTGGTATGCCAAGTGGGCCATCTACGTGCTCATGATCGTGCTCGTGATCACCGCCTGCTCCAACGGCACCAACCTCACCGACGGCCTGGACGGACTGGCGGCGGGGACATCGGCCATCGTGGGCGTGGTTCTGGGTATCATCGCCTGGCTGGGCGGCAACCTCATCGATTCCAACTTCCTGAATATCATGTATATTCCGGGCTCGGGAGAAATCGCCATCTTCCTGAGCGCCTTTGTGGGAGCACTCATTGGCTTCCTCTGGTATAACTCCTTCCCCGCCCAGGTGTTCATGGGCGACACGGGAAGCCTCACCATCGGCGGCATCATCGGCGTAAGCGCCGTGCTCATGCGCAAGGAGCTCCTGATTCCGCTGCTGTGCGGCGTGTTCTTCGCAGAGAGCCTGTCCGTGCTCATCCAGCGCTTCTGGTTCCGTTTCACCAAGAAACGCACGGGCGTGGGACATCGCGTATGGAGCATGACTCCCCTGCATCACCATTATCAGGACAAGAAGGCTCCGGACGGCCCCGTGCTGTTCCCCAAGCCGGTTCCTCCCCAGCACGAGGCAAAGATTACCGTCCGTTTCTGGATTGTGGGTATTGTGCTGGCTGTAAGTACTTTGGCTTTATTAAAGATAAGATAATATGGCAAGAATTGTAGTTTTGGGCGGTGCCGAAAGCGGTGTAGGCGCTGCAGTACTGGCAAAAGTGAAAGGATTCGATGTGTTCCTCAGCGACAAGGGGCAGATCAAGCAGGAGTATGCCGATACCCTCCGCAAGTGGGAGATCCCCTTCGAGCAGGGACAGCACACCGAGGAGCTCATCCTCAATGCCGACGAAGTGGTCAAGAGTCCCGGCATCCCCGGAACCGTTCCCATGGTACAGAAGATCCGTGAGAAAGGCATCCGCGTGGTTTCCGAAATCGAATTCGCCAGCCGCTTCGACAGCGCGAAGAAGATCTGCATCACCGGCTCCAACGGAAAGACCACCACGACGTCCCTCATCTACCACCTGCTCCAGCAGGCCGGCCTCAACGTGGGCCTGGGCGGGAACATCGGCAAGAGCTACGCCTATCAGGTAGCTACCGAGCACTTCGACTACTACGTGTTGGAAATCAGCAGCTTCCAGCTGGACGACATCTATGATTTCCGTCCGGACATCGCCATCATCACCAATATCACCCCCGACCATCTGGACCGCTACGACCACAAGATGGAAAACTACATCGCCGCCAAGTTCAAGATTACCCAGAACCTGCGCGGGGAGGACTGCTTTATCTTCGACTCCGACGATGCCATCACCGTGGGACATCTGTCCAAGATCGTCCTCCGCTGCAAGATGCTGCCCTTCTCCCAGGAGAAGGAGGTTGAGCAGGGCGCCTTCCTCAAGGGCGACAAGATCGTCCTCCGCTACGAGAAAGAAGAGACCGACATCTTCCTCGAGGAACTGGCCCTGGGCGGCAAGCACAATATCTACAATTCCATGGCAGCCGCCCTGGCCGCCAAGGCCGCCGGCATCGAGAACGAGGTCATCCGCAAGTCCCTCGCCACCTTCGAGCCCATCGAGCACCGCCTGGAACCCGTCCTGAGCATCAAGGACGTGCTCTATATCAACGACTCCAAGGCCACGAACGTGGACAGCGCATGGTACGCCCTGGAGTGCCAGAAACGTCCCGTCGTATGGATCGTGGGCGGCACCGACAAGGGAAACGACTACAGCGTCCTGGACCAGCTGGTAAAAGAAAAAGTGAAAGCCATCGTTTGCCTGGGCGTGGACAATGCCAAGATCCATGCCGCCTTCGGCGGGATGGTTTCCAAGATGGCCGATGCCCTCAGCGCGGAAGAAGCCGTCAGGAAGGCAGCGGAATTTGCCGAGTCCGGCGACGTGGTGCTCCTGAGCCCCTGCTGCGCCAGTTTCGACCTGTTCAAGAATTATGAAGACCGTGGCGAGCAGTTCAAGGCTGCCGTCCGTAACCTGTAAGAGACCATGTCCGAAGAGAAGAACCAAACCGGATTCCTGGGACACCTAGTGAACCTGATGGACCGTTTCACCGGGGACAAGGTGATTTTCCTGATCGCCCTGTTCCTGATGCTCATCAGCGTCATCTCCGTGTTCTCCAGCACCCCGCGTCTGGCCAACGACACGGGCAGCGACCGCGTCACCATCATGGTGGACCAGCTCAAGGTGGTCGCCATCGGTTTCTTCCTCATCTTCACCCTGTATTTCCTGGGCCGCGCGGAGTGGTACAAGAAACTTTCCATGCTGGGCTATGCCGCCTCGCTGGGCGTGCTCATCATCCTGGTGATGAACCTGAACCTGGGCTTCATACGCGCCGGTGAGATCAACGGCGCACGGCGCATCCTGCTGGTGGCCGGCAAGCAAATCCACATCTACGAGTTCGTCAAACTGTTCATGATCATGTACCTGGGCTGGGCCCTGGACACGTTCAAGCGCGGGGAATTCAAGTGGCTGCCCCTCCTGGCACAGCGATATGAACGCCTGGCCTTCCTGGAAAAAGACATCTGGCAGAAGGTTCTCTACATCTACTTCCCCATCCTGAGCACTACGCTCATGGTGATGATGGGCTCCAACTCGTCGGCCATCTTCATCGGCGCCATCATGGTGCTGATGGTACTGGTGGGCGGCATCGACTGGCGCGACATCGGCATTGTGGTGGCCGTGGGCCTGCTGGGGGTAGGGATGATGTTCTTCGCCTACAAATCCGGCTGGCTCAAGGAGAGTCGTATCGGCACGGCTATCGGCCGTATCACACAGGACGACGAAGCCACCATGCGGCAGCTCATCTCCAGCAAGCGGGAATCCCTCGAATGGCGGCAGGCCCGCGCCAAGCTGGATCAGCCCGTGGGTGCCCTCCTGGCCATCAAGGAAGGTGGCTTCTGGGGAAAAGGGATCGGCAACAGCACGCAGAAGTACCAGGTGCCGGTCATCTTCGGAGACTACATGTTCAGCTTTATCGTGGAGGAGACGGGCCTGTGGGGCGCGCTCATCCTGATTATCCTGTACTTCAGCCTGCTGGCGCGGGGTACGCTCGTCGCCAAGATGTGCGACAACTATTACGACAAAATGATCGTGACCGGCCTGATTATCCTGGTCACGGGCCAGGCGTTCATGCACATGGCCGTGAACGTCCACCTTCCCCTGGTTCCCCAGACGGGGCAGACGCTCCCGCTGGTGAGCCACGGCACCAACTCTTTCCTGGTGTTCAGCATCGTGTTCGGCATCCTGCTGGCCATCTCGAAGGACGCGAAGGAAAACATGGCCCGCAAGGAAGCCGAGGCCGAGCCCATCATCGAACACGATTGGACGCAAGATACAACTGCATAATGGAATACAAAGCAATCAGAGTAATAATCAGCGGAGGCGGAACGGGAGGCCACATCTTCCCGGCCGTCGCCATCGCCAACAAACTCAAACAGCTGAACCCGGAGACGGAGATTCTCTTCGTGGGCGCTGAGGGAAAGATGGAAATGGACAAGGTGCCGGCCGAGGGCTACAAAATCGTAGGCCTGCCGATGGTGGGCATGCAGCGCCACCTGAGCTTCCATAATGTAATGAACAACCTGACGGTTCCCATCCGCGTGCTGGACAGCGTCAGCCGTGCGAAAAAACTGCTCAAGGAGTTCAAGCCGGACGTGGTGATCGGCGTCGGCGGTTTTGCCAGCGCTCCCCTCCTGTGGGCCGCGACGGGCATGAAGATTCCCGCCGTCATCCAGGAGCAGAACGGATTCGCCGGCGTTACCAACCGGCTGCTGGGTTCCCGCGTGCAGTCCATCTGCGTCGCCTACGACGGCATGGAGCGCTTCTTCCCGAAGGAGAAAATCGTCAAGAGCGGAAACCCCATCCGCGAAGCTGTATCGCAGCCGGCCAGCGCCGAAAAGAAGGCCGAGGCCTGCGCGTACTACGGCCTGTCACCCCTGAAGAAACACCTCTTCATCGTTGGTGGCAGCCTGGGAAGCCGGACGCTGAACAACGCCGTGGAAAACTGGATTCAGGACGGCCGCCCCGACGGGGAGGACATCGAGATCATCTGGCAGTGCGGCAAATACTACAAATCCAGCGTGGACAATTTCATGGAAGCCCATCCGGAGATTGAGGATATCCATCCCTTCGATTTCATCGCCCGGATGGACCTGGCCTATGCCGCCGCCGACGTGGTGATCTCCCGCAGCGGAGCCAGCTCCGTAAGCGAACTCTGCGCCATGGGCAAGGCCGTCGTTTTCGTTCCCTCCCCGAATGTGGCCGAAGACCACCAGACGCACAATGCCATGGCGCTGGTGCGCAAAGAGGCTGCCATGCTGGTGAACGACGCCGATGCCGCGGAGGAGCTCATGTCCACCGCCATCGGCCTGCTCAAGAATACCGAACGCCGCAGCGTACTGGAGAAGAATGCCGAGTCGCTGGCGCTCAGAAATGCCTCACAGGTTATCTGTGACGAAGTTTACAAACTGATATGAAGAACGTTTACTTTATAGGAATCGGCGGAATCGGAATGTCCGCACTGGCCCGCTACTACAAGTTCAAGGGATACGACGTGGCGGGATATGACCGTACACCCTCCGAGCTCACGGCCCAACTGGAGAAGGAAGGAATTGCCGTACACTACGAGGACCGGCCGGACCTGGTGCCCGCCGACGTAGCGGAAACGCTTGTGGTTTACACCCCTGCCGTGCCCCGGGACCTGGGAGAGATGCAGAAGGTGTTCAACGGAGGCTACAATGTGGTGAAACGGTCCCGTACCCTGGGTGAAATCACCCGCGGGCAGCGTTGCCTGGCCGTAGCCGGAACGCATGGAAAGACCACCACCTCCACCCTCACCGCCCACATCTTCACGGAGACGGGCGAGGGCTGCAGCGCCTTCCTCGGCGGCATTTCCCGCAACTACGGCACCAACCTCCTCATGTCCCGGAAGAACAATGTGGTGGTGGAGGCCGACGAATTCGACCGCTCTTTCCTGCAGCTGCATCCGGAGATTGCCGTCATTACGGCCGTGGATCCGGACCATCTGGACATCTATGGGGACTACGCCCATGTGGTGGAAGCCTTCAAGGCCTTCGCCAGCCAGGTCACCGGCACCGTGATTGCCAAGAAGGGAACGCCTATCGGCCCTGAAGACACGAAGGCGAAGGTGCTCACCTATCATTATACGGACCCGGACGCGGACTTCTGCGCCCTGAACCCGCAGCCCGACGAATGCGGCTGCTTCCACTACGACCTCCAGTACCCCGGCGGCGTGCTCAAGGGCATCCGCGTGGGAGCGCCCGGCTGGGTGAATGCGGAGAACAGCGTGGCGGCCGCGGCCATCGCCCTTACCTTCGGCCTGGAGCCTGAGGCCGTGAAGAAGGCCATCGGCACGTTCGAAGGCGTGAAACGCCGCCTCGAGGTACATGTGAGCAGCCCCCGCCTGACGTACATCGACGACTACGCGCACCATCCGGCCGAGCTGGCATCGGCCATCACCTCCATACGCGGAATGTTCCCCGGCCGCAAGATTACCGCCATCTTCCAGCCGCACCTTTATACGCGTACGCGGGACTTCGCGGAGGAGTTCGCCCAGTCGCTCTCGATGGTGGACAAACTCATCCTGCTGGACATCTATCCCGCCCGCGAGGAACCCATCCCCGGCGTCACTTCCGAGATGATTTTCAAGGATGTCACCGCCCCGCAGAAAGTGCTGCTCAAGAAAGAAGAACTCATGGATTACCTCGCCGATGAACCGGTCGATGTACTGGTCACCTTCGGAGCAGGGAATATCGACCGCTATATTGAACCGATTACTGAGCTACTGAAAAGCCGCTTATGAAACCCTTTTTCCGCAAAGGCCTGGGCCTTCTGCTCCTGATAGGATGCATGGCCGTCTGGATGATCACGTCCGCGATGTCGGAGCGTGACAGGCGGCAGCGTACGTGTCAGGGGAAAGGAAGCCTTGACGTCACCATTACCGACTCGCTGCAGCGCCAGTTTGTCGGGAAGGGAGATGTGGCCCGGTGGCTGGAAAAGGAATACAGGGCCTACGCAGGACTCCCGCTGGACAGCGTGGACCTCGCAGGTATCGAGAAGCTGGTTCAGGCGCACTCGGTGGTGCGCGACTGTCAGGCATGGCTCACCGACGACGGCATCCTCCACGTGCGGCTCAGCCAGCGGGAACCGGTGGTGCGGTTTGACGACGGCAGCAACGGCTATTACGCCGATGCCACCGGCTTCGTCTTCCCCCTGCAGGCCCGCGGCAGTGCCGATGTCCCCGTGGTCGCCGGCGCCATCCCCATGAAGATTCCCCGCGGATTCAAGGGGTCTCCGGCCGATGCCTCCGAGAAGGCCTGGCTGGAGCAGATGATCGGAATGATCAATACCATGCGCGGAACGGTGTGGGAGCACAATATCGTGAAGATTACGGTGACTCCCCGCAAGGACCTCGTCCTCATCCCCCGCGAGGGACGGGAGCAGTTCATCTTCGGAGAGCCCGTGCGTGTGGAAGAGAAACTGCTGCTGATGAAAGCCTATTATGAGAGTGTGGTGCCGGTCCACCCGGAATACCGCACCGTCGATCTCCGCTACCGGGGACAGATTATTTGCAGAAAATAAAAACAGAAATATGGAAGAGAAGTACATTGCGTCAATCGATCTGGGCAGTTCCAAGTTCGGACTGTGCGTGGCCAAAGTGACCGGCAACGACGTCCAGATCGTGTACTACAAGGAAACGCCCTCGGAAGGCATCCGCTACAGCATGATTTCCAACCCGCTCAAAGCTTCGCAAAGGCTTAAGCAGGCCGTGCAGGAAGCAGAGAAGGAACTGATGATCAAGATCCTGCAGGTGGTAGTGGGCATGCCGCGCAACGAAGTGGCGCAGGTGACGGCATCGGCCCGCATCGAACGGACCAGTCCGGACGACTACATCACCGCCGAGGAGGTCCAGGCCCTGAAGTCCATGGCACTGGAAACCTATCCGCTGCCCAATCCGGACAGCCAGATCATGTACGGCGCCGTGGCGCAGTCCTTCTCCATCGACGACGAAATCCAGCTGGTGGAAAGTGATGTCGTGGGCACCCTCTCCAATACCCTGGAGGGTAACTTCAAGGTGTTCATCGGCAGCCGGAAGGCGACCACCGCCCTGGACAAGATATTCAACAGCCTGAGCATCGCCGTGGCCAAGAAGTACTTCCTGCCGGAGGTGGTGGCCAAGACCGTGCTCACCGAGGAACAGCGCATGGGCGGCGTAGCCCTGGTGGATGTAGGCGCAGGCGTCACTTCCGTGGCCATTTATCACGGCGGCATCATGCGCTACTACGCTTCCATTCCTTTCGGCGGCAAGTCCATCACCAACGACATCCGGACGGAATGCTCCATTTCCGAGGACCTGGCCGAGAAGATCAAGAGACGCTTCGGCGCCGCCCAGCCCGGTAAGCTGGCCACGCTGAGCGAGAAGGTGCTGCAGATCCGCCTGACGGAGCCCTTCAAGGAGGTTCCCGTCCGCTATATTTCCGAGATTATCGACTGCCGTGCCCGCGAAATCGTGGACGCCGTGCTCTTCTATATCCAGGAGAGCGGCTTGCAGAATTCCCTGCGCAGCGGCATCGTCCTCACCGGCGGCGGCGCGGAACTGGTCAATTTCAAGAGCCTGATCGAGGAGATGTCCGGCTATAATGTCATCAAGGGCTATCCCCGGTTCACTTTCTCTGCATCGGCCGGAAGCGGCGTCTATTCCACGGCGGCGACGGCGGCTATCGGCATGATTCTCTCCGCCAAGGACGACAATCTGCCGGACTGCGTGAGCGCCCCGGAGGTCGTCGAGCCCGAAGAGGAGGAGACCGTGGAGGTGGAAGTGACCGACGAGACCAAGCCGAAGGAAACGCTCTTCCAGCCGGAGGAATTCGGCGAGGCACAGCCCAAGGAGAAGCCGCAGAAGACCACCAAGGTCAAGGTTCCCAAAGCCAAGAGCGAGAAGACCGGCATCCTTAGCATTTTCTGGAAAAACGTTGAAGACACCGCGCTGAAGTTCTACGACAGCGCCAATAAAGAAGAAGAGTAATGTACGCAGACAACAACATCGTCCCCCTGGATTGGAAAGAGGACAGCGCCATCATCAAGGTCATCGGCGTGGGTGGCGGCGGCTGCAATGCCGTGAACTATATGTACAAGCAGAACATTCAGGGCTGCAGTTTTATCGTATGCAACACTGACGCCCAGGCCCTCTCCTCGAGCGAGGTCCCGGTAAAGATCCAGATGGGCCAGAACGGACTGGGGGCGGGAACCGATCCCACCGCCGGCCGCAACGCCGCACTGGAAAGCCAGGACGAGATTGCCCACAAAGTGCTGGACTGCGGCACCAAGATGCTCTTCATCACGGCCGGCATGGGCGGCGGTACGGGTACAGGTGCATCCCCGGTTATCGCCAAGATGGCGAAAGACCGCGGAATACTCACCGTGGCCGTCGTGACCATCCCGTTCCGCAACGAGGGTAACGAGAGCCAGTCCAAGGCCGTGGACGGCATCCACGAGCTGGAGAAGAACGTCGATTCCCTCCTGATTATCAACAACGAGAAGCTTTACCAGTTCTTCGGGGACACCCTTATCCAGGAAGCCTTCCCCAAGGCCGATGAAGTGCTGGCCACCGCCGTACGCGGCATCATCGAGGTCATCAACTGCGCCGGCTACATCAACGTGGACTTCCAGGATGTGTGCAAGATGATGCGGAACTCCGGCATGGCCCTGATGGGAAGCGGCGAAGGCACCGGCAACGACCGTCTGGAGATGGCCGTGAAGGGCGCTTTCGAGAGTCCGCTGCTCAATGACTTCGACCTCAAGACCGCCAAGAATGTCCTGGTGAACATCACTACCGGCAACAATGAACGCGGTGCCAAGATGAGTGACCTCGAGCGCATCGACGACATGATTTCCGAATACACCGGCGACGCCAACCACTTCAAGAAGGGTATCATCTGGGACAACGATCCCGAATTCGGCGACAAGGTGCGCATCACGGCCATCGTCACGGGTTTCGAGATGGACCTGGGCGGCCTGGGCCTGGACAAGAACCTCGGGAACCTGGTCATCATCGACGAGAATTTCGACTGGGGTGAGACCGAGCACAGCGGCGAGATGCACATCCCCGCCGGCCCGGACCCTGTCAAAATCGGCTATAACAATTCGGACAACGCCAAGCACTTCAGCTTCGCGAGCGACGTCCGCCCCGTCCTGTGCCTGGAGCCCGGTGCTCCCAAGAGCGACCTCGAGATTACGCCCGCCATCCGGCGCAAGCACTAGTCCCGCCTGGAGCATATTTCGCTGACTTTCAGCTGTTTGCAGATTATCGGGTGCACTTGGCGGTGCACCCGTCGTTTTACAACTAGCTGTAAACCAGCACGATGCGCTCCAGCCGAGGCGGGGCCGATTTCAGGCAGGGCCGATTCTGCCAATCGGCTAAAACATATAATAAACGGCTAAAACCACTATTTTTTTCAGCCGATTGTTTTATTCCCGTTTTTTATAACATATAATTGTGATCTCAAAAATGGCAAATTATGAGAGGTCACAGAAGAAAGTATAACGGGGAAGCGTTCGAACATGTTTTCCAGCGCGCGAAACAGTATCGCGTTATCTTCTATTCCAGCGAGGACAGGCTGGTATTCTATACCATTTTCTCCATCATGGCCTGGCGTTATGGCGTCAGTGTTCTGGCATTGGCGCTGATGTACAACCATTACCATACTTTGTTCAAATCCGTATTGCCCAAAGTGCGTGCGCTGTTTATCGGCACGGTGACTTCCACCTATGCCAAGGCCTTTAACCGGGATTCCGGCCATAAGGGTGCATTGTTTGAGAAGGCTTATGGAAATGCCCTCAAGCTTGGGGAGAAGAAGGTGCGCACCACTGTCTCCTACTGCTATAACAATTCCTCCGAGAAACGGCTGGTCGTAAGGGCCGAGCAGGACCGCTGGAACTTTCTGGCCTACATCGATAATGACCATCCTTTTTCTGAGCCGATAATCTTAGAGAAGGCATCGGCCCGCCTTCGCGCGGCCTTGAAGGAGGTCGATGCGCATGTGGCCGATCATGCCTACCTGCGCTACGGGTGTATCCGTCGCCTTTTCGGCGGGTTATCGGCCAGGGAAAAGGAACAACTGACCGATTATATTATCAGCCGATACCTGCCGATAGACAAAGAGCTGCTACTCAGCTTTTACAAGGATTACGATTCTATGGTTATGGCCATCAACTCCAATACCGGAAGCGAGTACGATATCCGTGAAGAGTACCGAAACGACTCCGACGAACCCTATACGCAGATGATAAAGATGCTATCTGCCTCGTCATTTGCGTCCAATCCGCATCGCATCCTTTCTGCCTCCCCGGAGATGAAAGCCCGGATAGCCAGCGTCCTGAGGCGGACGACCAGCGCCCAGGAATATCAAATCGGCCGATTTCTCCATGATGACAGCTGATGCGTAAATCGCTGTGGGATTGCCGATTACGCAACGTCGGGTGCACCTCGAGGTGCACCCGACGAATTGTAAAACGCTGTGGAGCAAGCAATTACACTCCAGGCTAGATGCGGCCGAGGCGATTGGCAACGTATGTCATACGGCGGGCGAATTCCTTGCGGCCGATGAAGCCCAGAATGGCGGCGATGCCCAGGCCGCTGGCGGCACCGGTGAGGGCCAGGCGCAGGCTGTTCATCACTTTACCCATCGGGTATTCGCGCATTTTGATGTAGTCTTCGATGGCGGTTTCCAGAGCCTCTGCAGTCATGGCGCCGCGATAGACGTCCAGGTCGTCGAAGCCGAATTCGGCACCGGAGATGTACTGGGTAACTTCGAAGCAGTTCTCATAGTGCTCCGGCTTCCAGAATTTGTCCACGTCTTTGGCCAGGAAGGGAGCGGTGGCGGCATCGTCGAACACCTTGGCCCGAGGGTCCACAGGACGGTTGGGATCCACCGGCTTGGAAGGCAGTCCGGCTCCGGCTTTGATGCCGAAGGCCTCGAAATCGGCGGGAGCCACGAAGAGGAAGTGGGCGATGTCCCACATATCGGCCACAAAAGTGGCGCGCTCCTTGACCAGTTCCACGGCCGCTTCTACGTATTCACGGTTGAAGGTATGGGTGTCGAAATCGGCCCATGCCCCTTCTTTGACCTTGATGCCATGGCTTTCCAGGACGGGGATGAACAGGTCTGTGAGTTCGGAGGTGGTCTTCAGGCGAAGATACTCCTTATTATACCATTTGGCTTTGTCGGGGTTGAACTTGGCGCCGGCTTTCTGGACCTTGTCCAGGGAGAAGGCCTTCACCAGTTCCGGCAGGGTGAACATCTCGCGGTCGTCGCCGGGGTTCCAGCCCAGGAAGGCCAGCAGGTTCACGAAAGCCTCCGGGAAGTAGCCGTCCTCACGGTAGCCGTGGGACACTTCTCCGGTCTCGGGGTTCTTCCAGGCCAGCGGGAATACCGGGAAGCCCAGTTTGTCGCCGTCGCGCTTGGACAGTTTTCCGTTGCCGACGGGTTTTAGCAGCAGGGACAGGTGGGCGAAACGGGGCATGGTGTCGGTCCAGCCGAAGGCCTCGTACAGCAGGTAGTGGAGCGGCAGGGACGGGAGCCACTCCTCGCCGCGGATGACCTCGGTGATTTCCATGAGGTGGTCGTCCACGATGTTGGCGAGGTGGTAGGTGGGCAGTTCATCGGCCCGCTTCCACAGCACCTTGTCGTCCAGGGTGTCGGTGTTCACTTCCACGTGGCCGCGGATGAGGTCGTCCATCTTCACCACACGGTTTTCCGGCATCTTGAAGCGGACGGTCCAATCGGTGGTGGTTTCGAGGAGGCGCTTTACATCGGCCTCGGGAAGGCTGAGGGAATTGCGAAGCTCCTTGCGGGTGGCGGCGTTGTACATGAAGGTTTCGCCCTTGGCCTCGGCGGCGGCGCGCTTTTCATTGAGCTCGTCGGCGCTGTCGAACGCGTAGTACGCCCAGCCGGCCTCTACGAGCTGCTCGGCGTATTGCCGATAGATGGGGCGGCGCTGGCTTTGCCGATAGGGAGCGTGGGGGTGCTTCTCGGAAGCCACCTCCACCACTTTGCCGTTCTCGTCAACGCCCTCGTCGGGAATGATGCCGCACCAGTTCAGGGCCTCGATGATGTAGGCCTCGGCTCCGGGTACAAAGCGATGGGAGTCAGTATCTTCGATGCGGATAATGAAATCTCCGCCTTTCTGTTTGGCGTACAGGTAATTATAAAGTGCCGTCCTTACACCGCCCATATGCAGGGGACCGGTGGGCGACGGGGCAAATCTAACGCGGGTTCTTCTTTCCATTTATATAGCGATTTGAATCTGCAAATTTAGCGGATTCCACGCACAATTCCAACGGCCTCCTGGAGCACGCATCCCGCCTGATGCGCAAGTGTTTATCCTACAACGGATTATGAATTGTCGGGTGCACCGCCAGGTGCACCCGTGGATGTGTAAAGCGATGAGAGTCAGAGAGATGCGCTACAGCTGGTCAAAGAGGGAGAGGGCGGCGTCGAGGGAGAGGGCGTCGGAGATGCGGAAGTCGCCGCTGCGGGAGCGGACGAGGCTGGAAAGGTGCGCGCCGGAGCCGAGGGCCTCCCCCAGGTCGCGGGCAAAAGCGCGAATGTAAGTCCCTTTGGAGCAGGCAATCCGGACAGAAGCCTCCGGCAGGCCCAACCCTGAGGTGTCAGTTACATGAATACGATTTGAAGCGGAGGATTCAGAGGAGGCATTCTCGAGGGGCAAAGCCCCGGAAGGTTCGGAGGAGAATGCCTCCTCTGAATCATACGACAACAATTCTAATTCAGAAATGTTGATCTTGTTACGCTGGAGGGAGTCCAGCGCCGTGGCGTCAAGCTCGTCGGTACGGCCGGAGCGATAGAGCTTGCGGGCCAATTCGTAGGCGCGCACGCCGTCAACGCTCTTGGCGCTGAAAAGGGGCGCAACCTGCTCCTGCTCGCCCAGGAAGGAGGGAAGGACGGCGCAGATGGAGGCGGCCGATATGTGCTCGAAGGGAAAACGGCGGTCCACCTCCTTCTCCAGGTCATAGGAAGGGGTAGTGGCGCCGAAACGGATGCCGGCGATGTACTCTTTGTCGTGGTCCTGAAGCATCTGGGCCTTTTTGCAGGCGTCGCCGATACACACCAGCAGGATGCCGGTAGCCAGCGGATCCAGCGTGCCGGCGTGACCCACCTTCAGGTTTTTCTTGCCGAAGTGACGGATGGCCTTCCACTTAAGTTTGCGGATGACGTCGGCCGATGTCCACCGATAAGGCTTATCGATGGGAAGAACGATGCCGTCCGGATAGTCGGCTACGTCGTGGGAAAGAACCTCGCCGCTGCGGGGAACGTAAAAACTCATTTGCAGGGGATTTTGTCGATGCGCTTGAGGTGACGGCCTCCCTCGAAGGGAGTCTCCAGCCAGGCGCGGACCGTGGCCGATGCCATGGCGTAGCTGATGAAGCGCGCCGGCAGCACCAGGACATTGGCATTGTTGTGCTGGGAGACAAGCTTGCCGATGGCGCTTCCCCAGGCCAGTCCAGCACGGATGCCCTGATGCTTGTTCAGCGTCATGGCCATGCCGTTTCCGGTGCCGCACAGGGCGATTCCTTTGTCCACCGCACCGCTTTCAACGGCCTCGGCCAGCTTGTGGGCGAAATCCGGATAATCCACGCTGTCGGTGGTGTCCGTTCCGAAGTTAACTACTTCAATGCCCCGGTTACGGAGCATCCTTACAAGCTTGAACTTATAATCCACGCCAGCGTGGTCGTTGCAAATACCGATCTTCATTTTTAATGTGTTTTGTTTAGGCAAAGATACAAAAAATTGGACAATTAAAGGTTTTGAACTATATTTGCGGCTTATGCGTATCAAAAACATTTTCCATCTTTCCATCGCTGCCGTCCTTCTCATGGCGGCCTGTTCCCGTCCCAATACCCAGATTCCCGTTTACGTTTGGCAGATCATCAGCGACAACATGGATATGGACTCCCTCCAGCACTGCTTCCAGTCCTGGAAAAGCCATGGCATCACTGGCGTCTGCATCGAGACAAGGAGCCTGGAGCAGGTGCGGAAGGCATCGGCCCTCGCCCATGCCGAAGGGCTGGAGTACCACGCATGGATTCCCTCCATGCTTCGCAAGGGTCTGCCGCACGAATGGTACGCGGTGAACCGCCTGGGCGAAAGTTCCGACCAGCACCCCAGCTATGTGGCCAACTACCGTTTCCTGGACCCGGCCAACCCGGATGTGCAGGAATTCCTGAAACAACAATACCTGGAAATTGCCGCCATCCCGGACGTGGACTATGTGCGGCTGGATTTCATCCGCTACCCGGATGTCATCCTGGCCAGAGCCCTCAGCGAAGAATTCGGCCTCGAGGACAATCACGAAGAATATCCGCCGGCAGACTACTGCTACTGCGACCGCTGCGTGGAGACCTTCCTGACGCAGACCGGCATTGACATCCGGAAGGAAGAAAAGCCGGAAAAAGTGGCCGAATGGGCCCAGTTCCGCTGCGACCAGCTCACCCTGTTCGTGGACAGGATGGCCCGCGCCATCCACGAGGTGGGCAAGAAAGTGAGCGTGGACGTGTTCCCCGGCCCCATTTCCTATGCAGAGCACATGGTGCGCCAGCAGTGGAACCAGTGGGTGGTGGACATGTTCTTCCCCATGAATTACCATGAATATTATGAGGAAGACCTTGACTGGCTGACTTCCGTAGTGGCAGAAGAAGTGGAGGCGGCCGGCCATACCCCCATCATGAGCGGCCTTAGCATCAGCGAAAGCTGGCAGCACCCGGGCCAGCCCCGCTCACTCAAGGACAGGGGCATCACCCCGGAGGAGATGGAGACCGCCATTGCCAACTCCCTGAAGGCCGGTGCCACCGGCGTATGCTTCCTCAGCCCCAGCCGGATGTCCGACGAACACTGGAAGGCGCTGGAGGCCGCCCTGAAAAATTTGGCAAATCAAAAATAATTGACTAAATTTGCAAGCTTTTTTGCGGGAAGGTCCCGCAATTCAATAACAAACCAAAACTCATTGCACAATGGCAGAATATTTACAGCCTGAGAAAAAGCAAGAGATTTTCGCGAAGTACGGAAAGTCCAATAAGGACACCGGCTCTCCTGAGAGTCAGGTTGCTTTATTTTCCTACCGTATCGCTCACCTGACTGAGCACGTGAAGAAGAACAAGAAAGACGTGGTAACGCGCCGCAGCCTTCTTCGCCTGGTCAGCAAGCGCCGTCAGCTCCTGAACTACCTTCAGAAGATTGACATTGAGAGATACCGCGCTATCGTGAAGGAGCTGGGTCTCCGCCGATAAGCATCAGGATAGGAAAAAACGGGGGTACGGATGCAAGGCATCCTACCCCTTTTTTAGTAAAAAAGTCCCATAGGGGGACAGACGAAATAGACGAAACAATAGAAGAAATGAACATTATCAAGAAGACCATTGAATTACCCGACGGACGGGTAATCGAGATCGAGACCGGCAAACTGGCCAAACAGGCCGCCGGTTCTGCCGTTGTCAAAATGGGTGGCACCATGCTGCTGGCCACCGTTACCTGCGCCACTGAAGTGAAAGAGGGCACCGATTTCATGCCCCTTACCGTGGATTACCGTGAAAAATACTACGCTGCCGGCCGTTTCCCCGGCGGTTTCCTGAAAAGGGAGAGCCGTCCCTCCGACTATGAGGTACTGATCGCCCGCCTGGTGGACCGTCCCATCCGTCCGCTGTGGCCCTCCGACTTCCACCTGGAGGTTTTCGTCAACGTAATGCTGATCTCCGCCGAGAAAGACATCCAGCCGGATGCCCTCGCCGGCCTGGCCGCATCGGCCGCCCTCGCTTCCAGCGACCTGCCCTTCGGCGGTCCCGTTTCCGAGGTGCGCGTTTCCCGCATTGACGGCAAGTTCGTGATCAACCCCGGTTTCGAAGACAACAAGCGCGCAGACCTCGACCTGATGGTCGCCGCCACCGAGGAGAACATCATGATGGTGGAAGGCGAAATGAACGAGGTTTCCGAGCACGACATGCTCGAGGCCATCAAGTTCGCCCACGAAGAAATCAAGAAGCACTGCCGCGTGCAGAAAGAGCTCATGAAGGAGCTCGGCACCGACGTGAACAAGCGCGACTATCCTCACGACGAGGAGGACGAGGCCCTCAAGACCGCCGTCCACGAGGCCTGCTACAAGAAGTGCTACGAGCTGGCCGCAAGCGCCAAGCCCAAGCACGAGCGCGAGGACGGCTTCAACGCCATCCGCGACGAGTTCAAGGCCCAGTTCTCCGAGGAGGATCTGGAGCTGAAGGGCGCCATGATCGACCGCTACTACCACGACGTGGAGAAAGAAGCCATGCGCAACCTGGTGCTGGACGAGGGCAAACGCCTCGACGGCCGTGCCACCAACGAAGTGCGCCCCATCTGGTGCGAAGTGGACTACCTGCCCTGCGCACACGGCAGCGCCATCTTCACTCGTGGTGAAACCCAGTCCCTCGCTACCGTCACCCTCGGTACCAAGATGGACATGAAGGAGATGGACGAAGTCCTTATCCAGGACGACCAGCAGTTTGTCCTGCACTACAACTTCCCTCCGTTCGCTACCGGTGAGGCCAAACCTCAGCGCAGCACCGGCCGCCGCGAAATCGGCCATGGCAACCTTGCCATGCGTGCCCTCAAGCCCGTGATCCCCACGGCTCCCGAATTCCCCTACGCCGTACGCGTAGTTTCCGATATCCTGGAATCCAACGGTTCCTCTTCCATGGCTTCCGTCTGCGGCGGCTGCCTGGCCCTGATGGATGCCGGCGTCAAGATCAAGAAGCCGGTGGCCGGTGTGGCCATGGGCCTGATCACCGACGAGACCAACCCCAACGAGCGCTACGCCATCCTCACCGATATCCTCGGTGACGAGGATCACCTCGGCGACATGGACTTCAAGGTAACCGGTACCAAGGACGGTATCACCGCCACCCAGATGGATATCAAGGTGGACGGCCTGTCCTACGAAGTACTGGAGAAAGCCCTGGAGCAGGCCCGTCAGGGTCGTCTGCACATCATGGGTGAAATGCTCAAGACCATCCCCGAGCCCCGCGAGGACTTCAAGCCCTTCGTGCCCCGCATGGTCCAGATCGAGGTGGCTTCCGAGTTCATCGGCGCCATCATCGGCAAGGGCGGCGAAACCATCCAGGGTATGCAGAAGGAATTCGGCACCACCATCACCATCGACGAGGTGGACAACGGCGACGGCACCACGAAGGGTGTCGTGGATATCTTCGGCACCGACAAGGCTGCCATGGATGCCACGCTCGAGCGCATCAAGGGTATCTGCGCCGTTCCCGAGGCCGGTACCGTTTACCACGGCAAGGTGGTGAGCATCCTGGAATTCGGCGCCTTCATCGAGATCCTGCCCGGTAAGGAAGGCCTGCTCCACGTGAGCGAGATTGCCTGGGGCAAGACCGAAAAGGTGGAAGATGTCCTGAAGGTGGGCGACGAAGTGGATGTCAAACTCCTCGAAATCGACGCCAAGACCGGCAAGATGCGCCTCTCCATGCGCGCCCTCACCGAGAAGCCCGAAGGCTATGTGGAGCCCAAGCGTGAGCCCCGCGGCCCTCGTCGCGAAGGCGACCGTGGCCCGCGTCGCGAAGGCGGTGACCGCCGTGAAGGCCGCGGCCCTCGCCGCGAAGGAGACCGTGGTCCCCGTCACGAGGGTGAAAAGCCCCGCAAGCCCCGCTTCGAAAACAACGAAGAGCCCAAGAACAACGAGCCCGACACCTTCTAATCAAGGTTAGCATAAAATGAAAGGAGATATCGCAGGATGTCTCCTTTTTTTATTATATTTGGGGTTATGAAACGTATAACCGCCTTCCTTGCCGCCCTTCTCCTCTGCACATCTGTCTTCTCCCAGGAGTACGGCGTTGTCAATATCTCCGTCTGTAACCTCCGCAGAACCGCAGACTTCGATGCCGAGATGGTTTCCCAGGCCCTCCTGGGAACGCCCGTACATGTGCTCGAGACAAGCACGAACGGAAATCCCTGGCCGCAGGTCCAGACTCCGGACAACTATACGGGCTGGGTACACTACGCCGGCATCACCCGCATGAGCTTTGAACAGTATCATGCCTGGAACGCTGCCCCGAAGGTGGTGGTGACGGCCCTCTTCGGCCTCGTAAAGGAGAAGGCCGATGGAAAGAGCGCCACCCTCTCCGACGTCGTGGCGGGAGACCGCCTCAAATACCTTGGGAAGAAGGGTTGCTGGCTCAAGGTGGAATTCCCCGACGGCCGCACGGGCTTCATCCACAAAAGCGAGGCAAAGACCGAGGCCGATTGGCGGAGGTCCCTGGACCAGAGCCCGGAAGCCATTCTGGCATCGGCCAAAAGCATGCTCGGCTTCCCCTACCTTTGGGCCGGCATGTCCCCCAAGGGAATGGACTGCAGCGGCTTTGTGCGCACGGCCCTTTTCATGCACGACATCATCATCCCCCGGGACTGCAGCCAGATCTACCTCACCGGCGAGCGCATCACGGACCGCGCGCAGCTTGTCCCCGGAGACCTCATCTTCTTTGGCCGATATCGCGAGGACGGCTCTCCCCGGCCCACGCACGTGGGCTTTTATATCGGCAACGGCCGGTTCCTGCATTCCATGGGGCTGGTCCAGATTGGCAGCTTTGAGCCTTCAGACCCTTACTACGACGCCTACAACACGGGACGGTATCTGTTCGGAGACCGTATTCTACCCTATATTAACCAACACGAAGGACTAAACACCACTCTAACCAATCCCTATTATGCAGAATAGACGCGACTTCCTCAGGACAGCCGCCCTTGCGACCGCCGGCGTGGCGCTGGTGGGCTGCAAAAGCGGCGGCCCGCAGAAGTTCAACATCATCAAAGGGGACGGAAAACTTCACCTGAAGTTCTTCCCCTACGAGCTCAAACTGGCCCATGTCTTCACCGTTGCCAGTTACAGCCGCACCACCACCCCGGACGTGCAGGTGGAAATCGAATACGAAGGCATTACCGGTTACGGAGAAGCCTCTATGCCGCCTTACCTGGGGCAGAGCGTAGAGACCGTCACCGCCTTCCTGAGCAAGGTGGACCTCTCTCAGTTCACCGATCCCTTCCGGATGGAAGACATCCTCGCCTACGTGGACAGCCTCTCGGAAGGAGACGCCGCCGCGAAAGCCGCCATCGACATCGCCCTGCACGATCTGGTCGGGAAGCTTATGGGACAGCCCTGGTACCGTATCTGGGGACTGGATCCCGCGAAGGCTCCGTCCACTACGTTCACGATCGGCATCGACACGCCGGAAGTGGTGAAGGAAAAGACGCTGGAGGCTGTTGGCAAGTTCAATATCCTCAAGGTCAAAGTGGGCCTGCACACGGACGAAGCCATGATCAAGGCCATCCGCGAGGTGACGGACGTTCCGCTGGCAGTGGACGCCAACCAGGGTTGGCAGGACCGTTCCCAGGCCCTCGAAGAAATCTTCTGGCTAAAGGAGAACGGAATCGTGATGGTGGAACAGCCTATGGCCAAGGAACGCCTGGACGACATAGCCTGGCTTACGGCCCACAGTCCCCTGCCCATCTTTGCCGATGAAAGTATCCAGCGCCTGAAGGACATCCCTTCGCTGGTAGGGGCCTACAACGGCATTAATATCAAGCTGATGAAGTGCACAGGCATGCGCGAAGGCTGGAAAATGGCGAACATGGCCCGCGCCCTGGGAATGAAAGTGATGGTGGGCTGCATGACGGAAACCTCCTGCGCCGTATCGGCCGCCGCACAGTTCTCCCCCTTCGTCGATTTCGCGGACCTGGATGGAAATCTTCTCATCGCCAACGACCGCTTCGACGGCGTGAAGGTGGTTAATGGAAAGCTCTCCCTGCCGGACCGGCCGGGAATCGGGGTTATTCCGCTGTAACGGCGTTGTCTATCTGGTCTTTATAGACCACATACTTTTGATAGAGAAACTCGGTAACCAGGTTCAGCACCATGTTGAGCCCGGTTACCAGGTATTCGTTCCAGCCCAGATCCTCGGCCAGGTAATTGCCCAGGATGGTGGTGACAGGCGTGAATACACAGTAATAGGCGAAGACCAGCAGCATGGCCCGGGGAACATCGGCACAACTGCGGAAGGTAAACTTCCGGTTCAACGTGAAGTTCCATAATACGCTGAGAGTAAGCGCAATCAGGTAAGAGGGCCAGTAGGGCCAGTCAAGAAGTTCGTTCAGCAGGGCGAAGCTGCCCATCTCGATGAGACCGGCACTGGCGCTGAACAGCACGAATTTCAGAAAACGCCAAGTTTCTTTCATTCGGCAAAGTTACTCAATTTTGACATGTTTGGAAAAAATTACTACCTTTGATTTTGTCAAAACCAAAAACTAAACTGTATTATGGGATTCATCATCTACATTGCCGGCCTGGTACTGTCCATCCTCGCCGTTCTTGACATTCTCAAGAAACCTATCTCCGGAATCGGAAAGATCATCACCGCCGTCCTGGTCCTCCTCACCAGCTGGATTGGCCTGGCCGTGTACTTCCTCTACGCCAAAGACCATCTTACCGAATGGTTCAAATAACTCCCTGCGGTTGCAAAGTCCGAAAATATTCGTAACTTTGCAACCCCCAACCGGTGAGTTGTCCGAGTGGTTGAAGGAGCCTGCCTCGAAAACAGGTTTGCGTGCGAGCGCAACGGGGGTTCGAATCCCTCACTCACCGCAAAGATTAGCAAAAAAGCGCAACGAGCCTGCTCGATTGCGCTTTTTTGGTAAGCTTTGCAAAGCCCGCCGCAGGCGGACTGGGATGAGTGAGATACTTTAGTCCTGCTTGACCCAGGTGACACTTTCGCCGATGCCCAGCACTGTGCCGCGGACAACGAGCGTACCCGGCTTCTCGAACTTGGCCGTCATCTTGACGCGGAGGCCACGGTTGGGATCGTAGATTTTAGTGCCGCTCCACTGCTGCTTCCTGGCATCATACTGCAGGCCGGAGAAAACCACCACCTTGTCCATCGGAACATTGCGGAGGGACTTGTCAGGGTTCTTCACGTCGGTTCTCACCTTGCCATTGTCATCATAAAGATGGGCCGTCCAGCACACTGCGCCTTTGTAAGTGCCATCTTCCAACTTTACAATCTGGACCTTGTAGGCGTCCTTTCCACTGCCGCAGAGGAACGTTCCTACGATATTATCGGCCTTGTCATTCTGGGCGAAAGCCCCCAGGGAGACGAACAGCGCGAAGAGCGCAACAATGATTTTCTTCATGATAAATAAAGGTTTAAGGTTTTTAGCGGGGCGAAGATAAAGAAAATCCCGCAAGTCCGGACCTCCCAAAAGAAAAAACGAAAACTATCTGCGACATTTTCCATAATATATTATCTTTGTAGAAATTGTAACCTAAAAAGAGCACCTTAGAATGAAACGTATTGTATCCTCACTTCTGCTATGCCTCGTGTCTGCATTCCTCTGCCTGGCGCAAAATGACGTTACTGCCTCTGTTGATATCGTTGGCGTGGCTGGTGCCGGCTCCCTCCCCAAGCCCTCCTATCATTCGGAGGCTACCGGAGTCGTGGTTGTAAAAGTGCTTGTGACCCCGCAGGGAAAAGTCACCGAAGCCATTCCCGGCTTCACGGGTTCCACCACGGATAACAAGGTGCTGCTGGCCGCCGCAAAAGAAGCCGCGCTCAAGGCCCGCTTCAAGATGGCCGATAATGTCAATGGCCTCTGCACCGGAACCATCATCTATGGATTCGGGACAACTCTCAAGGCCGACAATATCCATGGCAAGGGCGTTTTGCGCAATGGATACATCTCCATTGGGGACTTGATTGATTACCACACAGACGGAAGCTATAAGATTCAGGCCTTCTACTTCGGAATTGAAAATGCGGACAGCCTTCGTTTTTACGTAAACGAGAAAGAGGACGAAATCCTTCCTGTTCAGTTGTCCGATACGCCTCAAGCCCGCGAACAAATCCAAAAGATGCTTTTTTTTGAAGGCGGAGAGCCTCTCAATGTTGAAGGCGAACTGACATATATGGAAATAAGTGGCCAAACTCTCAAAGGCCTCATCAACGCCACCATCCTGACTATGCCGCATAAGCCGCATAGGGAGGTCATCGAGGTCAAGCCCAAGTTCAAAGGGAAAGACCCCAACACCTTCGCCAATTGGGTTAATCGGCACCTGAAATATCCGGCTTCGGCAAAGCAGAAATACCTGGAAGGGATTGTCAAGGTCAAGTTCACGATTGACAGAGACGGAACAGTCACCGATGTCCATGTCGTAAAAGGCGTTTCTCCCGCTCTTGACGCCGAAGCAGTCAGGGTTGTATCGAGTTCCCCGAAATGGGAGCCGGGCATGTTGGACGGAGAACCCGTCCGTGTCACATTCACCTTCCCCGTCGTTTTCCAACACGGTCATTAGGACGGCGGCAACGCTTCTAAGAAACCCGAAGGTACGCCACGCCGAACGCGGCCAGACTCACCAGCAGGATGATGCCGACATACAGCAGCCCGTAGTACCAGCCGATGGCCAGAGAACGGCCGAAACACTTCTTCCAGCCAATCCCCAGCAGCTGTCTCAGATCCACCATCATCACAATCAGGAAGATGAGGATGTTCACCGAAGTGCTCTGCCCCCAGGTGAAGACTACATAGAAAAGCATGAAGAAACTGGTCTGGCAAAGGTAGTACGCCGCCATCGCAGCCCAGGCCGACATCCGCAACCGGAACTTGCGAAGCGCTATGGCCAGGGCCAGCCACAGCACGAAGAATTCCCCCAGGAACAGCGTAAAGCCCTGAGAACGCAGCGTCCCCTCCAGCGTGGCGAGCGCCGCCTCCTGCCGGGTGGTCACAATTTCCGGATACTCGTCCAGATACAGGTACTGATAGCCGGTCTTCAACAGCCTGCGCGCCTCTGCAAACAGGTCCCGTTCCAACGGTGAGTCCGCCATTTCCGCCTCAACCTCAACGTCGTCAAAGTTGATATTTCTCTTCCGAGGCTCCGTGTCCAGCGGTTTGAGAAGCGCGGCAACCAGTGCGAAGAACGAAAAGAAGATGATGAGCGAGGTGAGCGGGGAAAGGTAGCGTTCATGGTCTCCCCGGATGTAGTCACGGATCATGTAGCCCGGCCGGAGCAGCAGATGCACGAACGTGCGCTTGGCGTCATCGTTCAGGAAGGGGATGCTGTCGAAGGCCCCAGTGTAGAAGCCGCCATCGGCCTTTTTCTTTTTCTTCCGGGCCACGGCCCAGGGGTTCTCCCCCAGCACCTGCCAGATATGGAAAGCACGCATCCGGGCGCGCAGAGAATGCTTGTGCGCCATGGATTAATGCTTGAAAACCTGATTGATCAAAGACTCGAACTCCTGAAAGGCAAATGTGTCCGACAGCTCGCGGAGGGAATCGGCCAGGCCGCGGTAATGCCATTCGTGGTCCGAGGGATGCGGGGCATGGAAAATCTTCCACAGCTCGTCCCCCATCATGGCATAATCCCGCGCGATGGCGCGCATGTTGGACAGTTTGTCGCCCAGAGCAACAATCTTGGCATCTCGCGGGGCGGCGGCCAGCCGGTCGATGGCCGCCTGTTTGCGGGCACGCCAGCTGTCCTCCTCGCTCAGTCCCTGAATCATCACGTCACTTTCCGATGCCACCAGACCGGCAACACGCTCGCCGAACTCCTCCCGGATCTGCTCCACGGTGACATCCGTGTCCTCCACCGTATCGTGCAGGGCGGCGGCTGCCAGGAGTTCCTGGTCCGGAGAAATCGTGGCCACAATCTCCATGGCTTCCATGGGATGCACAATGTAAGGAAAACCCTTGCCGCGCCTTTCGGTTCCGGCATGGGCCTTCACCGCAAACAAGATGGCGCGGTCGAGCAGTTCGGTGTTCAGGGGTTTATTTGCCATACTGATGAGATATTGAATATCACAAAAGTACGGTATTTTTTCTTTTCAGCAAACGGTTCTCGGCAAAAATAGCCGCGCACGACAGGAAGTAATAGACCGCAGTCTGGATGGTCATTGCCTCAATCTCCGGCGCAATGGCACTGAGACTGCCCGTCTGGGTGAGCGTCATGTAGGCCCGGCACCCGAAGGTGGTCGGGAACACATAGGAAACCAGCCGCCACACCAGCGGGAAGTTCTCCGTGGGCCAGGTGAATCCCGTAAGGAAGACCGCTATGGGCGACACGAACAGCAGCAGCACCAGTACCGTCTCTCGCTTCGTGATGCCGGAAGACCAGGTAAAGCTGAAGAAGACAATATCGGCCACAAAGAAAGCCAGCAGGATCATCAGGTCCCACCAGTCGGCATGCTGGGGAAGATGGAACAGATACGGCACCAGCACGGCGCCATAAGCTCCCAGGAACAGGAAGATGAGGAAATACGCCGATCCCCTGCCCAGCACGACGCGTCCCACGCCATGTCCGCCGCACAGCTGGGCGAAGCTCCGGCCCTCCTCCCGCATCGTTCCGGCCAGGGTACTGGACCCGTAGAACATCACCTGCTGGAGAATCATCATCAGCGCCATGTAAATGAAGAACATGGTAAAGGAGATATTGGGATTGTACAGACGGGTATCCTCGTAGCGGACGAGTTTGGAGGCCGGCATCTCATCCAGCATGACCAGGTTGGAGGCAATGGTCATGTTCTTGTAGTAGAGGAAGGTGGACATGTCGGCATAGGTGCCCAGCGTGGCCTGTTCTCCCCGTTCCAGGCGCGCGTCGAAGTCGGAGGGAATGTACAGGATGCCATGCACCTTCTGCTCTTTCATCAGCTGCTCGGCCTCGGCCATCGAGACGCAGTCGTAGGCGACGGCGCACTCCCGTGTCGCGTCAAATTTCTGCACATAGCGGCGGCTGTAGCTGCCATGGGAAAGATCCACCACGGCGACGCTCATATCGTCCACCACGCCGTCGCGGTAGATGTAGTTATAAAGCACGGGATAGACCAGGCCGGCGAAGCAGAAAATGAGCATGACGCCATTGTCGCGGCCGATGAGCCTGAGTTCCTGTGTGAAGATGTTCCACAAGTCGTGGAACCATTTCCTTACATAAGTCATAGCTAATTTCTGGGATAATTCTGATAGCTGTAGGCATGATGGAGCCGCCTGGCCCCGGCCAGGGGAAGCAGCAGAAACAGCAGCAAATACACCAGGAAGGGCCACCAGCCCGCAAAACCGGTTCCATACAGCACCTCCCGCACGTACAGCTGATAATAGAAGCGCAGCGGGAAAATGGCCGACATTCCCTGCAGGGCCGCCGGAAGCGAGCTCACCGGAAGCGTAAAGCCCGCGAAGGAGAAGCCCAGCACGCTATAAAGGGCCGATATGCACACGCCCAGACGGAGCGTAGGGACCATGGAGACGATGAACACGCCCACGGCCTCATACGCCATCACGAAGACGAGCGTCGCAAGGGCCATCCAGCCGATGCTCCCGTTCATGGGATAATGCATGGGGCCATAGAGGAACAGCTGCAGCGCGACGCCCAGCACGCAGAAAATGAGCGTGTGGGGCGCCATCTTGCCCAGGATGGCCGTCACGATGGAATCGCCGGAACGGTCCAGCAGCTCCCGCGAGGTGGCATACTTCAGTTCGGCGCCGACAGTATAGGCCGTGATCAGGGTCACGCACATGGCGAGGACGCCCATCAGAATCATGTTCACCAGATAGTAGCTGTAGTTGGCAGGACCGTTCCCCACTGTATGGGCATCGATGACCAGAGGCTGGATACGCGCCATGATGTCATGGTCGCTCATTCCTTTGGCACGCAGCACCTCCCGCTGCACGGCACCGTTCGTCAGATTCACCATGAAGAGGATGTCCCTGTAGGCCAGCGCGCCGCCGATGACCGGATACATCGTATTGACATACACCTGCATCTTGGGGGCACGGAAGCTCTGCACATCCTCGTCAAAGTGCCGGGGAACAATCACGTAACCGTAGATACGGCCGGTTTCCAGTTCGCGGCTGGCCGCACTCACCGACTCGAATTCCACCACGCTGCCCATCTGGGTAGCGTCCAACTGCTGGCGGAAGTTCCGGGAAGTGGAACTTTGGTCCAGGTCCACCACGCCGATGCGCAGCTTTTCGGGCAGTCCCTCCCCCATGAACGTGAGGAAGAACAGGGCCGATGCCACCATCACGCCCACCGAACCCAGCAGGTAGATAGGACGGCCGCGCATGATATGCAGCTCCCGCCGGACAACCTGGAACCACTGATTCATCGCACTCATTTTTCCCTGGAAACCATTATGACACTCATGCCGGGACGGAGGCCTTCCACACGGCTGTCGGGCCGGGCACGGACTTCGAAGGTACGGGTATCGAACTCACCCATCTCCCTGGTGGCACGCCAGGTGGCATACGACTCGCGGACGGCGATGTAATAGACGGTAGCCGTCACCTCGGCGTTGTCCAGGGCAGGGATACGGAGCGTCACCTTGCTGCCGGAGGACATCTTATGCAGGCGGTCTTCACGGATGTTGAACGTGAACCACATGTCGTCCAGGTCCTGGATGGTCATGATCGGGGAACCCTGTCCCACCAGCTCGCCCACTTTGGGATAACGGGCAGAGATGACACCGCCGGACGGTGCCGTAAGGGTAATCTCGTCCAGATAGGAGTTCACAAGATCCACGGCGGCATTGGCACGTTCCACAAGCGCGACGGCCGCGTCCTTGTCCTCCTGACGAGCTCCCTTCACTGCCATATCGTACTGGCTTTGGGCAGCCTTCGCGGTTGCAACGGCGGCATTGTACTGGGCTTCCACCTCATCGTATTTCTGGTCGGAGACGACTTTCTGTCCATGCAGGGTCTTGATTCGTTCAAAACTCTTGCGCATCACTTCTTCACCCACCAGCGCTTTCTGCCACATCTCGTAGGCGCCGGTAATCTGTTCCTGCCGGGCGCCGTTGTAAGCCTTGTCGCGCTGGGCCACGGCGGCAGCCCTGGCCGCGTTGGCCTCGGCCATCTTTGAGCGGATTTCCGGGGAGTCGATGAGCACGAGGGTGTCGCCCTTGCGGACGATGTCGCCTTCCTGCGCACGGAACTCTTCGATTCGTCCCGGCACCTTGCCGGAAACACGGTACTCCGTGGCCTCCGCCTCGCCCTGAATCACCACATCCTTCGGGCGGGAGACGATATAGCCGATAACGGATACAGCCAGGATGATGCCCAAAAGGGCGAATACTCCGACGAGGAGATTGTAGTTTTTCTTCTTTTCCATATTGTTATGCTTTTTTTGTTATTTCAGGGAGCCTTCGGCCTTGCGAAGGTTGGCATCGGCCATTTGCAGCTCGATGCCGGCATCGATATATTCGCTGTGGGCGCTCAGCCAGGCGGTTTGCGCGGCCAGGACGGTGTTTGTGGGGATGACGCCCGCCTCAAAGCCGACGGTGGCTTTGCGCAGGTTCTCCTCCGCGCTGTCCAGGTTCGAACGGCTCATGGCCAGTTTTTCCCGGGCTTCGGTAAAAAGCTTGCGCTGCTGGGTCACCTGCAGGCGGATCAGATCCCGGGCATCGTCGTACTGATGCCGGTACAGGGATGCCTCGGCCTTGGCTTTCTTATAGCGGTTCACGTTCTCCATCCCGTGGAACAGGGGCACGTTCACCGTAACGCCGACAGTGAAGAGACCACCGTCCCAGTTATTCTGGATACCGTTGAAGGCGTTGGGGTTGGAAATCAGGTAATTGGCAGCCACGGCCACTTGCGGAAGCATATCGGCCCGCACGACCTTGGCCTTCTTGTCGTAGATTTTTCCGGCCAGCTCCAGGCTACGCGTTTCGGGCCGGCTGGCATAGATATCCTCGAGGGACTTGTCCTCCGGAAGCTGCGGTTCGGGGATTGCCTCCCGGTTTTCGTCGGACAGGACCGGCTCCGCATCAAGGGGAAGGCCGATCCGCTTGCACAGCAGCATCTTGGCCAGCGCCAGGCCGTTTTCGGCCTTGGTGAGCATCATGTCGGCCTCGTTTACCTTCACTTTCACCTGGAGGGCGTCGGATTCCGTGGCGGTGCCGGCGGCGATGGCGCATTCCATGTCGCGCTCCATCTGATGCAGAAGGGCGGAATAGTTCTGCGCGAGCTTGCGTTTGTTAGCGATGGAGACAATCTGCCAGTAAGCCTGGTCCACATCCACGATGATGTCCGCGTACTTCATGTCATACTGGGACGCGGCCAGGTCCTGGGCCAGGGCTGCCATCTGGTTGGAGTAGATGATCTTTCCGCCGACAAAGACAGGCTGCTGCACCGTGATGGCCCCTACCCAGATGTTGTGCAGGTCCGGGTGCATGGAGTCGTCTATGCTTTTGCCGATGGCATTGATGGGGTCGGCCACATTGGGCATCAGTCCGGCCAGGGAAGCGGGATCGGTTTCTTTCAGCATACCCAGGATGGTCTGCCACATGGGGCTGCCCATGTACTCGGCGGCGAGCGCCGGATTCGTCTGGATGGCCGTCATCAGCTGCGTCATCTTCTGCTGCATGGCAGCGCTCAGCCGGCCGGCAGCCTGTGACATGGCGGCATTCATCCGGGCCTGCATGAGGGTGCCGGCATTCTGCAGCAGCATACTCTGGTCCGAGTTGGTGAGGGCGATATCCCTGTCATTATAGAGGTATGCACCGCTTGCGCTCACTTTAGGGAAATAGTTGGCCAGGGCAATCTTGCGGTCATAGCCGGCCATCTCCATCTTGATGCGGGCCTGTTCCAGGTCCTGGCTCTGGCGGACAGCCATGTCGCGGCAGTCCTCCAGCGTTAAAACCTCCTGCGCGGGGGCTGCAAGGGCCACAAGGGAGAGGAGGGATACAAGGATTTGTTTCTTCATATGAGTATATTTTGTCATCTTGTCAGTGTTTACTTGCGATTGTCCTTTTGTACAACAAAAATGCCCACAAACAGCCGTTTTGAACTCATTTTGGAGCCGAAATTATTCTTTTGGTAGAATATTGCGAAAAAATGACTATCTTTGCAGCAAATCTATTATCTGCATCATGGAAGAGAAAGCACTGCAAACCATTGACATCCGGCGCATTCTGTCGCTGGCCCCCGTCGTGGACGAATATGCCCTGGGGACAGAGTTCATCCTGGGTGCCGTGAGCGGCAAGCGGGTAGAGAAGAGCGAAGCCATCCTGCACATGCTCAAATACCCCGTCCGCTTTGACGGATACATCCTTTTCTTCCTCAAGAGCGGACATTTCACCCTGGATGTCAACCTGAGCAGCTATGACATCCACCCCAATTCCCTGCTCATGGTCACGCCCGGCAACATCGTAAAACTGTCGGCCTACAACGAGCAGCACATCGGCGACGCGGAACTGCTTTTCGCCCTGGTTTCCAGGGAATTCCTGAGCAGTATCCGCTTCGACTTCAACAAGGTATTCCAGGACACGCTGCGTGTTTGGAAGACTCCTTGCATCACGTTGCAGGGAGACGATCTGGACCTTGCCGAGGACTACTTCCGCCTCACGCGGAAAATCCTGTCCTCGCGGCAGTCCAACAAGCGGGAGATCGTGGGATCGCTGCTGACCTCCTTCACCTATGTCACGCTGGACGTTTGGATGCGCCAGCTGGAGGAGTCACGCGCTGCGGAAAGCGCTTCATCGGCCCGCGCCACACAGCTGTTCGAGCGTTTCCTCGCGCTGGTCACCGAGCATCATAACGAGGAACGCGGCATGGCTTTCTACGCCGACAAGCTCTGCCTGACGCCGAAGTACCTTTCCCGTCTGGTGAAACTCTCCAGCGGACGAAGCGCCCCGGACTGGATTGACTCGTTCGTCATCCTGGAGGCGAAAAACATGCTGAAATACTCCGACAAGCCCATCAAGGAAATCGTGTACATGCTGCACTTTCCCAACCAGGGCGTATTCTACAAGTTCTTCAAAGCCCACACGGGAATGACCCCTTCCGAGTACCGGAAAGGGTAGTTCTTGAATCCAGCGCCCTAAGTGCCGGGAGGCTTGTGCCGCGCTAACCCATGGCCGCCCCCGGCCGTGTGAGGGGGAGGGGCCCATGCGATGCGCGCCAGCGCGAGCATCTGGGAGGGACGAGGAGCGAAGCGACGAAGGGTTAGCGCGGTACAAGCCTCCCGGCGCTTCTTAGACGTCGAGGAGGGTACGGCAGATTTGTTCGGCCTCGGGGAGGGTGTCTATCTTGCCGACGTCCACCAGCCGGAGGTCCGGTGCGAGGGCGCCGTAGATGGGATAGCGGTCGCAGGCCGATAAATAGAAGTCGATGATGGGAAAACGTTCCGGTACCTGCAGCGCCCCGAAGGCCTGGAAGATAAGCGGGGCTATGTCGTGGATGCCGGCGAAGGCGTACTTCAGGCACTTCGAGGGGTCCAGATCCGGATACGGTGAACGCACCTCTCCCGTAGCGATGTTGGTCCAGCCTACCAGCCGCATGTCCTCCGGACGGAAGAGCAGGTAACGCTGGGTTTCCCGCTCACTGACAAGGAGTGTAGCCAGGGCGCCGGGCCGCATCTGCGACCGAAACCAGGCTATATCCAGATTGGAAACGATATCCACGTTGTGCACCAGGAAGGGCTCTTCCAGGGGCAGCAGCAGGTCCCGGGCCTTAAGGATGGCCCCGCCGGTTTCCAGAAGCCGGGAAGTTTCGTCGGAAATGCTTACGGACAGGCCGAAGTCATGGGATGCGAGGTATTCCCGTATCATGTCCGGGAAATGATGGATATTCACGACGACGTCCGTATAGCCGGCCGCCTTGAGTTTGTGCAGCGTATGGTACAACAGGGGTTCCCCGCACACGGGGACGAGTGCTTTGGGAAGACTGTCCGTAATGGGGCGCAGGCGCGTTCCCAGACCTGCCGCAAAGACCATCGCTTTCATCGGCCTACAGCATTTTCTCTATATTGAGCTCGCGGTGCGTGATGGTGACCTTGATGTCGAACTTGTCCATCAGGTGGCGGGCCAGATGCTCGGCGCAATACACGGAACGGTGCTGGCCGCCGGTGCAGCCGAAGCACACCTGCAGATTGGTGAACTTGCGCTCGATGAAACGCTTGGCATGGGCGTCCACCAGCTTGTAAACGCTGTCCAGGAAGGTGGTTACCTCACCGTCGTCCTCCAGGAACTTGATCACCTCGGGGTCCGTTCCGTTGAACTGGCGGTAATACTCGTACTTACCGGGGTTGTTCACGCTGCGGCAGTCGAATACATAGCCGCCACCGTTGCCGGTGGTGTCGGTGGGGATGCCTTTCTTATAGGCAAAACTGTAGATATGGACAGACAGACGGTGGTCCTGGGGATTCTCGTTCAGTTCCGGCATGGAAGCCAGCTGCTCCAGCAAGGAGTTCAGGTAAGGGTAATCGGAGAAGGGAATCTCCAGCAGTTTGCGAAGATTGCTCAGGGCGTAGGGAACGCTGGCCAGGAAGTGAGGCTTCTTCTCGAAGTATCCGCGGAAACCATAGGCGCCCAGGACCTGCAGCGTACGGAAGAGCACGAACAGGCGCAGACGGCTGCGGAACTCGGTTTCATCGACCTGCTTGAACTGCTGCAGGGCACGCAGATAGGTGCGGATGAGTTCCTGCTTCAAATCCTCCGGGAAGCGGGAACGGGCCTGCCAGATGAAGGAGGCCACATCATAGTAGATGGGACCGCGACGGCCACCCTGGAAATCGATAAACCAGGGTTCTCCGTCCTTGATCATGACATTGCGCGCCTGGAAATCCCTGTACAGAAAGGTGTTATCATCTTCCTGAAGGAGGTCCGACTTAAACTTTTCGAAGTCTTCCTGCAACTGGATTTCATTGAACTCCAGTCCGGTAGCCTTCAGGAAACAGTATTTGAAGTAGTTCAGGTCGAAATCGATCATGCGGGCGTCGAAAGCCTCCTGCGGGTAGCAGTTTTTCCAGTCCAGCCCTTTGGCCCCCAGGAACTGCAGACGCGGCAGCTGTTCGATGGTGCGGCGCAGAAGATCCGTCTCCACGGAGCTGTACAGGCCACTTTCACGCCCCTGTGCCACCATGGAGAAGAGCACCTGGTCTCCCAGGTCCTCCTGGATGTAGGCGCCACCGTCTTCGCTCACGGCCAGCACGGCCGGCACGCGAAGCCCCTTCTCCCGGAAATGCCTTGCCAGGTAGATGAAGCTGTGGTTCTCCTCATGATTGGTTCCGATGGCTCCGATGAGAGAGACATTGCCGCCTTTGAGGCGGAAGTAACGGCGGTTGCTGCCCGACGCGGGAAGCTCCGTGATTTCGGCGAGCTTCTGCCCGGTATAGGATTCGAATAAGGGTCTGAGGGTTTCTGCGGCCATGATTTTATACATTTACGCAAAGATACAAAAAAAGAGTCAACCGCGATGGTTGACTCTGAAAATCTTGGTAGGGACGATCGGATTCGAACCGATGACCTCTTCAATGTGACTGAAGCGCTCTAAACCAGCTGAGCTACGCCCCTGTTCGGGGAATGCAAAGGTAGCAACTTTTGCCGAATCTGCAAAATAAATTTTCTTTATTTTACGATGATGACATTGGGGACCGCCCGCTCGCCCGCATGGTCGAACTGTTTGTTGTCGTACGGATGGTTCACCACGCCCGTTTCACGGGTCCAGAGAGTGGTGGAACCGCCGCCGTCCAGGTTCAGTGCTTCAAACAGGCCCAGGGACTCGCACAGCACCTGGAGTTCATCCACCGTCATGCCGATACCCTGGGGGAAACGGCCGTCCACGGCGATGAAGTACATCCATCCGTCGGCCGTATAGCCCATGAGCGTACGCGGATGGCGCTGCGCGTAGAAGCCGGCATAGCTGCGGGAACCGTCGTCCTCATACGGGACCGTCACCCCTTCTTCGATAAGGATGGGACCGGAGACGACAGCCTCCCTCCAGCCTTTTGCGGCCGATGCCGTACCCAGCGAATCCACGGACACGATATCCACCTTCTTTCCCTTTCTGTCCTTGATGCGCAACATACCGTTGCAGCGGTAGGCGCCGTCGGTGGTGGCCCCGCAGAGGACCTTGCCCTCATCCTTTACATAAGTGACGGGCTCCAGGGTTTTCATGTTGAAGTAACTGCCGTTGATAGCCGCCAGGGCACTGCTACGGGCCCCCAGCGAGCTGGTAACGTCCGCATCCGGTCCGTCGGATTCCAGCACAGAGATGCCGTGCACCCACATCGGGAAGCGGACAAGGGAAATGTTCTGCGTAGAGCCGAAAACCTCCACCGAAGCGTTTCCCACCTCTACCTGCGTTCCATCGACGGCCTTCCATCCCCAGTCCACCTGCTTCAAGGCGGCAAGGGGTTCGGCGGTTTCGATACGGCGCCGGGCCTCGCGGACTATGGGCCGATAATAAGCCTTGAAGGCCTCCCAGCTATAGTAGGGGCCCTCCACTGCCTCCAGGGGAAGGGTGGCTTCCTGTTCGTTCACAAGGACCTTCACAAGGATGTCGGAACGGGAATTCCGGTAGAAGACCATCTGGACCGAGGCCGCCATGGGAACATTGTAATTGGGGAAAATCTCCAGGCTTTCCTCAAAGGAAGAGGCCGTACGGCCGAAGCCATTCGCGTCCAGCAGCACCATCAGCGGCGCGATGCCGGAATCGTGGCCGAAACGCAACCGCAGCTGCGTGGCGCCCGAGGCGATATCGGCATCGGCCGATTCGATCATCTGGCCGAGAGTAAAGGCCGCATAATCCACACGGTGATTCTGCGAACCCTTAAAGCGGGCCACATCCAGGAAGTAGCGGGCCGACAGTCCCCTCCAGATCTGTTCCACATCCTCCGGGGAAAGCACACCGTCAAACGGCGCGCTCACCACAACGGCAACGAGCGCGTCCAGAAAGCGTTCCGGGGAATCCACGCAGGCGGCGGAAGTAAAGAACTTCCCGATGATGTCCTTCCACGGAACTGTTTGATCGAAATAGACGCTGAATGCCTCCTCGGCCACCTTTCCATTGTTAAACGCATCTTTTATCAGGTACGGGTTGGATGACAGACTGGGCTGCAACCACGCCGCATACTTGGCCGAGGCATCGGCATTCATGTCTATTTCTTTATCCAGCGACTGCAGGCTCGAAAGGAAGTTCCACATGCTCATGATGACGCGGGCCGACTCGGTGGAGACGGCTTCCACGTGCGTGGGGCCTTCGAACACTTCGGGGAAACGCTGGAACAGCCTGGCGGCGATGCCGCGCTGCTGCTCCTTTCCCGTCTGGTTCAGATTGCCCTTGCAGAGCTTCACCTTCTGGTAGAACGGCTCATAACGCTTGAAAAATGCCTTACCTTCTTCGGTAAGGAGGCCTTCCGCAGAGGCCTTGGAGAACCATCCATAGACCGCATCGTACTCGCTGGTGCAATACCGCGCCCCGTGCCGGCCGAAGTGGCTGATGTAAACGGGCCGATAACCTTCCGGGGCAGGAGTCACAGCCGGCAGGGCCGCCTGGTCATACACGTAAAACGTACCTGCATTCTGGTTCTGGCCCTGCGCGAGGCCGCAAACAAGTATCAGTACAAGCGAAACAATGGCTTTGAAGTGGTTCATATCGGATTGGTGTTACATACAAATGTAAGTATTAGCCGGGGATACACACAAAACTCGCCCCGTTTTCGCTAACTACTTGATTATAAAACAGAAACAAATTCTCCTCCCTGCTCTACGGCAGGGAGGAGAATCGACAATTCGCTCACAGTGAGCGCTTTAACAAAAACGCCTTATTTCAGAGTAGGCACGTCTCCGGTCAAGTCCCAGACATTGGTATCCCACCCCAGGGTGGCAGCATGGGCCGAGATGGTCCCTTCCGTGCCCAGGTAGTTACCGTTAGTTGGCACCGCATTACCATTGCCGGCCATTTTTGTAATGGTTGTCCAGCCGACAAAACCGGAGCAGGTTATATCCGTGCTCGAATTGTTGCCGACAATGGCACCTTCGAGGTTAGGGTTGGCCGAAACAATCGTACAAGTCGAGTAGCAATTCGTAATGGTGGCTTTTGATCCTGCTGCAGGACTTCCAAGAATACCGCTGCACCAACGACGCGTTTTGTAAGTATCGGTTCCAATCTGACCGGTCGAATAGGAATTCCTGATCGTCAAATCACCCGTAGCAGACACACACGCAATAAGTCCGCCATGGTTTGCCATGTTGGTGACAGTAAGAGCGATATCACAGGTGGAATAACATCTGTCCACCAGAATGACACCCGTAGCATGGCCGATAAAGCCTGCTGCATAATGTGCCCCGGAATTAACTTTCCCCGTAGCCGCGCAGTGGATGAAGGAAACATTGTTGGCCACTCCGACAAAGCCGCCCGTATAATAACCTGTTCCCGTCACATCTACCTCAGCGGAACAGTTAGTCAGCGTGCACGTTTCAGTAGCGCTGATTCTTCCAATCAAACCGCCGGAAGAGCCACCTGCCGTAACAGTGCTGTTGGTCACGGAAACGTTCGTGAGGACACATTGCTTATCAGATTCCACAGCTCTGGCCAATACGCCATAATAATTGCCGGTTGAGCTGACTTCGGCATTGGTGATATTCAGATTCGATACTTCTCCGTCCAGGAAAGAGAAAAGAGGCGCTTTGAGGCCGGAGATCGTTTTGTTGTTGCCATCCAGCACAATGGCACCCTTGGCATTGCAATCAATGCTGGACCAGCTTGTGACAGTGATATCATCCACAAACTTGAAGTACTTCTTGCTCGCCGTGGACAACAGATTCGAAATCTCCGCCATCTGGTACTTATCACCGATCAGGTAGGCATTGGCGGAGGTGGTGCCGTCGCAGGTGGGAGCACCGGCGTGCCGGGCGGACTGGGTGGCGTTGACGTTGATGGTGTTGAGTTTACCGGCGGTGAAGGAACCGGCGGGCAGTTCAATGTAGCGGGTGTACACGTCGTGAGACGCGCCGGGGGCGTTGAACTGGAGCAGGAGGGAGGTCCCGTTCGGGAGGGCCGTGGTGCCCACGGGCAGGGTGGCGAAGAAGTGCAGGACGCCGTCGGCATCGGCATCGCCTACCGCGTC